>Ga0206123_10000636_pt1 | contig 34422 bp, 26 predicted proteins | sample Helgoland_Spring_2_FD_160086 | JGI IMG/M metagenome (GOLD analysis project Ga0206123, IMG submission 160086) | Pelagic subsurface seawater microbial communities from Kabeltonne, Helgoland, North Sea - Helgoland_Spring_Bloom_20160316_1 | ecosystem: Environmental > Aquatic > Marine > Epipelagic ...
CGCTGTATGGCAAATATGCGACGGCTGCAGACTGCCAGCGGTATCGTTGAGAAAATTCAGGAAGCAATTTCCCTGGGCCAATTTGATCAAACCGATGATCCGGATTTGATGTTATATCAGGGCGATTTTTTCTCCAGCTCCGATAAGCAGGTTATGGTGGAGCTAAGGCGTGCGGACCCCGATCGCCTTATGAATTTCCAGGATGGATTTCAGGATCCCCGTCTACCGGAAATGTTATTTCGGTATCGGGCGCGAAATTACCCTGATCAGTTAGATAAGGGAGAGCAGTCACGCTGGGATGAGTATCGCAGGAATATTTGGCAAGGTGACAGACGCAAAACCGAGACCCTTGAAAGGATAAAAATCCTGGAGAATGAAGGTCGCGGTGCACCCTGCCTGGATGATCTTCGGGACTATATCGATGACATTACCGGGTGGCTCTGACTAAACCGGTAATCGGCTCTCGCAACCGGGAGCCATCTGCACAATTTTAGCTGAATCCGTCTAATTACTGGCAAACTCGCCAGACTTTGCCATATTTAGTAGGAGTACGCGGTGATTTGTTCAAATCACCGGAGACTAGTGGCGGAGACAATCTTTGGAAAAACAGGCATTACAGGAGTCGACAACCGAGCTTAATAGTCTCAGGCTACGATTCGGCAGTATGCTGCAACTTCAATTTGACGAGGAGGCCGCGCGATATCACGTCAGGTTGATTGGCTATCTTGAGAATCGATCTATTATTACTACTTTGCCGGTGAAGAATCAGCGTCACATTCCGATGCGAGCAGGCCAGAAGCTCAATATAAGGATGATGGTCAACGATCAGGCCTGCGCTTTTGTCACCGAGACCCTGCAGACTTTCCGGTCTCCCTATCCCCATGCCCATCTTCAGTATCCTGTGGATCTTGTGACCAATCATATTCGCAAGGCAGTGAGGGTGGAAACCCGGGTAGATGGGTCCGTCACAAACAAATCGATTGGTGATCGGGCAAAGGAAGTTACCTGTTATCTCGCTGACATTAGCGAAACCGGGGCACACCTGGTAACCCCGCTTCGAATTGGTAAGACGGGGGATGAAATTCGACTTGAACTGGATGTCACTATTGGCAATATTCCAAAGCGATTGAGTATTGATGCAATCCTCTGTGGTCGCCTGAAGGTCAGGGCAAAAGATGAAGAACGTGCAATTCATTATGGTGTTGAATTTATGAACCTCGATGATGACCTGAAGATTGGGCTCATTGCTTTTGTCTACTCAAAGCTCGCCGGATAATCCGGTCAATCCACTTTTTCCTGCTAGTGACCGCTGTTCGCTGATTTGATTAAGCAAAGGCTAATTGGCTATACTCGTGTCCATGCGGCATGCACAACCGGTTAGCATGCCGGTGTAATGAGAATTTCTCCTTGTCCTCCAATTGTGTTCAGTTCCGGAATGTCAATAAGTCGTTTCAGGAACAGTCAGTCATAAAAAACATCTCACTCGATTTACCCCTGAATGAGACCACGGCCCTGGTAGGGGAAAGTGGTAGTGGTAAATCGACCCTGCTTCGTCTGGTTAATGGTCTGGTGCTCCCTGATTCGGGGGAGGTCAAATTATTTGGTACCCCTATCGACTATAAAGATATCGCTATGGTCAGGCGTACCATGGGGTTTGCCGTTCAGGGAGCAGGTTTGTTCCCTCATCTGACGATTATGGAAAATGTGACTCTCATTGCCCGCCTTGAAAAGTGGTCACCCGCACAAATCTCCGAGCGTTATGCTGCCTTGTTCGATCTGTTGGCACTATCTCACGATTTTTCGGATCGATACCCGCACATGCTCTCCGGTGGTCAGCAACAAAGGGTGAGTTTGTGCCGGGCGATGATGTTGAATCCGCCGTTAATGCTGCTGGATGAACCTTTCTCTGCGCTGGACCCTATTACTCGCCGAACTATTCAGGATGAGTTTATTAACCTCCAGGTTGTGGAGCGGCGCTCTGTCATTCTGGTGACACACGATATGAGTGAAGCGGAGAAACTCGCGGAGTTTCTTGTGATCATTCGAGAGGGTGAGGTTGTTCAGTCTGGCGCTGTTAATGATGTCAGGAACAACCCGGTGAATGAATATGTCAGAAGTCTGTTTGAACAGGAGCACTTAAATTGAACGGGTTTCTCAGGGCTCGAAAATTTATTGTGGTGCTATATACCTCCCGAGTTCCGAGCCTGGCGGTGACAGTGCTCACATCACTTGTTTTGTTCTGCATGCCCGCAAGCGCAACTGAAACAGCTAAGCGACCGATTGTGGTTGCGAGTAAAAATTTTAATGAAAGCTATCTGTTATCGGAAATGCTGTCACAAATGTTGGAAGCAAAGGGTTACCCGGTAGAAAGAAAATTTGGCCTCGGGGGCACGCTCGTTTGTTATGAAGCCCTCAGAAATGGTGAAGTTGATGTTTACCCGGAGTATTCGGGTACCCTCGGTCGGGTAATACTGAAAGTTGATGATCCAGCGCCTTCGGAAGCGCGATTAAATCAGTTACTCGCAGATTCTCCCATCAGCGTGCTTGACTCGTTCGGGTTTAATAACACCTATGCCATCGCCCTGAAGGCGTCTCTGGCAAGAGAGCGCCAGTTAAGCGCCATCTCGGACCTCAGCGGCCAAAGTGATTTGCGGGTGGCCTTCGGGCTTGAGTTCCTGAATCGTGAGGACGGGTGGATAGGACTTTCGGCATTATACGATTTGCCCCATGATCCCATTGGAATCGAGCATGGTCTTGCCTATCAGGCAATCGATGATAACAAGGTCGATATTACCGACGCTTATTCAACGGATGGTGATCTTGCCCGCTATGGGTTAACGACACTGGTAGATGATCGTCAGTACTTTCCACAGTATATTGGTTTGCCTTTTGTCAGGAATGAATTGCCGGTTGAAGTCAAACAAATCCTCAATCAGTTGGCGGGCAAGATTGACGATGAACTGATGCGGAATCTTAACGGTCAGGTGGTTGTTGAAGGTAAAACCTTTGCCGAGGTCGCAAATCAATATCTCGCCGGGCAAAATATTGTGAGGGCCGAAGTGACTGGCACAGGTGGCATCCTGGACTATTTGCCTGATTCCCTGCTTGAAAACACCTTGACCCATCTCAAACTCACGTCAATTGCCTTGGCCCTGGGTTGCCTGCTCGGATTTCCGCTGGGCATTGTCGTCTATCGATCGAAAACAGTCTCCCGTGTGGTTGTCTACGTGGCGGGGTTGATGCAAACCATACCTTCGATTGCATTGTTAGCACTGATGATTCCGCTATTCGGTATTGGGCAGGTACCCGCGATAATTGCACTATTTCTCTATTCGCTACTTCCTATTCTCAGAAACACAATTACTGCACTCCTCACAATTGACCCACTTTTGAAGAGTATTGCCGAAGCAATTGGGTTGACCCGGTTTCAACAGCTACGATATGTACTGGTTCCGATGGCTGTTCCGAACATTCTTGCCGGTGTTAAAACCGCTGCAGTGATCAGTATCGGTACTGCCACCCTTGCAGCTTTTATTGGCGCGGGGGGGCTGGGTGAACCTATAGTGACCGGGTTGGCGCTTAATAGTACTGAGCTTATTTTACAGGGAGCAATCCCCGCGGCCTGTCTTGCGATCATTGTTGAATTGTTGTTCGAAGGCTTGGAGAAGTTGTTGGTGAAACCACACATGTTACAAAACCAGATTACGGAATAGGTTTCCAGACTGCTATTTGTGCTTTATTCAAACGGGTAGCTTTGACAAAGGTCGATAAACTTCTTCGCACCCGAAGATAGTTGTTTCCTTTTCCTGTAGAACAGACCAAAGGTCAGGGGCATAGGGCTGAAGGTGAGTGAATCCAGCCCCACCAAATGTTGTGTTGCATTTCGTTGGACGATCAATCGTTCGTCCAGATAACTCATACCTAATCCCTGTTCCACCAGTTTGACTCTTAGGTCCATGTCGTTGACTTCCCAGATGGTTCCAAACGAATGTCGTAACTTGTCGATTGCTGGTCGCATATCAGGATCATCCAGAAACGAGACAATAAGTGGAACTTGTCGTGCCAACTGTTCCGGGTCGTCTTTCAATTGCTTGAAGCAGGCATGTGAACGGCTAATGGTCAACCGCCTTGTATCGGTAAACAAGGGCATTAGTTCGAGTTGAATCGGCATTTTTTGCTGGAATGGTCCTAGCCCCAATTCCCATAGATCTGAGGTGACACCAGAGATAATTTGTCGACTCGGCATGATGCTGAGTTTGATTTTAGTCAGCGGGCTATCAGCGCAATACCGTGTCATCAGGTCAGCGCCATGGAGGGCGTTGACGGTGCCATTCATCGTCAACAGCAAGGTTGAGAGAATACCATTCTTGATGTTGTTAATATCGCTGAGCACCCCCTGTTCTTCACCCAGAACAGTTTCGGCATAATTAAGAAAACGAATGCCCGACTCGGTTAGCTTGAGTGGGTTGCGCTCGAGCAGTACGGTATCCAGTTTCTTTTCGAGATTTGCCAGAGTTTGGCTAACCGCAGATTGTGTGACAAACAGTTTGTCGGCTGCGCGCTTAAATCCGTTCTCTTCATAAATTGCCTTAAAAACCCTGACTTCCTGAGTTTCAATATGAATTGGCATACCTATTCCGGGGCTTCCGTTATCTCAATGCCCTGGGATGTGCGCTGAAGATTGAAGCTGAGAGACCTGGTTTCGCTACCAACCAGAGTGTTTACCACGTGTTCCTGGTCGTTGAACAGGTCCATCAAAATAGTTGTTTGATAGTAGATTTCTGCCGGCGGCATTGTTAGCGGTAATTGCTGGTAAACATGAAGATAATTCCCGTTCAACTCTGCCCCTAACAGTTCGAGCAGTTGCCAGGTTTCGCCTGTCCGAAGTTTAAAATTGTCAGCACAGTAAAGGGCAAATTTTGCTTGTTCCTCTATCCCTGTGATGTCGACTTCGGCATTTGAACTTGCAGAGAGCCAGGCGCTTGCATCATGAGCATGGACGCGGTGGGTGATCTCAAGCACTTTGGCCTGTTGGTTCCACTTAACTGTTGACCAGCTTAAATGTTGCCGGTGAGCGAAAACAAATGAGGACATCAGCAGGACGAGTATTGTCGTTAGAACCAAAACAGTTTGGCTCACATTTTTTTGAATACCTGGCGTCATCCCGCTGAACCTGTTGTTAATCGATCTGGTTGTTTCAGAGTTTCTCGATCAAGGTGACAGTTGTACATCCTGGCTTTTCCCGCCAGCCTTGTTGTTCGCTTTTAACTTCTTCAACATATCTTTCATCAGGTCACGCCTGGTATTTTTACTTTTGTAAAGCTCCAGCCGAGACTTTGTAATTGTGGCAGGAAACCGGTTATTTGAAAAATCTGCATCTGCGGTCTGGTGTCTGTCATCGACTGATATAGACGTGATCTGGACAGGTTCGATAAATACTTTTGTGACAAGTTCTGAATTAACCCGCCAAATTTCTGCAGGAATCATTGTTTGCCGTGTACTAGCGTCGGCAAATTGAATAGTCAGGGGGAGCGGAGTTGGTACACCACCCTTGTTCTCAAATTCTACAAAATAGATGTAATGGTCTTCCTCGAGTGCCCGCGCCAGTGTTCTTCGTTCCCAGGGCTCAAGCTTTCGTATGTATTTTGTGTAGTCGTTGCGGTCCTTGTTTGAAACTGTGAATTTGTCGTGTTCATTGTAAAAGTCAGCGAGCTCAGGGAACCTTTCGAGTCGGGTGTCACCCAGGGTCGCACGATTTCTTTCTTCCATCACCGGCGCAGGATACTTCTCCCGGTATTCTTCCCGGTCTAACGGAAAGTCTTTTTCCGGGTCTTTATGTTTGACCTTGTACTCCCGGATATCATTGACTGCGATGTCAACATGATCAGTGCTGTAGAACCAGCCTCGCCAAAACCAGTCCAGGTCAACTGCGGAGGCATCTTCCATTGTTCTGAAAAAATCCGAGGGTGTAGGGCGTTTGAACTTCCACCGTTGTGCATATTCGCGGAATGCAAAATCAAAGAGCTCACGGCCCATCACCGTTTCTCGAAGTACCGTCAGTGCTGCTGCAGGTTTGGAGTAGGCGTTAGGACCAAATTGTAGAATTGATTCTGAATTGGTCATGATAGGAACTTGATTCGTGCTGGTCATGTATTCAGGAATGTAGTCCAGTACGTTGGTCTTTTCGCTAAATGCGGGGAAGTTCTCTTCCCATTCGAGTTCGGCAACATACTCAAGAAAAGTATTTAGACCTTCATCCATCCAGGTCCATTGACGTTCGTCTGAATTGACGGTCATCGGAAAATAGATATGGCCAATTTCATGAATGATGACCCCAACCAGACCGTATTTAATTCTACGTGAATAGGTGGGTTTGCCGTCATTCGCGGTTTCTTCAGCGGTTTCTTCAGCATCATCATCGTCATTGTCTGTCGTCTTAAAAGGGGTGGGTCGATAGCCATTGAAGGTAATCATTGGGTACTCCATACCACCTGATTTCCAGGCGTTTACAGATTGAGCTGTGGGGTATGGGTAATCAAACGAGAAACGGGAATACACCTCCATGGTGTGAACGACGGAGTGAGTAGAGTAATGGGACCATATTGGTTCGGCTTCATTAGGGTAGAAAGACATGGCGAGTACACGTTCATATTCTGCGCCTGGCTGATTGTGAATCATGGCGTCCCAGATAAATTTCCGGGATGAAGCCCAGGCAAAGTCCCGGACATTTTTTGCCTTAAAGTGCCAGGTGCTAGTGCCGTTGGAACCGGTTTTTTCGTTAGCCAGTGCTTCATCGGGTGTAACGATGAATGTGGGTGTTTTGTCGTTAGCGGAGGCTAACCGCTTTTGCTGGGATTTGGTGAGTACGTCTTTGGCATTTTCCAGCGATCCGGTTGACGAAACAATATGGTCATCGGGTACCGTTAACTTGACGTCGTAGTCGCCGAATTCCAGAGTGAATTCGCCCCTGCCCAGGAATTGTTTGTGTTGCCAGCCTGCATAGTCTGTATATGCAGTCATTCGGGGATGCCACTGGGCGAGGAAAAATATATCAGCATCACCTTTTTCAAAGCTGCTAAATCCAGCTCGTCCGCCCATGGCCGCCTGTTCAACAATGTTGTAGTTCCAGTCCAGCTCAAAGTTGAATTTCTTTCCGGGTGCTAACGGTTTTGGCAGGTCGATACGCATCATGGTGTCAACGATGGTGCTGTTGAGTTTTTGACCGCGTGCATCAACCAGTCTGGTGATCCTGTGACCGTAGCTATTATCGTCGAGGTTTTGTTCTGTTCGAAGATTGCGAAAGCTAAGCCTGTCTTGCGAATTACTTGTGGTCGCGGTTTTCAGATTGATAGAGTCCCGCTTGAATCGATTCTGATCGAGTTGCACCCACAAATAGTTCAGGGCGTCAGGCGAGTTATTCCAGTAGGTGACCTTCTGTGTTCCGGTGATGGTGCGTTTTGCCTCATCGAGTCTTGCCTCAATGACATAATCAGCCTGCTGCTGCCAGTAGGCATTACCCGGGGCGCCAGACGCCGTACGATAAACATTTGGGGTGGGTAGCAACTGTTCGAGCTGGGCGAATTTCTTCGCGCCGGAACCGATACCAACTTCAGCAAATGCCTGTGACGTGACTGCTGACAGTACTCCAAAGAGAACTGCGAACAGAAGTGCTGTGAGGGTTGGAGCAATGAAACTCAGGCTGTCGGTTTCGGGTTTGCCTGACTGCACGGGAAGCGGCTGCAGCTTAATAGGAAGAATGGCCTGTATTGCTTTAGTCGCGGAGAATAATAATGTTGAAATCATGCTTGTGAGTACCAGTCGGTTTTTGGTCCAGGAAATCATGGGGCCTCTGGGTCCATTATCTGTGATTTGAAGTGGCAAAGCGCGATGAGGCAATTCCTCTGGGTCTATGGGACGAACTCGCCATTCGAAATCCTACGATACACTACTTAGGTGTGTATTTCCCCGTGTTGAGCCGAAAAAAGCTGTGGTTATTCCGGGTTATTCCCGGTGATGTTGCTGGTTTGAACAGGTGTATTAGCAGGACTAATCACTCCATGAAAACGTTTAATTTGATCTCATTCCAGGTCACACATAACTTTTGTCCTGCAAATGACTGAATCAATTAGCAGGAGAGACTAATGACATATTCGAAAGGGCTGGAAGGTGTCATCGTGGATGAAACCGCGGTGAGTAATGTAGAAGGTGATATAGGACGCTTGACCTATCGAGGTTATCCGATTGAGGGGTTGGTTAAGAAAGACTATCTGAGCGTTGTTTGGCTAGTCCTTTTTGGGGAATTCCCGACAGGTCCGGAACATAAAGCGCTTGCTGACTATTTCAAAGCACATGGTATGACCGGTGCGATTGATGAGAAGTTACTCAATTCGATTGATTTGCAATTGCATCCCATGGCGATGCTTCAGGGTATGATCCCGCTGTTACAACTGAGTAGTGCGAGGTTTTTGGATGAAAGTCCGGATGTCAGTGAGGGCTTACAGATTATTGCCAAACTACCGACTTTGATTGCCGTATATCATCGCCGGCAAGAAGGGAAGGACATGGTCAGGTTTGACCCGGGTCTCGATTATCTGGCGAATTTTCTGACCATGTTCAACGGTCACCAGCCAGACAGTGAACAGGTTGATGTGCTTTCGGTTACACAAATTCTTCAAATGGAACATAGTTTTAACGCGGGAACATTTGCCAGCAAGTGTGTCTCCAGCACCCTGGCCTCCGTTAAGTCGGTTCTGGCGGCGGGTGTGGGAGCCCTCTCCGGCGAACTGCATGGTGGAGCAGACGAGGCTGCTGTCAATATCGCAAAATCAGTAGGCAGCCCTGATAAGGCGGCTGCATTTGTGGCCGAGTTACTGGCAAAGAAAGGCAAGTTGATGGGCATGGGACATCGGGAGTATCGGGTTGTTGATCCGAGGGCTGGAATTCTTAAACCTATGGCAAAATCGCTTTGTCGAGGTACCTCTGCCGAGAACCTGTACGAGACACTCGAGGCACTGGAGCTCGCATTTAATGCAGAGATGCAGGCTAAAGGAAAAGATATCTGGGCAAATGTTGAATACTACAAAGGTGCAGTGTTTGAAGCCCTGGGTATTCCGGCAAACAATTTTACTGCGCTATTTGCGATGGCGCGGGCAGTGGGATGGCTGGCGCACTTCAGGGAAGATCGTCAGGATAATCGAATCTTCAGACCAAAAGCGCAATACACCGGTGCCGGTTACCGGGATATCCCCTGACAGGATATCCTTTTGTCGCTGTGCTGGTGGGGCTAACGTCAGTGTTACGATGTAGTGCCGAGTAATTTTGGGTCCTGGAAAAATGCGCTAATTACCTTTGACAGGGCATAAGCGTCGGTTGAACCTGCCAGTTCCCTGATGGAATGCATGGCAAAGGTGGGTACACCAACGTCCAGGGTTTTAACCCCTAATTCTTTGGCTGTGATAGGCCCAATAGTACTGCCACAACCCATATCGGTTCGGGTAACAAAAGATTGATGGGCAATATTGTTGGTGTCACACAACGCCCTGAAATAGGCGGCGGTTTCGCTGTTGGTGGCATAACGTTGGTTAGAGTTGACTTTCACAACCGGGCCGCGATTCAGGATTGGACCGTGATTCGAGTCGTGTTTGTCGGCGTAATTTGGGTGAATGCCGTGCGCGTTATCGGTGGAAATAAGCAGTGAACCGGCGATAGCGCGATGATAGTCATCTTTGTCGGGTAGCATTCTTTCCAGGGTTGTTTTGAGGAATGGCCCCTCGGCACCTTCCGCAGACCTGCTACCCACTTCCTCGTGATCGCTACAGATCATGAGACTCGAAACTGAATCATCGGCGTTCAGCAAACCTTGTATACCTGTGTAACAACTGAGTAAATTGTCGAGGCGGGCGCTGGCTAAAAACTCTTCCGACAATCCGGTGATTGCTGCGCCCTGGGTGTCATAGAAACACATTTCATAGCCCAGTATTTTGTCTATTTCTGTTTCAGGATGCTCAAGTTTCGTTTGGTTAAGTAGCAGTTTGTCGAACCCCGTATTTTCCTTGATTAACATCAGCAGGGGCGGTATATCCGTTTGTGGGTTGACACTTCTGCTGCTATTGGCTTCTCTGTCAAGATGAATTGCCAGGCTTGGAATCGTCGCAACCGCGCGCTCAAAATCGACCAGAATGCTTCGGATATTTTTCTGTTTATCCTGGTAGGTCACACGTCCTGCAATTGAAAGGTCCCTGTCAAACCAGGGATTGAGTAAAACTCCACCGTAAACCTCAACACCGATATTCAGGTATCCGTCCGAAATTAGATCAGGATTGGGTTTTACTTTCAGGCAGGGGCTATCGGTATGGGCACCGACCATTCGAATGCCGGATTTGGCGGGGTCCTGCGTACCCCGGACAAATGCGATGATGGACGAATCGTTCCGGGTAACAAAGTATTTGCCTGGTTCGAGCTGCCAACTTTGTTTTTCATCCAGTTGTGTGAACCCTGCGGTTTGCAAAATTTTGGACATGCTGCTCACTGCGTGAAAGGGTGTCGGGGATGAGTCCAGAAATGAAATGAGGTTATTGTTAAAATTTTTGATGTTCATGTTTTTTAGATCCTGATTGACCTTTTGATCATAACAACTATTATGGGCAGAAATAAGCGGGGCGCAGAATGAACTTTTTGCCTGATTATCAAATTGTAACCCCACAGTCGATTCTGATCGATTGTGATTTTGTATGCGGTGGCGACAGTCACGGCAGCAATATGATGATGTCCATGGTTTTTACCCTGGGCTAGCTTTCTTATTTCCGGAAGGTAGGTCTACCTTCCGGACTCACTTCATCGCGAAAGACACCGGACAGGTGTCCTGATCAGTCGTTAAACACTGGTGACCTTTTGGGAAAACAATTTCTCAACCAAAAGGAATCGATGAACCATGAATACCTATATTACAACACCCATCTACTATGCCAGTGGTTCACCCCATCTGGGACATGCCTACACAACCTTGCTTGCCGACGGTTATAGCCGTTATCTCAGGCTAAAAGGAGATGGCGTGTTGCTGTTGACCGGCACCGATGAGCATGGCCAGAAGATTGAACGGACCGCGGAAAAATACGGATCTGAAGTCAATGCATTTGTTGACCGGATCAGTCAGGAATTTCGCCAGCTTTGGCTGGATCTTGATATTCAGATTGATATCTTCAAGCGGACAACCGAGGCTTCCCATGTTGCGGTTGCACTGGAGTTCTGGCAACGGCTCCACGCCAATGGAGACTTGTATCGAGGAGAATACTCGGGGCTGTATTGTGTCGAATGCGAACAGTATTTTACCAGCGGAAACGTCTGTCCCACCCACAAAGTTGCGTTAGAGCAATACACAGAATCCTGCTGGTTCTTTCGGTTGAGTCAATACCGGCAATTGCTGGTCAAACATATCGAAACCCATCCGTCATTTATCCAGCCGGTTCAAAGAAAAAATGAGGTGCTTTCATTTTTGCGACTTAACCCCCTGCGGGATCTTGCGGTGAGTCGCGGTTCTACCAATTGGGGTATTCCGGTACCGGGAGACGAGTCCCAGGTGCTTTATGTCTGGATTGACGCCCTGGTGACCTATTTGTCCGGGCTCTCGGGATTGGACAGCGTTCGATCGAAGAATAGCGGATTGAAAAATAATGGAACAGGCGATGCTGGACTGACCGACCAATCCGAACCACAACAGCTTCCAGGTCCGGAAGACTGGTGGTCCGGCGCCCACCATTTTATAGGCAAGGATATTCTTTTGTTCCACGGGGTTTACTGGCCAGCCTTATTGATCTCCGCGGGATATGAGTTGCCGAGATCAATTATCGTAAATGGCTGGCTGACAGTGGAGAGTGAAAAAATTTCAAAATCCAGACCTGCAACCGTCATTGATCCCCGGGAACTCACAGCAACAATTGGGATAGATGGGCTACGTTACTATCTTTATAGTCAGGTTGGTCTGGGCCAGGATCTGGATTTTAACCAGGCGCAAGCTATCCAGACGATCAATGCAGATTTGGCCAATAATATCGGCAACCTTGTCGGTCGTGTTGTCGGTCTGGCGGTTAAGTATCACAAGGGTGTGATTCATGCTCCCGTGACCAGCACAGCCATACCAGACCCCTGGCGGGGAGTTGAACCTGCATTGGTCGACAATTTACAAACGGCCATTACCAGTTTTGAGCAACACCTGGATAATTTTGAATTTGCCAGGGCATCAAAAGTAATTACCGGGTGTTCGTCGGAACTCAATGCCTGGTTACAAAAACATCAACCCTGGAAGGTGGAAGACACCGCGGTTCGTGAGCACCTGCTTTGGCAAGCCTGCGTCTCAATTAGATGCCTCAGCATTTTATTGTCACCCCTTGTACCGCTGACCGCACTTAAAATCCGGCGGGCGCTGGGTCTTGACGATACCGCACGCTGGGCTGAATTTAGTACTCAGGTCACGCATTTCACATTAGCTTTGTCTGAGCCTATATTCGTCCGAATCGACAGTCGGGTGAATTGACGCAAAAAGCGCGAACTTTCAGCCATGGTCTAGACTTATTGAGAGGAGTGCCCGGACACCATAACTAGTGTCTATCCACAAACTATCTTCGGCGGTATTACTTCCCTCGTAAGTGCCTGTAATATATGCCTAACTTATTTATAGTTTTGCAGTTTCGACTGAATTTCGTCTATTTATGGACGGGAACTAACTAGCGATGCCCGTTAATGAAAAATACTGTTTTCAAAAATCTACGTGCGCAGATTTTCCTGCTGTTGCTGCTGTTTTCCGCTGCGTCACCCGCGGCGATTGTAATGAGCGAGACGGATGAACAACCGGTTCGACTGCTCGATCAGTTGGAAATGCTGGAGGCTGCTGAGGATGGCTGGCTACTCCAGGATGTGATAGATAAACAGGCACAGTTTTTCCCGGTTGAACAAACACGGTTTCCCCTGTATTTAGCCGTTCAGCCACGGGCTGTCTGGTTGAAGTTTACTGTGGAAAACCCGAATCCCAGGCCCTTCCAGATCTATATTGAAGCTGCGGCGCCGGAGCTCGATTCCTATGAAGTTTATGGTCAACGGGACGGCGTTTGGGAATCATTTAGCGCTGGAGATATGAGAGGTCGGGATAAAGAACAATTACAGGTTGCCGGTTTTACATCGTTGTGGCCGCTGGTAGCCGGTGAGAATGCCTTCTATATCCGCATTCGATCCAAAGGATTGGTGAGAGTACCCCTGACACTCTACAACGAAAAGGTCTATGTTGAAGCGCAGTTTAGCGAAGTTTCCCAACTCAATATTTTTCGTGGCATTGGCATTGGGCTGCTGTTATTTCATCTGCTTTTATATATTCAGACCAAAGATGCAACCTACCTGGCATTTGTAGGCATGGTGGCCAGTGTGACTTGCTTCTATATGTTCTACCAGGGTGGTGCACAAGCCTATCTTCCCCTGCCAAATGATTGGCATGACAGGGCTCCTTTTTTCTTCTCCAATTTGTATATGGCCTCAGCGCTCTGGTTCCACACCAGTTACCTTAAGTTGAAACAGGTGAGTCCTCGCCAACATACACTGACTGTCGTATGGTCGATCTCCTACTGCGCTTGTGCCCTGTTGTGGTCACTGGGGATTTATGGGGTGTCTTACTATGTCTTTAGCTTTGTTGTGGTAGCCCCCTATGTTCTTTTTTCTGCCATGGTATTTGCGTTTCGTGGTCATCGTGCTGCCATCATTTATCTGGCAGCTACTATGGCGCCACTGGTTCTGATTTTTTATGGTTTCCTTGGCAATATGGATCTTATCGAGGCTGAGTATGATCTTGTGATAATTGAGCGAATTACAGGGTCTGTTTCACTGCTACTATTTTCGATTGGGCTCGCCGAAAGAATCAATATGCTTCACGATGAAAAGACCCGGGCCCAGTTGGATACCGAAGCCAAAAGTGCATTTCTCGCGAAAATGAGCCACGAAATCAGAACGCCGATGAACGGTGTGCTTGGCATGTCCAAATTACTCTCACTTAGTGGACTAAATGAGGAGCAACGAAAATACAACGATATTATTCAGTCTTCCGGTTCATCCCTATTGCAGTTAATCAACGACCTGTTGGATTTCTCAAAAATCGAGGCAGGTAAGCTGGACCTGGAACATATTCCCTTTTCCATTGCTGACATGACCCGTGATATCGCGGGGTTATTCCAGGTGATTGCAGAGGAAAAAGGAATCAATGTGATTGTCTCCATATCAAAGGAGGTGCCAGATTACCTGGTGGGTGATCCCACTCGAATCCGGCAGATTGTGATCAACCTGATTAACAATGCGCTTAAATTCACCAGGGAAGGACAAGTTGAAGTTTCTGTCTTGATGGTTTCGAATAATCGCTTCAGATTCTCGGTTCGTGATACGGGTATTGGGATCTCCGAGGCTGACATCGGCAAACTGTTTAAAGCATTTTCCCAGGCAAGTACTTCCACTAACCGACAATTTGGTGGCACCGGGTTGGGGCTGGCAATTTGTAAAGACCTGGTTGATCTGATGGCGGGTGAAATCGGGGTTGTCAGTGGACCGGGCAAAGGTTCGGAATTCTGGTTTGAGTTGCCCCTTGAGGTCTGTCATGACCCCGCTGCCATCGCGAACCTTGCCAATGTTTCCTCCGGGGACAATGTTGAATTGGAACCGCTGAAGTATTCAGCAGCAGGAAGTCCATCCTTGTCGGTGCTGGTGGCAGAAGACAATGCAGTTAACCAGACGGTGATCCGTGGCATGTTGAAAAAACTTGGCCATCAAATGACAATCAAGGAGGACGGAAAGAGCACCCTCGATGAATATGTCTCAAACCATGGAGACTACGATGTCATATTGATGGATTGCGAAATGCCTGGTATGGATGGGTTTGAAGCCAGTCGATCTATTCGGGACTATGAGAGTAAATCCCGGCAAGTGCGGAAACCCATTATTGCTTTAACGGCGCATGCTGTGCTTGAACTTCAGGAAAAGTGCCTGAATGCGGGTATGGATGATCATCTTGCGAAACCAGTGAACATCGATCGGCTTAAGGCAATGCTGGATGCGGTCGGGCCGCCAAACCAGGCTTAAGTAACAGCCCTGATTGATAGAACAGTGGTTGATTTACTCATCGACTCTGAATACAATTCTCGGGTCTTTGGGCAGGGCTCGTCGTCATTCGCGAATTGTACCGATTGACCCGCACTTGCTATAACGACGTTAGTTCCAGCTCGGAAACTTGTATTTGCAAGAAGAGTTGAATTAGAAGGGCTGGAAAGTAAGACTAAAAAGAAAGACTGCGCCGATTTGAGCTTCAGCTTGCGGGCGCATTAAAAATACAGCTAAAGAGGATATGCAAACCTGCTTTAGTTGCCACTACTGCGGGTTTTTTTGTGCCTGCGGTTAAACGAATGTTTCAAAATAAGCAAATGTGTTTATCAGGCAATGGGAGACAATTATGGCCAAGCAAGGCTTTACCACACAGATACTTCACTCTGACCGAAGAAGCGGAGTTGAACACGGATCAATACATAAACCCATTCATACGGCTGTCACCTTTGCCTATGATGATGCCAGGGATCTGGCTGCGGTATTTCAGGGGAAACAGTCCGGCTATTCTTATGGACGTCAGGTTAACCCGACGGTAAATGCCCTGCAGGACAAGATCACGATGATGGAAGAAGGGGTTGCGACGGCGGCGTTTGCCACCGGTATGGCGGCCATCTGCACCACATTTTTTGCCCTGCTTCGTGCCGGTGACCATGTTATTTCAAGCTCGTTTCTGTTTGGAAACACCAACAGTGTATTTAAGACATTTGAGTCCCATGGAATTGAAATTAGTTTTGTGGATGCAACGGATGTTGCGGAGGTTGCAGCCGCCATCAAGGAAAATACCAAACTGGTTTTTGTTGAAACTATCGCTAACCCGAGGACCCAGATTGCAGACCTGGGCAATATCGGCGACCTCTGTAAGCAAAGAGATCTGCTCTATGTTGTGGATAACACCATGACTACACCCTACCTGTTTCAACCGAAAAATGTGAAGGCGAGCCTCGTGATTAATTCTCTCACCAAATATATTGGCGGCCATGCTAATGCGTTAGGTGGCGCGGTCACTGAAACAGGATTGTATGACTGGTCAAAGTTTGAAAATTTGTATGATAATTACAAGAAGGGTGACGTCAGTAGCTGGGGAATCACGCAGATTAAGAAAAAGGGATTAAGGGATTTCGGCGCGACACTTGGGCCCGAAGCGGCTCACCATATATCCATTGGTTCGGACACACTGGGCCTGAGAATGGAGAAAGCCTGCGAGAATGCCAGAACACTGACAGAGTTTCTCTCCAGTCACAGCAAAGTAAAAAAAGTTTACTATCCCGGTTTGGCTGAACATCCTCAGCACGAACTGGCGAAAGACCTGTTCAAATATCCGGGTGCATTGTTTAGTGTAGAGCTGGATGATTCGATTGATTGTTTTGACTTTTTGAATGATCTGGACCTTGTCATTTCCTCGAGTAATCTCGGTGACACACGATCCCTGGGCATCCCTGTGGCACATTCGATCTATTATGAGATGGGACCGGAGCGCAGAGCTTCCATGGGCATTGTAGATTCGCTGGTAAGGTTTGCAATTGGTATCGAAGACACTGACGATCTGTTGGCGGATTTTGAAAATGCGCTGGCGAACTAAAAGCTAACCTATCCCTCAAAAAAGGGAGTAAAATTCGTTTGTCAGTATTGGTCACCGGTAATTTGATCGATATGTGGGTGTCGGTTAGTTATCAGGTAGTTATCTGGTTGTTCACAGATAGCTGCCAGGCACAATCAGCCCAGTGCTTAATAATCATTTACAGGTGTAATGGTGAGTAGAACCCGAACCCAGCAGGCGAGTGACAGGATGGCACAATATGCGGTTAGCGCATTTTCCTGCATGCATCCCGACCTTGGCAAAGTGTGTTTGCAGTTAGGGATCAATAGCATTGAGGTTGATCTGCTCTATGCCCGCTTTCATCCGGTCGTCTCGATTCCCTCACAGGATCTGGGTTTGTCAGTAGCGGCGCTTCGTGAGTTCTTTAGTAAAATGCTGCGTAATGAACGAATCCGGAAATCAGCAATTGAAAATGCTTATGCGACTTTCCAGTTTGATGGAGCGGAATGGCCATCAGAGTGCCATGTGTCAATTGTTACCCGGCAAGGGCTTCTAATCTCATCCATGGTAGATGGAATGGGTAATCCAGCAGCGCTGCTGGTAGGGACATAGATTTTTCGTAAGCACGGCCCTAATCGCACGCAACTGCAGGCTAGTTAGTTCCCGTCCATAAATAGATGAAATTCAGTCGAAACTGCAAAACTAAAAATAAGTTAGGCATATATTACAGGCGCTTACGAGGGAAGTAATACCGCCGAAGATAGTTTGTGGATAGACACTAGTTAGTTCCCGTCCATAAATAGATGAAATTCAGTCGAAACTGCAAAACTAAAAATAAGTTAGGCATATATTACAGGCACTTACGAGGGAAGTAATACCGCCGAAGATAGTTTGTGGATAGACACTAGTTAGTTCCCGTCCGTAAATGGCCATTTCAAGGTAAATTTCCCAGACTTTTCAGATCTGTTGGTTTAGAAATCAATAAGTTGTCGGGAAGTAACCATGGAGATTTTGGTTTACGGATGCGCACTAGTTAGAGCTTAAGTGAGTACCAATCTGTCTAATGGCGATTTAATGACTAGAGTTCCGCTACCCGGGACTTTTGCTCCTCAAGTTGGGCAATGGCTGAATTGAGATCAGTTACCTTGTCTTTCTCTTTTTGCACAACAGCCTCGGGTGCCCGGTCGACAAAGCTGGGATTGCCGATCTTGCCCTCTGCTCTGGACTTCTCTTTTATTTTTTTATCAATCTCTTTGTTTAGTCGCGCCAGTTCAGCGTCTTTGTCGATTAGCCCGCCGAGGGGTACCAGTACCTGCATATCGCCGACCAGATGGGTCGCGGATGCGGGTGGTTCAACATTGTCGTCAAGCCAGGTCAAGCTCTCCGGCTTCACCAGAAACTCCAGCAGTACCCGGTAATCTTCCAGTCGCGACTTATCTTTGTCGTTACCCTTGTGAAATATAACAGGGATAGGTTTGCCGAATGAGATGTCCATTTCGCCTCTGATATTTCGGGTACCCGTCACAATATCTTTCAGCCAGGCAACGTCTGCTTCAGCTTCCGGGTCGCATAGTGCCTCGGAGAATTCCGGATAACTCGATAAAACGATGGTTTCACCTTCACCCCGAATTGACGCCGGGATTTGCTGCCACAGTTCTTCTGTCATAAACGGAATGAACGGGTGGGCAAGCCTGAGGGTGGCTTCCAGGGTCGTAATTAGCGTGTAGCGTGTTCCGGCTTTTTGTGCCTCGGTGGCCGCGTCGTTATTGAGTACCGGCTTGCTGAGTTCAAGATACCAGTCGCAAAGTTGGTCCCAGACGAATTCATAGATTGCCTTGGCGGCCAGGTCGAACCGATAGGTTTCCATCGCAAGGTCTACGGACTTCACCGTTTTCTGAAATTCTGAGACGATCCAGCGATCAACAACACTCACGACCCTTTCCTGGCTTCCAGTAAACGGGGCTATGTCCTCGGCGGTTGTATTCATGAAGACAAAATTGGCGGCATTCCAGAGTTTGTTGCAGAAATTTCGATAACCTTCGACGCGGTTCATGTCGAACTTGATGCCCCTGGCGCTGGAGGCGATTGAATAGAAGGTGAATCTTAGTGGGTCACTGCCGTAGGCTTTGATGCCATCGGGATATTCTTTGCGGGTCGCTTTTTCGATCTGGGCAGCTTTTTTGGGCTGAAGCAGATGTCCTGTACGTTTTGCAACCAGATCTTCGAGGCTGATACCATCAATGATATCCATGGGATCCAGGCCGTTCCCTTTGGATTTGGACATTTTTTGTCCGTCCGCATCTGTGATCAACCCGTGTATGTAGACCTTTTTAAAAGGCACTTCATCAATGTACTTCAGGGTCATCATAATCATTCTGGAAACCCAGAAGCTGATGATGTCGTGACCGGTCACCATCAGATCGGTTGAATGGAAGGTTTTCAGCGCGTCGGTCTTTTCCGGCCAACCCAGGGTTGCAAAGGTCCATAATGCCGAGGAAAACCAGGTGTCGAGCACGTCTTCGTCCCGGCTGAGTTTGAGGTCATCCGTCAGTTCGTACTTTTTGCGGACCGCAACTTCATCATGGCCAACATAGACTTTGCCGTTCTCATCGTACCAGGCAGGAATTTGGTGTCCCCACCATTGCTGGCGACTAATACACCAGTCCTGGATATCTCTCATCCAGGCAAAATAGGTGTTCTCTGCATTTTTGGGTATAAATTCGATACTGCCGTTCTCGACTGCCTCGATGGCGGGGTCTGCCAATGGCTGAATCTTCACATACCACTGATCACTCAGGTAGGGTTCAACGACGACCCCGGATTTTTCACCCCGGGGCACTGCCATCATGTGATCTTCAACTTTTTCCATTAAGCCCATTGCATCCAGATCAGCAATGATCTGCTTGCGGGCGGCATATCGGTCCAGACCCTGGTATTTTTCCGGGACTTCGGTGTTAAGGCTGGCATCGTCATTGAAAATATTAATGATGGGCAGGTTGTGGCGTTTACCCATATCGTAGTCATTGAAATCATGTCCCGGTGTAATTTTAACGCAGCCGGTTCCAAATTCCTGGTCGACGTAGCGGTCTGCAATAATCGGGATCACGCGATCGGTCAGCGGTAGTGCAATCTCTTTACCAATCAAGTGTTTATAACGTTCATCATCCGGATGAACTGCCACCGCTGAGTCTCCCAGCATTGTTTCCGGGCGAGTGGTTGCGACAATTAAATATGCATCATCTGTACCGGTTGATCCGGGCAGGGGGTAGCGTATATGCCATAAGTTGCCTTTTTCTTCCTCAGACTCAACTTCAAGATCGGAAATGGATGTCTTGAGTTCCGGGTCCCAATTAACCAGTCGTTTGCCACGGTAGATAAGCCCCTCATCGTAGAGGGAAACAAATACCTCAAGCACGGCTTCGCACATGCCCTCGTCCATGGTGAAACGTTCGGTGCTCCAGTCAAGCGAGGCGCCAAGTCTTCGAAGCTGCTTTGATATGGTGCCGCCGGACTGTTCTTTCCACTGCCAGGCACGCTCGATAAACTTCTCCCGGCCCAGTTCCGACGCTTTGATGCCTTCGGCGGCCAGTTGCTCCGTCACAATCCGTTGGGTTGATATGCCGGCGTGATCCGTACCCATCTGCCAGAGTGTTTTATCACCCTTCATCCGGCGGTGGCGTATGACCGAATCTACCAGGCTATGCTGGAAACCATGACCCATGTGGAGGGTGCCGGTGACGTTCGGCGGCGGAATCATGATACAAAAGGGTTTACTGTTTCCGTCAGAACCGGATTCGCGAGGAGAAAAGTAGTCATTTTCTTCCCACTTGCGGTACCAGCTCTGTTCGATGTCCTGCGGTTGATATTTCTTCATTTCTGGCTCTTTTTTACTGCTTCTGAGTCAGAATCCGTTCAACCCCGGGCATGCAAAGGTCTCAGATTCCAATGTACATTCAATAACTTAATTGCAACCTGCGATTATACACACAGGTCAATTGTCCAAAGAAATAAATATTCGTCACACGCCAGTTAAGTTGATGTGTGGTGAGGAAGTCAGGGGGCAATTTTGCTAACATGTCGTCATGAAATCAGCCAAACCTTTACTCCAGATTACAAGCTACTACGCATGCCTGGTCATCATCGGCGGTCTGGTGATGCATTTTTTCCCTGGTCTGGCTCAATACAGCCCAATTGGTGGTACCGAGAATCTAAGTACCGGGATGAGCGAGTTTGTGAGCGGTAAAGCCAAACCGATCATGGTCGACTCTGTTCACCAGATGATCAGCCTTGCGGTATCGCTTTTTGGCCTGCTGCTGTTGATGGAACCGGTTGCATGGATATATATGGGTGCCCGTCGACGGAAGGGGCGTGAGCAATCTTTTGTGCTTACGGTGTTACTGCTCCCGGTTGTGGTTGCCGGCATTGTGATTATTGTTCAAAACTCACTGGCTCTGGCATTTAGTCTTGCGGGTATTGTTGCTGCTGTGAGGTTTCGCCTGACACTGGATGATTCATTGGATGCCATCTTTATTTTTCTGTCAATTGGTGCAGGACTTGCCGCCGGGATCTCCGCGCTCGAAATCGCCGCGGTGGTCACTGTGTTTTTTAATTATGTGATGCTGATTTTTTGGGAGCTGGATTATGCTGAGGAGGTTTCGGTAAGCCGTTGGTTCACAAAAGTCTGGATGCGCAATGAAATAGTGAGTGTGGATGAACCCCCTGAAGACAAGTCCAGGCAAGAATCTGAGTCGCTGGATAACTAAGGCTGCCAAGTGGTTGCTTCCGGTTGTGTTATTACCCGGGTGTAGTGCTGATCAGGATGGCCGGCAGTGGCAATTACCGCCACAGATATCTGAAATTTCAGGGCTTGCAAATGGCCCAGATGATTCAGTCTACCTGCACGATGATGAAATTGCCGTTGTCTATCAGTTGCAACTGGAGACCGGTGCGGTTTCAACTGTCTTTCAGATAGAACAACCCGTGATTCGTGGTGATTTTGAAGGTATTGTCAGCACTGCCCAGTACTTCTTTTTGGTGACCAGCGAGGGAGTGCTCTATCGGGTTGAGCGAACCGGCGATATGCTGGATGCAATTGTTTCTGCCACAGTCATTGATCCGGGCATCTCGGATTTCTGCGAAGTTGAGGGTTTACATGAGCGAAACAACTTTCTTTACATCGCCTGCAAGACGCCTTATTTAAAAGCAGACAAAAAAAATATTGTCCTGCTTGAGTACAACCTTGAAACAAATGTTGTCACCAACGAGATTCGTTTTGACTTTGCGAGTTTGTCCCTTAAGAAATTTAACCCTTCGGCAATTTGGCTGGATGAACAATCTATTATTTTATTATCCGCAAAACAGCACAAAGTCATTCAATTAAATTGGTCCGGGGATAAATTGTTGGAATTCAAGCTGGATAAAGGCAAACACCCGCAACCTGAAGGCCTGACAATCATGAATGATCGACTTGTCATTGCCGATGAAGGTAAAGGTAGTGGCGGGATTGTTACGATATATGCTGAGCTTCCGGCTAACTAGCGTCTATCCACAAACTATCTTCGGCGGTATTACTTCCCTCCTAAGTGCCTGAAATTACGACCTAACTTATATCTGATTTTGCGCTTTCCAGTAGAATTGGTCTATTTACGGACGGGAACTAACTAGCGACAGGCCTGGAGGATATTCTTGTTCCAGATTTTATCTTCGCGGAAGTGCTTAAAAGATTCTGTCACATATCGCAGGGTCTTTTTAATACCACTTTTTGACAGCACCTGATCAGATTTTACCAGTGACAGGATTGTTTCCTGTGCAGCCAATATTTGTGCCCGAGCAGCCTGTAATGCGGATTCAGATTGGCAGTAGCCCCTGAATATTCTCTGTCGGACACTACGAATCTTCAAATTTGGCGGTGGTGTTGCATAGCTTGTGGCAACCAGACCGGAAGAATCAAAATCGTAGATGATGGGAGCAAATTGGGCGTCCTGATGTACCAGTTTGGCATTGTGGCAGCATTCACCTGGCTCCGCCGAGCGAAGTAGTGAATAATCAGCATTCCCCAAAAAATATTGAAGTTGTTCAATTAGTGCCGTCTGGACCGGTGCCAGGTCATTATACTCAGGCAGATTTTTGGGTTGTTCGAGGTCTGCGTTATTGCGTTTTGCGACTCTTTTTTTGTGCTCTACCAAAAATGCAGGGCGCTCCCCAATGGTCTTGTCATTAGTCTTATAGACAACGTTCACCCACCTGACCCCGTAACTCAGGGGCGTTATTGCATTTATCATTTTGTATGCGAGGTATTCTGCACGCAGGTAATCGCGGTAGACACCACCATTTTTGCATTGGACTACAAGCTTTAAGTCGCCTTCCTTGTGGAATATTGTCTGCTTGCGGAGGTCGGATTTTTTAAAATCAATCTTCAATGGCGAGTTTTTGCAGGTGGTTTTCTTGAGCCGGTTATTGCCCCTGACATTTAATTCAATTGGCAGTTCGAACTCACCAATGGTTAGCATGCCAGGGTAATCCGCTGCCTTATCTCGTTCCCGTTCGAGCAGCGAAAAATCCGCCTGAATCTCAATGTTTAATGGCGCGTCCTCATCAAACAGGGCGGCGAAAGCTGCTGTGGGCTGCAATAGACAAAAAATGACCAATAGTAAGCGGTTGAGTTTATTCATTATTCATCTCCGGGACCCTCGGAATTGTCAGGTTGGTTCTAAGAGAGCCTAATCCTGAATAACCGGAAGTTGTTGCAAACCAGGTCTGGGCACAGAACGCCTGGCTTTTGCTGTCCGGATAATCTTCAACTGTCACTCGCCGGTATTCGCCGTCTTCACCGAGCTGCCAGGATTGTTTGTTATCACTCAAATTTGCTTTCATAACCTGTTCAAGTACCTGTTTGCGAACAGTGATATCAGACAGTGGCACCATTACCTCAACTCGCTCGTCGAGATTTCGCTCCATCAGGTCAGCGGATGCAAGATAGATATCAGCGTGAGCGGCAGCCATTTCATGGCCGTTGGCAAAACAGTAAATACGCGAGTGTTCCAGAAATCTGCCAACAATACTCTTGACCCGAATTCGGCTACTCATGCCGGCAACCCCGGGACGTAAACTGCAATGACGGCGAATCACCAGGTCGATTTCCACCCCTGCTTCCGACGCGGCATACAGGCGTTCAATCAGTTCGGGATCGGTGAGTGAATTTACTTTGAGCCAGATTTGGGCAGGCTTGCCCGCTTCAGCATTGCGGATTTCAGTGTCGATGCATTGATAGATTCTTTCGCGTAGCTGAAAGGGTGCCATTGCGAGGGTGCCCGGTGGGACATAGGCTTCACTGGTAATGTAATTTAGCGCCAGGTTGGCATCCCGGCAGAGCGCCTCATCACAGGTAAAAAATGACAGGTCAGTGTAGGTTTTTGCGTTGCCGGGATGATAGTTGCCGGTCCCGAAGTGGCTGTAGGTAACAAGTTTGTTGCCTTCAAGCCGGGTGATAACGGTAAGTTTGCAGTGAATTTTCAGCCCAACAATCCCGTAGAGGATCTGGACCCCGGCATCTTCCAGCCGTTTTGCCAGGGCCACGTTGGACTGTTCATTGTCCCTTGCCTCAAGCTCAATGACTGCGACGACAGTTTTGCCTCGCTTGGCCGCTTCAACCAGTGCGTTGACGATGGGTGAGTCATCGCTGGTTCGGTAGAGCGTTTGTTTGATAGACAGTACATTCTCGTCAATCGCAGCTTGCTCAAGGAATCTGATGACCACATCAAAACTTTCGAATGGCCAGTGCATCAGGAGGTCTTTTTCCGCTATCGCAGCAAAACAATCGTTGCCGTGATCTAACATTCGTTGTGGATATCTGGCCTTGTGGGGCGAGAATACCAGCGCGGGAAATCGACTGCCTTCGATGAGATTGGTGATCTGGGATAAACCGGGAAGCGTTTCGATAATAAATGGACTGTCCCTGACCGAGCCTCCCTGGAGGTCGAGCATCTCCAGATCATTTTCCCCAAGCAGTCCCAGGTGCAGGCTGATAAATCGCAAGTCCGCTTCAGAAAGCCCCTGGACTTTGAGTCTGGTGATGTTGGCTTTATGACGTTTTCGTAAACCTGATTCAACGATGGCTCGCAAGTCATCACTGCGTTCCTTCTTGGCAAGATCGTTGTCGCGAAGTATCTGGAAAGTACCGCTGCTCCGAATTTTAATGTCAGGGAGCAGAAGATGACTCATTGTCTGAAGCACGTCTTCGAGTAATACATAGCAGCTGTTTTCGCCCATCAGCGAAATAAATCTCGGCAGTTTTGCTGGTAGCGGTAACAAAATGTGGGTGTTCTCAAGCTGTAAAATCACACACATGCCGCCACTGGGAATAAACGGGAAAGGATGTTCCTCATCCAGAGTGAAGGGGGTAATAACAGGGAGTATTTGAACCAGGAAGTAATTCTGCAACCATGCTGTTTGGTCTGCGTTAAGTTCGGTCGGGTGAGTGATTGATATTCCGATCGCCTGTAACTCTGCCTTCTGCGATTGCCAGATCTCCTGTTGTAGTGCCATCAGGTTGTCGGCGCGCACACCAATGGCTAAAAGTTGCTGCGCCGGATTTAAGCCGTCAATGCTGGGTGAGAGTTGTTGACTATTAACCAGACCGTTGAGTCTGGCGACTCGCACTGTATAGAACTGGTCAAGCACCGCAACGGATATTGCCAGGAACCTGACCCTCTCGAACAAGGGTACATCCCCATTATTCGCTTCCTCGACAACCCTTTGAATAAATTGAATATCGGATATTTCCCGGTTTAGATAACGGGAGTTCGCCTGCACTAGTTCTTTCGGCGCGGGATTTGCCGGTGACGGAGTGGCGACGTGTATCCGTAGCGGTTGAGCAGGACGCAATTTACGCCAGAGCTTGTAGATTATTTCGGACATGTTTGCTTATTCTTCCACGGTGGCATGCTTGGCTTGGTCAATTCGGGAGAGTTCGCCATAGTAAGCTTCGATGCCTTCGTCATCAGCGGGTAAGAGTACCTTTTCCCCGCGATGTACAGCATAGTATTTGTTTTGCTCTATCATCAACGATGCCCTGCCCGCACCATATGCCTGGCTGAGACCAACATCTGCTTGAATGACCCGTCGATCAAAACGGGGAATAATCTTTGCCGGGGTTGGGGTATGGGCAATAACAATATTGTCGACATCGTAGAATAACAACATTGCCTGAAGGGGCTCGAGTTCGACTTCGGCGGGATTGACGGCCAGTCCGCGATACCAAAGCGGACCCTCCTGTCCCACGATTTCGTCTTCGACCCGGCTTTTTAGATATTTCTGAACCCTTTTGTTAATTTCCCTGAGCGCCAGTGGTTCCTGATGTGGCGATACGCCGCCGTGAACAAACAGGGTGCGGTTTATTTTGATCACAGTGTTGTGATTTTTGATCCACTCAAACAGCTCCCCTTTGGGTGCCCACAAAAAACGGTGTTCAACATATCCCAACGGATATCGGTGTTTCAAATCTTCCAGGCTTTTCTCGTTTGTGACATCAAAATCCGGGTCGTTGGCGCTCAGGTAATCCGTCACCTTTGTGATGTAATCCGATTGTAATTTTGCGGATTTTTGACTAATCAGTATTTTGTATTCACCCGGGTGAACATAGCGTAAATCGTTATCGACGTTCATGACCTCGTGGTTACCAAGCAGGGCGTGGACGTAGCCTTTTTTTCTTTTTGCCTGTTTTTCCAGCTTTTTCAGGTGGCGCATTATTTTCAGTGAATCCGGGCCACGGTCTGGCACATCGCCCAGTTGCACCAGATGTGTTTTTGCTCCGCTCCAGTTTAGCTGCTCATCGATGAGGTCATTGTCACGGAGAATTTTGAGATATTGTTCGTAGTCCCCATGTACATCACCAATGGCAACAACACGATCAATGTTGCGCCAGGTATCTTTGCCGAAGGCGGGAACAGTTGTGATTAATAGAAGCAACAGCGCTAGTGGAAGCCATAAATGAGTGGCTGGCTTTCGATCGGTACATTTCAAGCTTTGGTCATCCCCATAAAATTTGGTCGTCAGACATTTGAGCAGGTCAACGGTTTGGCTGCAAGTAGTTAGTTCCCGTCCATAAAGGGACAAATTCAACTGGAAAACGCAAAATCAGATATAAGTTAGGTCGTAATTTCAGGCACTTAGGAGGGAAGTAATACCGCCGAAGATAGTTTGTGGATAGACACTAGTTAGTTCCCGTCCATAAATGGCCATTTCAAGGTAAATTTCCCAGACTTTTCAGATCTGTTGGCTTAGAAATCAATAAGTTGTCGGGAAGTAACCATGGAGATTTTGGTTTACGGATGGGCACTAGTTAGTTCCCGTCTATAAATAGACAAATTCAACTGGAAAACGCAAAATCAGATATAAGTTAGGCATATATTACAGGCACTTACGAGGGAAGTAATACCGCCGAAGATAGTTTGTGGATTGATACCAGTTAGCCTGTGCCAAATCAGCAGGAAAGCCATTTGTTCGTTCAGTTTTCGGAGGGTGTATCAGCCCCGGGTGATGGTTTCTGCTCGATTTCCCTGTCTTCAGGTGGGTCGCTCGCCTGATGCTGCCGGGTGGAGGCGGGCTGTGGTTCTGCTAAATCATTGAGGACCGAAGTGAGTTCGTTGCGAAGCCGGCGAACAATTTCATGCGAATACTCCTTGACCAGGGAGTTGACTACCAGGGTTGCCTGGGAGTGGAGTCGTTCCTCATCAATATGTTTTGATTCATCCGGTTTTACCGCGTAGGAATGAATCGGGTCACCAAACAGGTCAGTGGCAATGGGTTTGTCCAAAGGATCCAGTTCAGGGACTTTCATTTTTTTTACAGGAGACTTCACCGGGGCGGACCCGGCATCGGAAATAATATCTTCTAACAGCGGGATTTGAGAAGGCAGCCTGGTCTCAATCAGCTGCCGCTTGTTTGTCTTTTTACTCTCAGTCATTTTTTGCTGCCGGACGCTGACTAACCTTGTTGTACTTGATCTCATAACCCCGGTCTTTGTAAAACTTGAAATTCTTTCTGGCGGCATCTCGGCTGTTTTCACTGTGGGGAACCACTTCAGCGACACGCTCAAACCGGCTGAAAAAATCGGGTACTGCTCCAGACAGGTTCACGAGGACCTCCTGATGAAGTGTGGGTTCTTTCATACCCAGGCAGCCAATCCTGACGGGTACCTGTTCATCGACTGTGTCCAGGGAATGCGGGATGAAGGCTTCGGGTCTGAAGTTCCATAACAACTTGTCCAGTTCCTGCGCCTGGGCTTCATCCTCCGTATGAATATGGACCTGGTGTCCCATCCGGTATATTTTGGCGATTAAACGACAGCTGAATAACAATGGCGCTTCAACACTTTCAATCTGATAAAAATCAATCTTTGTCATGGGTGTTGACTCAGGAAGGTTCCTGAGCCCGATCAATCATATATTGAGTCAGCAGTGTCACCGGTCGTCCCGTTGCTCCCTTGGCGCTACCCGCAGCCTTGTAAGCAATTCCCGCAATATCCAAATGGGCCCAACAATATTTTTTCGTGAAGCGGGCGAGAAAACAAGCTGCGGTTACGCTGCCTGCTTCCCGTCCACCAACATTGGCCATATCTGCGAAAGCGCTGTTGAGCTGAGGTTGGTATTCTTCCCACAGGGGCATTCGCCAGACTCTGTCGCGGGTGATCTCCCCCGCTGCGTTGATATTGTCCGCAAGGGTGTCGTCGTTGGCGTAAAGTCCCGCCGGGTGTGCCCCCAGCGCCATAACAACGGCACCGGTTAAGGTGGCGACATCGATCACCGTGGCGGGTTTGAATTTCTCCACATAAGTTAATGCATCACAGAGAACCAGTCGGCCCTCGGCATCGGTGTTAAGGATTTCAATGGTTTGCCCCGACATGCTGGTCACAATATCACCGGGTCGGCTTGCGTCACCTGAAGGCATGTTTTCCGCCGCAGCGATAACGCAGACCACGTTAATGGGTAGCGCAAGCTCTGCAACCGCTTGCATGGCACCGAATACCGTTGCCGCACCACACATATCGTAGGTCATTTCATACATGGTTGCCGGTGGTTTGAGGCTGATGCCGCCTGTGTCGAAGGTAATACCTTTTCCGACCATGACATGAGGGGCGGCTTTTTTGTTTTTGGCACCTTTGTGTTCGATGATAATCATCTTGCCAGGTTGCACGCTGCCTCTCGACACAGAAAGAAATGAGCCCATACCGAGCTTTTCCATATCTTTCTCTTCAAGTATTTTGGTTGTGACCGAGCTGTATTTTTTGGCAAGTTTTTTTGCCTGGTTCGCCAGGTAGGTTGGAGTGCAAATATTCGGTGGTGTGTTGCCCAGGTCTTTGGCGGTATCGACCCCGGCAGAAATGGCGCTACCTTCTTTAATTGCTTTTTTCACTTCCTTCGAATGGGCGGCGTCAACAAGCAGGTCGATAGACTCGATGGTATGAATATCTTCCGGGGGTTTGCCACGCATCTCAGTGTAGGTGTAAACGCCGGATGTGCTTTGTTCAACCAGTCTTCTGGATTTCCAGCCATAAGATTCTTTACCTGCCCTGGCCTCCAGCAGGCAACACAGTGCGCTGGTTGCAGAACTGCTGTTTAATGCGGTGATCATGCTTTTGGCAATAAGCAGGAACTTTGGTCCATCTGTTGTCTCTATATTACCAAGACCCACAATCAGTACCCGGGGTGAAGTAATATTGGGCACATCATGTAACATTAGCGTCTGACCGGCTTTGCCTTTCATGTCGCCACGAGACAGTACTTTCTTGATAAAGCCTTTGCTCGCTTTATCGAGCGCGCTGGCGGAATCGGAAAATTTGTTATTTTCATAGACGCCGACAATGACGCATTGACTGCGGGATTTTTCCGGGTTTCCTGACCTGGTACCGAATTGCATGCTGACTCCTAGAGACATTAGTGTTGGTGAAGTGGATAATACCGCTTCCGGGACTATTGGTCACATTAACCTGTGATTCATTGTTAATGTTCCCGGTTTACCCCGGGGCTATTACCCGGTCAATGATCAAGATAGATTTCTACACCTCGTTTGACAGGCTTTGCGGATTTTTTTCGATCAATTCGCGATGACCCGTCTTTTGTGTAACAGGCGGCGTAACAAGCGCGCATTAAAATGTGCTTCTCGACCAGCAGGGAGTCCGGACCTTACAGTGATCCTATACCGATATTTTGCCCGGGAAATATTTGTCACCATGATAGCGGTTGCGGGTATTGTCCTGGCTATTTCCATTGGCTGGCGTTTCAGCGGCTATTTGAACGAAGCTGCCAGAGGAATCATCAGCAGTGATGTACTTTTCCTGATAATGGCTTACCGCATTCCCGGATTTCTGGAACTTATTTTACCAGTCAGCTTCTTTTTGGCGATTATGCTGTCCTATGGTCGATTGCACGTGGATAGTGAAATGGTCATTCTGGAGACCAGTGGCTTGAGTCCTGCCAAGCTGATTTTCATGACTTTGGTACTGTCCCTGGTGGTTATGGTTTTGACCGGCGCGATTACCCTTTGGCTGAAGCCTTTGGGTGAGAAGAAGGTTGAGATTTTGTTAAAGGCTCAGCGGGACCTGACGGAGTTCGATACCCTGGCCCCCGGACGCTTTCAGACCCTGCGTTCCGGCAAGCGGGTAACTTACACCGAAGGCCTCTCGGATGAAGGTGAGCTTCAGAATGTATTTATTAATGAATACAAAGTGTCAAATGCACATGGACCGAAAGATGTTGTGACCCTGGTTGCCGAGCGTGGCGAGAACGTGGTTGATGACACGGGCAATCGATTTATTCTGTTAAAAAACGGGATGAGGTACAGCGGCGTTCCTGGCAGTGCCGATTACCAGGTGATTAAGTACGCTGAATACGGGCAACTGGTTGGCAAGGCAAAAGCACCGGCGATGAACCGCCGCAGGGCGGCCATACCAACCCTTGAATTGTTTAGTATGGAAACTCTCTCTCATGTGGGCGAGTTACACTGGCGAGTAGCCATCATTATACTGATCCCTGTTTTTGCGGTGATGGCAATTCCCCTGAGCCGGGTGAACCCGCGACAGGGTCGATTCACACGACTGGTGCCGGGACTTATTCTCTGCTTTTTATATGTCATTTGCCTCTCCGCCGGTCGTGCTGCCATAGAAAAGGCCCAGTTACCTAAAGAGCTGGGCCTGTGGTGGATACACGGGATATTTATTGCGGTGGTGATTAGTCTTTATCATCTGGACAAAATCTCGGCTCCCTTTCGATTGTTTGCCGCCCTGTTTAAACGGAAGCCACGAGAGCTTGCAACATGAAACAGCTGGATATGTACGTCGCCAGGACTATCGGCATGACTATGCTGTTAGCAGAGCTGGGTTTGCTTGGGATATTGACGATATTTACTTTTCTCGAACAGGTCGAGGACATGGAAAACAACTATGCCCTGGCCAATGTGATCGAGTTTGTCATTTACAGCATGCCGAGAATGTTTTACGAGGTGATACCTTACTCCGCGCTAATCGGTTGTCTTGCCGGGCTTGGGTTACTTGCCAATAATAGCGAAATTGTTGTGATGCGTGCGGCTGGTATATCCACCTGGTCATTATCGATCAGTGCAATGAAACCAACAATTGTGCTGGTATTGCTGGGGTTGTTGGTTGGCGAATATGTGCTCCCGGATGTCGAGCGAACTGCCAGGAACGAGCGCCTGAAAGCACTGTCATCAAAAAACCAGATCACCCCCCAGTTTGGGTTTTGGTACCGTGAAGGAAACATTTTTATGCACTTTGATGAAGTGGGCCAGGACGGTAGCCTCGAAGGCATTTCCCACTACTATTTTGATGAATCAAATGAGATGACCCGAAGCCTGTTCGCCAGCCGTGGCACCTTTAACGGGGAAGGTACCGACAGGTCCTATTGGTTGCTGACCGACGTCATTGTCACAGACTTCAACGGTGACAGCACAGCGACCCATCAACTTGACGAATTGAGGTGGGACAGTAATTTGGCGCCAGAACTGCTTAGTACCGAGATCCTGGTTCAACCGGATAAAATGTCTATCGGTGAGCTGAGCCAGAAGATTGATTATATGCGGGAACAGGGGCTTAACAGTGGCAAATTTGAATTGGGTTACTGGAAGAAGGTGCTTCAACCCCTGGCGACGATTGGACTGGTTTTTGTCGCGATCTCATTTATCTTTGGACCTTTGCGGGAGTCCACAATGGGCATGCGGGTGATTATGGGGCTTGTGATCGGCATATTGTTTAAATTTGTTCAGGACCTTTTGTCCCCCGCGAGTCTGGTGTTTGGGTTCTCCCCCATAATCGCGATCCTCATCCCGATCATGATCTGCTTTCTTGTGGGTTACCCACTGATGCGCCGCGCGAGCTAACGGCTATTAATTAGAACCGCTAAGGGCTTCATCCCGGCGGTCGATTTTTTCCGAGTCGTAGGGCTTTTCGCCCAGATAGACAACTTTGGTGTTCGACCAGACATCGTGAAGCGCCAGGTGATCTTTGTTGATGAGCGCCCAGAACATGCCAAGACCGAGGGGTAACATCGAAACGGTGGCGCAAAGAAAGCGGATCAGCGCTTCTCTGGGGCTCATCACTACCCCTTTCATATTAACCGCCTGAATCTTCCAGACCTGCATACCCAGAGATTGGCCTTTGACCAGCCAGAAGTAGAAATAAAATACAAACACTTCAAGGTAACAGATGATCTGGACCCAGATAGTTGCTAAAGGTGCCTGATCTGGAATGCGCCTGTCCGCGGGTGCCGAATCCCCAAACACCATCAGCAGCACGGAGCCTGTCACCGCCCAGAGAGCAAAAAGCAGGAAAAAGTCATAGGTCTGGGCCGCCAGTCGGCGGCGCAGACTGGCATTTGGATAAGTTTGCGGAGCGGTCATCATCTAATGCCTGATTAAAATGTGAATTATAACAAAGTTCCCTGAATCAAATTCCGGGGAACTAGCTTTTGGCGGGCTTCATAAAACTTGCTTCACATTCGGCGACAACCTGGTCATTGTCCTGTCGAATCATTTTGCCTTCCATCATTACCAGACGACCCCGTTGCCGGGTGCATCGTCCCTCAAGCCTGACGGGAGTGCCGGTAGGCAGATTGTCCTTGTACCGAATATCACATTTTGCGGTGAAGGCGACGTCACCCTGGAGAAAGATCCAGTTTGCCATGACATCATCGAGCGCCGAGAAAATGAGTCCGCCGTGGGTCACACCGTCATAGCCGCAATGATGTGGTTCAGGGGTGAATTCCGACCGACAGACCTGGTCCTCAATCCTGAACTTGAGATGAAGACCGATAGGGTTTTCAGGACCACAAACAAAGCAACGATTTGCATCGCTACCCAGACGGGTACCGGAATTTGGTGTCTTGGTCTCTGCACTCATGTCCGTACCTCGGGAATCAGGGTGTTTTGTGTCAGTGATCTGTATCGAGACGCAAGTTTGTTAGTGCTACTTAACGTGGAAGGCCCAGTAGTTTAAGGCAGAAGTCGTTATTGAACATTTCCCAAAAAGAAGTTTTGTACATATCCCGGGGAATATCATCTTTGATTTTATCGTGAAGTGCAGGTAGCTCTGACCAGTGAACACCCTGTCTGTAGTGGTGCGCAGTGTGGTAACCAAGATTCCCCGTGACCAGATTAAAAACCGGATTGATATTATTGTAGGACGCCTTGAAGTGGTCTTCTGTTTCGTCCAGGCCAGCATGGTGATCATAGGTTACCCAGGCTGTTACAAGCATGCCGACAATCATCGGCAGGATAAACAGCATGAGCGCCTGCAGTGGGTGGTATATCGTTAAAGCTGCGACTATTAACAGAGTAAGGACTGTGTAGATGACGTGGGTGCGGTAATGGTTAGGGTACTTTTTGCCCACCAGATAACCCCGGTAGTAGGACGTCAGTGCAACAACGATGGTGTATTCCCATTCACCCATCGGCGTGCCGTCTTTTCGCTTCCAGCGGCTTTCATCAATGCTTTGATCGAGGTAATTATGATGATGTCCAAAGACGTGATGAAGTAACCAGAGATTTGTTGTGACACCTGTATGCAGTGCATAAACCAGTTCAAGTAACCTGTTAAGGGGTGTTGAACGGAAAGTTTTGGTGTGTTGGTGATGGTGATTCCAGGAGCAAATACAACCTTTGGGAACAACGGCTAATGCAAAATAAACAGCCAGCACCCAGAAATTCTCAACAGTGAAGTAAAGTACAAAATCCACCAATGTCAGGGATAGTATGAGAATGACCGGCATGCGGTCAGCAGTTTTTCTAAACACGTTATCTATCTAGTGGCCACTTGAGTTAATTGTATCATAGGATGTTAAAATTGCCCGTGGTAAGTCGAAATCGGATGCCATGGTATAAGCGAGTTGGTTAAAAGTAAACCACTGGTTATCTGCCCGATATTTAGACCTGCAATTCTTAAGTCTGCAGCGAGTCCTGTCAAGCTTCTCTGATCGATTGAAATGCTTGCCAGGGAAGCAATCCTTTGGACAATAGCACTGTAGTAAAATGCAACAGTTAAAGACTAAGTGGGAAGACTGTGTCAGACGACAAAATTATCACTTTTGAGAAAGCCCGGGTTTCCGGCAGGCACCAACCGAGTGTCATGAAACAAAAAGACCGCAAGCTGGAGGCGATTAAGGCAGCATTCAAAGCCTCACGTGAAGAGGTTGGGAAGCGGAAAAAAACTGAAGAAAGTCTGGCCGAACGGCGAAAACGGAATAAAAAAAAGC
>Ga0206123_10000642_pt1 | contig 34289 bp, 29 predicted proteins | sample Helgoland_Spring_2_FD_160086 | JGI IMG/M metagenome (GOLD analysis project Ga0206123, IMG submission 160086) | Pelagic subsurface seawater microbial communities from Kabeltonne, Helgoland, North Sea - Helgoland_Spring_Bloom_20160316_1 | ecosystem: Environmental > Aquatic > Marine > Epipelagic ...
CTTCTGTGTCAGGATTGATTCCTGTAATCTCATCTTTGTCTAAAGGAGATGGCAATAGCTCCATGACATAGTCTAGCATTGTTTGAACCCCTTTGTTCTTAAATGCTGAACCACAAAGCATAGGTACGAACGCCAAATCAATAGTAGCTTCTCTCAATGCTGCTATGATTTCATCCTTGGATATGGAATCAGGATCTTCGAAATATTTTTCCATTAATCCATCATCATACTCGGCTACTGACTCAACTAACTTTTCACGATACTCAGCAACTTCTTCAACCATATCTTCAGGTATCTGAATTTCCTCGAAAGTCATGCCTTGGTCTTCCTCATTCCAAACCATCGCCTTGTTCTCAACTAAATCAACCACGCCTCTGAAGTTATCTTCAGACCCTATAGGTAATTGCAATGGAACCGCTTTGGTTCCCAGCATTTCTTTAACTTGCTTACAGACGTTAAGAAAATCTGATCCGGCACGATCCATTTTATTTACAAAACCGATTCTTGCCACCTTATAATTATCAGCCAGACGCCAATTGGTTTCAGATTGTGGTTCAACACCATCCACAGCGCTGAATAAAAATACCAAACCATCTAATACACGCAGTGATCGGTTTACTTCAACCGTAAAATCGACGTGACCTGGTGTGTCAATAATATTTATGTGATAGTCGTCCTCTTTATATTTCCAAAAGACGGTCGTAGCCGCTGAGGTAATCGTAATCCCTCGCTCCTGCTCTTGCTCCATCCAGTCCATCGTGGCTGCGCCATCATGGACCTCTCCAATTTTGTGACTTGCACCTGTGTAATATAATATACGTTCTGTGGTGGTGGTTTTACCGGCATCAATATGGGCAGCGATGCCAATATTACGCGTAAACTTCAAATTTCTTTTAGCCATAAGAACTTAATTTAAAATCTGAAGTGAGAAAAAGCTTTATTAGCTTCTGCCATTCTGTGGGTATCATCTTTCTTCTTGACTGATGCCCCTTCACCTTTTGAAGCGGCTATGATTTCACCTGCAAGACGTTCCTTCATTGTTTTTTCTCCTCTTAATCGAGAGTACTTGATCATCCATTTGATCCCCAATGAAGTTTTTCTTTCGGGTCTTACCTCGATAGGCACTTGAAAGGTAGCTCCTCCAACTCTTCTACTTTTTACTTCGACAGCGGGCATAACAGTCTTGAGAGCCGACTTCCAGATCTCAATTCCGTTCTCACTCGTTTTTTCTTCTACTATTTTTATGGCATCATAAAAAATGCAATAGGAAAGGCTTTTTTTACCATCTACCATGAGATAATTTACAAACTTCGTCACCAAGGTGTCTCCATAAATTGGATCTGGTAAGATGTATCGCTTCTTTGGCTTAGATTTTCTCATTTTTCTTACTTATTTTTTGACCTTCGGCCTTTTAGCACCATACTTTGATCTTCTTTGCAACCTTCCGCTTACTCCAGCGGTGTCTAATGCACCACGGACGATATGGTAACGAACACCTGGGAGATCTTTTACCCTTCCACCACGAATCAATACAATTGAGTGTTCCTGCAGATTGTGGCCTTCTCCTCCAATATATGCATTGACTTCTCTACCATTGGTCAATCGAACCCTAGCCACCTTTCTCATCGCTGAGTTAGGCTTTTTAGGTGTCGTTGTGTATACACGTGTACACACACCTCTCCGCTGGGGACATGAGTCTAATGCGGGAGACTTTGATTTGGAAGTTAACTTTTTTCTTCCTTTCCTTACTAACTGCTGTATTGTCGGCATTTATCTTGTTTTTTCTAAAAATCCTCAAATTTGGGATCGCAAAGATAGTGAGAAACATTCAATATCTCAATATGCATTCCGCATAAATAATCATGCTTCACCTATTGTACCTCCAAAATTAATTGGAAACTTGGGTGATTGTTCATTCTTTTTTATTTCTCCAAAAGTCTTTTCATACTTTTGGATATTTTCCTCCAGTGCATGTAAGAGCCTTTTTGCATGCTCTGGTGTAATTACAATACGTGCCTTTACTTTCGCCTTCGGCACACCCGGCATCAATCGTATGTAATCGATAACGAACTCACTGCTCGAATGCGCAATCATAGCTAAGTTGGCATAAACCCCTTCAGCAATTTCTTCTGATAACTCTATATTCAAATTTTTATTAACCTCCTCTGTTTTATCCATCTAGACTTCAGTTAAAGGCGTTTCCTTTGGTTTAGAGAACTCTTCTCTCGCCAGTGTCATCTTATCAAACTCTTCTTTATTGGCCACAAAGTTTTCATGGAATCTCTTGACCCCCGTTCCAGCAGGAATCAAATGACCTACAATCACATTTTCCTTCAAGCCCTCAAGTCCATCTCGCTTTCCTTTAATAGCTGCTTCACTCAAGACCTTAGTCGTCTCCTGAAAGGACGCTGCTGATATAAAGCTTCTGGTGCCTAAGGACGCCTGCGTAATTCCCTGAAGGATAGGTCTAGAAACTGCCGCTGAGGCGTTTCTTACCGAGATAATTTTAACATCTCTCCTCCTTAAATTAGAATTTTCATCCCGCAACGTTCGACTAGAAATGATCTGTCCAGCCTTAACCGTATCAGAACCTCCCGGATCAACCACTACTTTTTTATCAAGAATTTGATCATTTTCTTCCATAAAACTCAACCTATCGACAGATTGGTTGGTCAGGAACGAAGTATCACCGGCATCTATGATGATTACTTTCTGCATCATTTGGCGCACAATCGTTTCGATATGCTTGTCATTAATTTGAACTCCTTGCAATCGATAAACTTCTTGTATTTCGTTTACCAAATACTCTTGTACTGCCGTAGGTCCTTGAATAGATAATATATCTGCTGGGGTGATCGATCCGTCAGACAAGGCCTCTCCTGCCTTAATAAAGTCATTATCTTGAACCAAGAAATGCTTAGATAGCGGTACTAAATAGCGTTTTTTGATACCATCTTTCGATTCAATAAACACTTCTCTGTTTCCTCTTTTTATCCCACCATAAGTCACAACACCATCGATTTCTGAGACAACGGCGGGATTTGAAGGATTTCTTGCTTCAAAAAGCTCTGTAACTCGTGGTAAACCTCCGGTAATGTCTCTAGACTTACCTGTATTTCGAGGTATTTTAGCCAGCACTTGACCTGCCTTGATTGTTGCATCTTTGTCCACCGAAAGGTGGGCACCTACCGGAATATTGTATCCCTTCTCGGTATCTCCCGACTTAATAATGATGGCTGGATTTTTTGCTTTGTCCTTAGTGTCAATAATGACCTTTTCTCTGTGTCCCGTTTGCTCATCGGACTCTTCTTTGAAAGTAACTCCTTCAATGATAGCCTCAAAAGTGACCTTACCATCAAATTCAGACATGATCACAGCATTGTAGGGATCCCAAAAACAAAGCTCATCCCCATTACTTACCTTTTGACCATTTATAACTTTAAGAATGGCGCCATAAGGTACGTGGTTACTCATCAATATTTTTGACTTTTTAGCATCTATTATTCTTAATTCACCTGATCTTCCCATGACCACTTGAATCGAATTTCCTTCATCATCTGTGCTGTTTACAGTTCTTAATTCATCGAACTCAACGATCCCATCAAACTTTGAAAGAACAGTAGCATCTACAGCAATATTCGACGCCGTACCTCCAACGTGAAAAGTCCTCAAGGTTAACTGAGTCCCTGGCTCACCAATAGACTGAGCCGCAATTACGCCCACAGCTTCGCCTAAATGAGACATTCTTCCTGCTGACAGGCTGCGACCATAACACTTCGAACAAACTCCTCTTTTTGCCTCACATGTCAATACAGAACGTATTTCAACCTCATCAATACTTGTGGCTTCTATGATCTCAGTAATCTCTTCGGTAATCTCATTACCTGATTCAAGAATCATTTCTTCCGTGATTGGATGATAAATATCATGTACGGATACGCGACCCAATATTCGTTCTGATAATGATTCAACGATATCTTCATTATCCTTCAAGGAGCGAACAACCAATCCTCTCAAGGTACCACAATCAGGTTCATTTACAACGACATCTTGTGATACATCAACTAACCTTCTTGTAAGATATCCAGCATCTGCCGTTTTCAATGCAGTATCGGCCAAGCCCTTTCGAGCACCATGCGTTGAAATAAAATACTCAAGAACATCTAAACCCTCTTTAAAGTTAGAAAGTATTGGATTTTCAATGATTCCACCGACAGAACCTGCTAGGTTTTTTTGAGGCTTAGCCATCAAACCTCTCATTCCTCCCAATTGTCTAATTTGCTCACGAGATCCCCTTGCACCTGAGTGCATCATCATATATATAGAATTAAAACCTTGATCATCTTCCTCTAATTGCTTCATTAGCGTTGAGGTCAATTGTGTATTGGTTCTCGTCCATATATCGATCACTTGATTGTAGCGCTCATTATCAGTAATCAAACCCATCAAATAATTGTTCCAGACGCTGTCTACTTCTTCTTTCGCATCTGCTACCATTTGCGGTTTAGTTGCCGGGATATTGATATCACCTAATCCCATAGACAGACCACCAGTATAAGCCATTTGGAAACCCAATGACTTGATATCATCTAGAAAAACAGCGGTTGCTGCCATCCCTACAATCTTAAAGACCCTAGAAATAATATTTTGAAGCTTTTTCTTAGTAAGCAACTCATCGATATAGCCTACTTCTTTGGGGACAAATTCATTAAAGAGTACCCTTCCCGCAACGGTCTCCACTAATTTTTCTTCTAATCCTTCTCCAACTTTTATATGGGTTCTTACTTTTATATGCGCATGCTTTGAAATTACTCCCTCATTTAAGGCAATGATCACTTCCTGAGAATTATAGAAAATCATACCCTCACCTTTTACCACTTCTTCAGGGGTACTTTTTCTACCCTTGGTAACATAGTAAAGACCAAGGACCATATCCTGAGATGGCACGGCTATCGGCGCACCATTAGCTGGATTGAGAATGTTGTGTGAGGAAAGCATCAAAAGTGAAGCTTCCAAAATAGCCTCTTGTCCCAATGGAACGTGCACCGCCATCTGATCTCCATCAAAATCGGCATTGAATGCGGTACAAACCAATGGATGTAATTGTATGGCTTTACCCTCAATTAGCTTTGGCTGAAAGGCTTGTATACCTAATCTGTGTAAAGTTGGAGCCCTATTTAAAAGAACGGGATGTCCTTTCAATACATTTTCAAGTATATCCCAAACAACTGGATCTTTTCTATCAACAATCTTCTTAGCTGATTTTACTGTTTTTACGATCCCTCTTTCAATCAACTTTCGGATCACAAAAGGCTTAAAAAGCTCAGCGGCCATATTCTTAGGCAATCCACATTCGTGCATTTTTAATTCTGGACCGACCACAATCACTGATCGACCAGAATAATCTACTCTTTTTCCTAATAAATTTTGACGAAACCGCCCTTGTTTCCCTTTTAGCATATCACTCAATGACTTGAGCGCACGATTTCCATCTGAACGAACCGCATTCACTTTACGAGAGTTATCAAATAAAGAATCTACTGCTTCCTGAAGCATTCGCTTTTCATTACGCAGTATTACTTCCGGTGCCTTGATATCAATCAACCTTTTGAGTCTATTGTTTCGGATAATTACACGCCTATAAAGATCGTTCAAATCTGAAGTCGCAAAGCGTCCTCCGTCCAAAGGAACAAGGGGTCTTAATTCAGGCGGTATTACAGGAACCATTTTAATGATCATCCATTCCGGTCTGTTTTCGATCCTAGTTTTAGCTTCTCTGAAAGCCTCAACTACTTTGAGTCTCTTTAATGCTTCCGCCTTGCGCTGCTGAGAAGTATCTGTAGCCGCTTGATGTCTTAATTGATAGGATAAATCATCTAATTCAATCCGGGAAAGTAACATTTCTAAAGCCTCAGCACCCATTTTTGCAATGAATTTTTGCGGGTCATCATCAGGCAACAGCTGATTTTCTCTGGGTAGCTTATCGAGAATATCTAAATATTCATCCTCAGTTAGGAAATCAAGCTTGTTTATTCCTTCTTCTTCCTTTGCTCCGGGCTGGATAACAACATAGCGTTCGTAGTAAATGATCGTGTCCAATTTTTTAGATGGCATTCCTAATAAGTAGCCTATCTTGTTAGGCAATGATCTGAAATACCAAATATGGGCTACAGGGACAACCAATTCAATATGCCCCATTCGCTCTCTTCTTACCTTCTTTTCGGTCACTTCAACCCCACATCTATCACATATAATACCTTTATATCTTATCCTCTTATATTTTCCACAATGGCATTCCCAATCCTTAACAGGACCAAAAATACGCTCGCAAAACAAACCTCCCATTTCTGGTTTGTAAGTCCTATAATTAATGGTTTCTGGCTGGGTTACTTCTCCATTAGATTCCTCTAAGATGGATTCGGGTGATGCCAGACTAATGGTCACCCTTGAAAAGTCAAGTGTCAGTTTTTTATTTTTTCTGAATGCCATAATTTATCTTTTCTAAACTTAAATAAGCGATAACTATTTAATCTAATGTAATTTCAAGAGCCAAACCTCTTAATTCATGAACCAAAACATTGAATGATTCCGGTATGTTCGGCTTTACCATGTTCTCCCCTTTAACAATGGCTTCGTACGCCTTTGCTCTTCCGATAACATCATCCGACTTGATCGTGAGAATTTCCTGAAGTACGTGCGCTGCACCAAAAGCCTGAAGCGCCCAAACTTCCATTTCTCCAAATCTTTGACCTCCAAATTGAGCTTTACCACCTAAAGGCTGTTGGGTAATCAATGAATAAGGCCCGATCGATCTAGCGTGCATTTTATCATCCACCAAATGCCCCAATTTCAACATATATGCAATACCCACCGTCACTGGTTGATCAAACTTTTCACCTGTCAGTCCATCATAAAGGTACGTCCGCCCGAAAGAGGGTAATCCCGCTTCTTTCAATTCATTTTGAACTTGCTCCTCAGACGCTCCATCAAAAATAGGTGTCGCATAAGTTCTATCTAGCTTCTTTCCTGCCCATGCCAGAACGGTTTCGTATATTTGGCCAATGTTCATACGGGAAGGGACTCCTAGAGGATTCAAAACAATATCCATAGGTGTACCATCTTCCATAAAAGGCATGTCTTCATCGCGAACAATTTTAGCTACAACACCTTTATTACCATGGCGACCCGCCATCTTATCTCCTACTTTGAGTTTACGCTTTTTGGCTATATAAACTTTAGCTAGCTTCATAATCCCTGCAGGAAGTTCGTCTCCCACTTCATAGGTAAATCTTTCTCGTTTAAACAGACCCGTAAATTCATTCCTCTTTATAATATATCGCTTGATCAAACTGAATATTAATTCATTTGTCTCACCATCCTTCACCCATCCTTCATGGGCTAAGTCACTTATAAGATTGGACTCTTCGGGAACAGAATACGTACTTTCATCTCTGAAAATGTTTTTGGCGGGGAATAAATTATCTTCTATATTCTTTCTCGAAAATTTAGCTCCTTTTGACATTACTGGTTCACCAAACTTGTGATTGATTCCCTGACATGTCTTACCCTCCAACAATGTGACAAGTTTATCCACCATTTGGTTTCTAACTTCAGTCAACTCAGCACCGTATTTTCCTTTGAGCACCTCTACCGCCTTTTTCGTTCTTACCCTGAGATCCTTATCCTTTTTAGGGCGAGCAAATAGCTTGGTTTCAATAACTACTCCCGTTAATGAAGGTTTTGCCTTTAAAGAAGCATCTTTTACATCACCTGCTTTATCTCCAAAAATAGCTCTTAATAATTTCTCTTCAGGGGTTGGATCCGATTCCCCCTTTGGAGTAATCTTACCAATCATAATATCCCCTTCCGTGATCTGCGCACCTATGCGTATTATCCCATCTTCATCTAAATTCTTTACAGCCTCTTCACTTACATTAGGGATTTCTGAAGTCAATTCTTCTAACCCCCTTTTAGTATCCCTGACCTCGAGTTCAAACGAATCAATATGTATAGAAGTAAAGACATCTTCGCGAACCACACGATCTGAAATAACGATTGCGTCTTCAAAATTATAACCTTGCCATGGCATGTAAGCTACCTTAAGATTACGGCCCAGCGCAAGCTCTCCTTGCTCGGTAGCAAACCCCTGACAAAGAGGTTGTCCTTTAGACACCCTCTCACCTTTCAGCACTATGGGCTTAAGATTGACTGAGGTATCTTGATTGGTTCTACGAAATTTTATTAACTCATAAGTCGCAGTGTCTTTGTCAAAAGACAAGATTTTTTCATTTTCATCCTGATCGTATTTTACGGTGATCATCTTTGCATCCACATATTCTACAATACCATCGGCCTCTGCCAAAATCAAGGAGCGCGAATCTAAAGCTATCCTACTCTCCAAACCTGTACCTACAATGGGTGCTTCAGGGATTAAAAGCGGAACTGCTTGACGCTGCATGTTAGACCCCATTAATGCCCTGTTGGCATCATCGTGCTCAAGAAAAGGAATCATTGAAGCGGCTACCGATACAATTTGGTTTGGAGCTACATCCATGTAGGTTAAATCTTTCGGTTCGACGACCGGAAAATCACCCTCGAACCTTGCCTTTACCTTATCGTTTAAAAATTTCCCCTCATCGCTCAATGGTGCATTAGCCTGTGCAATGTTGAATGTATCTTCTTCCTCTGCTGTCAAATACCTAACGTTCCCAGACATGTCCACTTTTCCCTCTTCTACCTCTCGATAGGGTGTCTCAATAAAGCCCATCTGATTCACCTTTGCATGTACACACAAGGAAGAGATCAAACCAATATTCGGCCCTTCAGGAGTTTCAATTGTACACAATCGACCATAATGTGTATAATGAACATCTCTCACTTCGAATCCAGCTCTTTCTCTCGAAAGACCACCAGGCCCTAGTGCAGACATTCTTCTTTTATGGGTAACCTCTGCCAATGGATTGGTTTGATCCATGAACTGAGACAGTTGGTTAGTTCCAAAAAAGGAGTTGATTACCGAAGATAAAGTCCTGGCGTTAATCAAATCGACAGGTTTGAAATCCTCGTTATCCCGTACATTCATCCGCTCCCTAATGGTTCTTGCCATTCTTGACAAGCCCACGCCAAATTGCGCATATAGTTGCTCACCAACCGTTCTTACTCTTCTATTACTTAAGTGATCAATGTCATCAACAAGAGTCTTGCTGTTGATCAAACCAATTAAATATTTAATGATGAGAATAATATCTTCGCTAGTCAAAACACGCTTATCATAGCCTGTTGAGAGTCCTAACTTTTTATTAATTCTATATCTACCTACTTCTCCCAAATCATATCTTTTCTCACTGAAAAATAGATTTTGAATAATATCTCGTGCCGTCTGCTCGTCAGGAGCTTCGGTATTTCTTAATTGACGATAAATGGTCTCAACAGCTTCCTTTTCAGAATTAGATTGATCTTTTTGAAGAGTATTGTAAATAATAGAATAATCGGTAATATTCACCTCTTTGCGATGGAGAATAATGGACTTACTTCCTGAGTCAAGAATGGTTTGTATGTCTTCTTCCTTCAACACACTATCCCGCTCAAGAACTACCTCATTTCGATCAATAGAGACTACTTCTCCTGTATCTTCATCAACAAAATCTTCAATCCAAGTACGCAATACTCTTGCTGCTAGTCGACGATCGATGACTTTTTTAAGTGCTTTTTGTGTAGCCTCAACCTCCTCCGATAATCCAAATAAATCTAGTATGTCTTTGTCAGTACCGTACCCAATTGATCTGAGTAAAGTCGTGATTGGAAACTTTTTCTTCCTATCAATGTATGCATACATGACATTGTTTACATCTGTTGCAAATTCTATCCATGAACCTTTAAAAGGAATAATTCTGGCCGAATAAAGCAACGTACCATTTGTGTGTTTACTTTGAGCAAAAAACACTCCAGGCGACCTGTGTAGTTGGGAAACGATGACCCTCTCTGCTCCGTTGATCACAAAAGAGCCCTTATCAGTCATGTACGGGATATTCCCTAAGAACACCTCTTGCTCAATAGTCTCAAACTCTTCGTTTTCTGTGTCGTTGCAAAGTAATCTCAACTTGGCTTTTAAGGGTACTGAATACGTCAATCCTCTCTCAATCGATTCCTGTATCGAATATCGGGGGGGATCTACAGTATAATCAATAAATTCTAGTTTAAAATTATCTCGCGAATCAGAGATGGGGAAATTCTCCATAAAAACCTTATACAGGCCTTCGGAATCCCTCAACTCAGTCGGAGTATCTAACTGAAAAAAGTCAACAAATGATTTGAGTTGTACGTCCAGAAAGTCGGGATAATCTATCACAGACTTAATAGATGAGAAATTTATTCTCTTATTTATTTTTTTGGTAGCCAAGGATTAAACAGGTTATTGTTAAACTACATTACAATTTCGTCGTACTTATGTACAAACAGGAAAAGACCTGACCAAATGGCCAGGCCTACTTCCGAGATTTTATGTAGAACTTACTTTAATTCTACTTCCGCTCCAGCTTCTTCCAGTTGCTTTTTGAGACCTTCGGCCTCTTCTTTAGCAAGACCTTCTTTGACCGCCTTTGGAGCAGAATCAACAAGATCTTTAGCCTCTTTTAGACCTAATCCTGTCAATTCTTTCACCAGCTTCACGATTGCCAATTTGGCACCCCCTGGTGCTTTCAATATCACATCGAAAGCTGACTTTTCTTCAGCAGCATCTCCGCCACCGGAACCTACTGCCATTGCTGGAGCAGCTGCTGCTGCTGGTTCTATACCATATTCATCCTTAAGGATTATTGCTAACTCGCTTACCTCTTTTACTGTAAGATTGACAAGCTGTTCCGCAAATTCTTTTAAATCCGCCATTTTAATTAGTTAATTTATTGATAAATTATTTATTGTCTTTCAGATAATGTATTCATTATTCCACCTAATTTGCCACCCCCACTCTGTAAAGCAGAAAGAACATTTTTTGCTGGAGATTGTAACAATGTGATGACTTCCCCAATAAGCTCTGTTTTTGATTTCAAAACGCTAAGCGTAACCAGTTGATCTTCACCAATGAATATATCTGTATTAATGGAAGCTGCTTTAAAATAGGGTCTGCCGTCTGCATCTTCCTTCCGATATTTTTGGATGATTTTTGCCGGGGCTTTCCCGTTTTCTTTTACAAACATCACCCCAGAAAACCCCTTAAGAGTTGCCTGCATAGATGAGTAATCCGTATCTAAGTTATCAAGCGCACGTTTTATGAACGTGTTTTTGAAAACTTTATACTCAACCCCTTCCTTGTAGCACATTCCTCTAAACTTGTTGATTTCGGCAACGCTTAGCCCAGAGGTATCTGTAATATAAAAGTGATTGTTATCTTTAAATTTTTCGGTCAAATCTATAATTAGCTGACCTTTATCGTTACGTGTCATATTAAGTACTTGCTATTATGCTTTTATCAATACTTATCCCGCTACCCATTGTAGAAGAGAGTGAAATTGAACGAAAATAAGTCCCCTTTGCTGACGCTGGCTTTAACTTCGAGATCATATTTAGCATCTCAAGTGCGTTTTCACTAATTTTCTCTGCTTCAAAAGACACCTTACCTATACTGGCGTGGATAATTCCTGTTTTGTCAACTTTAAAATCTATTTTTCCTGCCTTGACTTCTGTCACCGCTTTGCCTACTTCCATCGTTACCGTACCTGACTTTGGATTTGGCATTAAGCTTCTAGGTCCTAAAACTCTTCCCAGACGTCCTACCTTTGCCATCACTGTTGGCATAGTGATGATTACATCTACATCTGTCCAGCCTCCTTCAATTTTTTTAATGTACTCATCTAGACCTACATAATCAGCGCCGGCTGCCTTTGCTTCATCTTCTTTATCTGGCGTACAGAGTACAAGTACTTTGACTTCTTTACCCACACCGTTGGGCAAAGTCACTACCCCTCTTACCATTTGATCAGCTTTTTTCGGGTCAACGCCCAACCTTATATCTAGATCGACGGAATTATCGAATTTACTGAAAGCGATCTTTTTTACAATTTCGGAGGCCTCCTTGATCGTATAAGTCTTGGTTGGATCATATAGTTCCAAAGCCTTTTTTTGATTTTTTGTCAATTTTCCCATACCCTTAGCCTATTGTACCGTTTCTGTTTGAGGAAATTCTCCTTGAACCCTAACCCCCATACTTCTTGCTGTTCCTGCCAACATTTTCATTGCAGATTCTATTTTAAATGCATTCAGATCTGGCATTTTCACTTCTGCTATTTGCTTAATTTGATTCCAAGTAATCGAACCTATTTTGTCTCTATTGGGCTCAGATGAACCTTTTTTCTTTTTTATCGCCTCTAAGATCATTACTGGAGCAGGTGGCGTTTTGATGACAAAATCGAAACTCTTGTCCGCATATATAGTGACTAGAACAGGTAACAATTGACCCATTTTTTCTTGACTTCTTGCATTGAATTGTTTGCAAAAATCCATTATGTTAAGCCCTTTAGAACCCAAAGCAGGCCCTACTGGAGGGGACGGATTGGCTTGACCACCCCGAACTTGTAATTTAAGATATCCTGAAATTTCTTTTGCCATCTTAATCTTCTTTTTCTACCTGTGCGTAATTTAATTCTACAGGCGTATTTCTACCAAAAATTTTAACTGTAACATTGAGTTTCTTTCGATCCTCAAAGACCTCTTCGACGATTCCTGTAAATCCACTGAAAGGTCCGTCCATGACCTTAACGCCTTCTCCAATAATAAAGGGTGTCCCTAAAGTCTCTTCTGTATCTTCTACTTCATCAACCTTTCCTAAAATGCGATTTACCTCATTTTGTCTTAAAGCAACGGGGTCTTTACTCGTCCCCATACCGCCAGCACCCAAAAAACCAATAACGCCTGGAATGCTTGTTATTAAATGTTGCGTCTCTCCAAAACTCAAATCAGCAGAAATTATCATATATCCTGGAAAAAAATTGCGCTCTCGAACACGCTTTTTTCCATTTCTCATTTCATATACTTTTTCGGAAGGAATGAGCACCTGGGTAATGGTTTCTTCCATTCCATTTCGTGTAATTTCGTTGTCTAGATAAGTTTTGACTTTTCTCTCTTGGCCACTAACGGCGCGAACTACATACCATTTCACATCAGCCATTGTCAAAACTCGTTATAAAACCAGGTCACCACATTGTCAAAAGCAAGGTCGATGACACCTATAAGTAAGGCGAAAATTAATGAGGATACTAGAACTAAGATAGAACTGTTGCTCAATTCTCCATACTTTGGCCAGGTCACTTTGTGAACAAGCTCATCATAGGAATCCTTAAAAAATGTTATTATCTGCGACATATTATTTTTAGCACGGGAGGAGGGACTCGAACCCCCAACCAATGGTTTTGGAGACCACTACTCTGCCAATTGAGCTACACCCGTATAACCATGCGCTCAAAAGGATTGCAAAGTTAGATCAATTCAAATTGAAAACAAATGCGATCTTTATAATATTTTAGGATCGCATTCATTAAAATGGGTTTTAGTCTAAAATTTCTGTTACCTGGCCTGAACCTACGGTTCTGCCACCTTCTCTTATGGCAAATCTCAGTCCTTTTTCCATGGCAATCTTATTAATTAGAGACACTTCTATAGTTACGTTGTCTCCAGGCATTACCATTTCAATGTTTTCAGGAAGCATAATCTCTCCGGTAACATCAGTAGTTCTACAATAAAATTGAGGTCTATACTTATTAAAGAAAGGGGTATGTCTTCCTCCTTCTTCTTTCGAGAGCACATAAACCTCAGCTTTAAATTTTTGATGGGGAGTTATGGATGCTGGCTTACAGATGATCATACCCCTTTTGATTTGATCTTTTTCAACTCCCCTTAATAGAAGTCCTACATTATCGCCCGCTTCACCTCGATCAAGAATTTTTCTAAACATTTCAACACCTGTGATAGTTGATTTTAAATCTTCCGCACCCATGCCGATAATGTCTACAGGATCACCTGAATTAATCACGCCTCTTTCTATTCTTCCCGTGGCCACAGTACCTCTACCCGTAATTGAAAATACATCTTCAACAGGCATTAAAAAATCTCTGTCTGTAAGTCTTGTTGGAATCGGGATAAACTCATCGACCGCAGTCATAAGTTCTTCGATTTTTTCAACCCATTTTGCGTCTCCATTGAGACCCCCTAAAGCAGACCCTTGGATGATAGGAGTATCATCTCCTGGAAAATCATAAAAAGATAACAGCTCTCTGATTTCCATCTCGACAAGCTCAAGCAACTCAGGATCGTCAACTAAATCTACCTTATTCATGAATACAACTAGTGCGGGTACACCCACCTGACGAGATAATAAAATGTGCTCACGTGTTTGAGGCATAGGTCCATCTGTTGCCGCCACCACAATAATTGCACCATCCATTTGAGCCGCTCCTGTTACCATGTTCTTAACATAGTCAGCGTGGCCCGGACAATCTACGTGCGCATAATGCCTCGCCGCTGTCTCATACTCAATGTGAGAGGTGTTGATTGTGATACCTCTTTCTTTTTCCTCAGGTGCGTTATCGATCGAAGTAAAGTCTCTCGCTTCTGCTAAACCTTTTCTAGATAGCACAGCCGAGATAGCAGCGGTTAGGGTTGTTTTTCCGTGATCAACGTGACCAATAGTTCCAATGTTTACGTGCGCTTTTGAGCGATCAAATTTTTGTTTTGCCATTTTTGATAATCCTCAGGTTTTTAAATTTTACTCTTGTTGTTTAATGATTCTATTTACTTTTACTATTCCTTATATAATTTATACTTTTCTTCTAACGTTTTTACACTGTCTTTTTTTACCTTTTTTCCAAATATTTGTGCAATATAAGTTAAATACATCAAATATTTAAGTCGAGCCAACGATGGGAATTGAACCCATGACCTCTTCCTTACCAAGGAAACGCTCTACCCCTGAGCTACGTCGGCTGATTGTTTTTAAAGGCAAAAGCCCCAAAAATGGAACAATCAACTCCAGAAACTCAATTTTACTATTTATTAATCTGAGCGGGTGACCAGGTTCGAACCGGCGACCTACAGCTTGGAAGGCTGTCGCTCTACCAACTGAGCTACACCCGCTTAAGATTTATAAAAATACGTGGGGGGAGAAGGATTCGAACCTTCGAAGACATAAGTCAACGGATTTACAGTCCGTCCCAGTTGGCCACTTTGGTATCCCCCCTAAGAACACTCTTCCTCACGGTATACCTATGAAACTCACAGCATACCAATGAAAAGGATTGCAAAATTATACGGATTTTCTTTTTATTCCAATATTTGATTTAAAATATTTGAAAATACTTTTATCTCCTGTCAAAATTATTTTTTTAAAAAGAAGTAGCTAAAAAATACATTAGTGTATCATTAGTATTTTCTGATTTTAAAAAAATAATAATTCTCTCCTCATTTCTCTTCGATAAGTACTCGTTGCCCTTTATTTTTTTGTTGAATAAACCTGTTTTTTCAAAAGAAATTCAAAATGATTCATTTTGATTAGTGGAAAGTACGTATTTTTGATAAATTTTTTTAGCTGTGAGATTCGAGCTTACCGTTGGAGAACACCAATACAAAATATCAGAAAGTAAAGGATCATTTTTCTTAGATAATCTACTTTTAGAAACCGAAATTTATAAAAATTCCCCAACTCCGCTTTATGTCCACAATAAAATGTATGAAATTGAAATTTTGAGCCATTTAGATAAAAACATTATAATTAAATTAATGTGAAAAAGACATCTTTACGTGTTAATATCGATCTTGATCTAACGCTCGAAAAAATGGACATGATGTCAAAAGAGATACCTAAAATAAATAAATTAGACGCTCCGATGCCAGGTAATATTATTGATGTTTTGGTCAGCAAAGGAGATAAAGTAACCAAAGGAGATGCGCTACTCATATTGGAGGCAATTAAAATGGGAAATGTAATCAAGGTTCCCACAGATGTGACTATCCAAAAAATAAATGTTTTAGATGGTGATAATGTGGATAAAAATCAAACATTAATTGAATTCTAAATTTATCAGTTAGGTAGATACATTATATTTGCTGAGTTTTAAAAAAAATGAATGAAATATAAACGCGTATTACTCAAGTTAAGCGGTGAAGCATTGATGGGAGATCAAAAATATGGCATTGATCCCCAAAGGCTTGACCAGTATGCCCTAGAAATTATGGAAACCAAAAAACTTGGGATTAAGTTGGCCATCGTGATAGGTGGAGGTAATATATACAGAGGTGTTCAGGCTGAGCATGCAGGAATTGATCGGGCGCAAGGTGATTACATGGGCATGCTTGCTACCATGATTAATGCAATGGCCCTTCAAAGTGCCTTAGAGAAATATGGCGTTTATACCCGACTTATGAGCGGACTTAGTATGGAACAGGTGTGTGAACCCTTTATTCGGCGGAAGGCCATTCGACATCTAGAAAAAGGGAGAATTGTGATCTTTGGGGCTGGATTAGGAAAACCCTATTTCACCACTGATTCTACCGCCAGTTTAAGGGCCATTGAAATTGAGGCAGATGTCGTTCTAAAAGGAACACGTGTGGATGGTGTTTATTCTGCCGACCCAGAAAAAGATCCCAATGCCATTAAATTTTCAAAAATATCATTTAATGAAGTCTTTGAGCGAAACCTCAATGTCATGGACATGACAGCCTTCACTTTATGCCAAGAAAATAATCTCCCTATTATGGTATTTGACATGAATCAAAAAGGCAATTTAATTAAGATTATAGAAGGTCAAGAATTAGGTACTTTAATCAACTAAGATCATGGAAGAAGTAGACTTTTTTCTAGAACATGCAGTGGAAACTATGGGAAAATCTCTTGCTCGATTGTCTCAAGAATTAACAAAAATAAGAGCAGGCAAAGCCATGCCTAATATGTTAGATGCACTCAATGTAGATTATTATGGTAACTCAACCCCGGTTCATCAAGTGGCTTCTATCACTACGCCAGATGCGCGGACTTTAATCATAAAGCCATGGGAAAAAGCAATGATTGGGGAAATAGAAAAGGCCATAATTAATAGTGATTTAGGTTTAAATCCACAAAATGATGGTGAAATTGTCCGAATCAATATACCCGCACTGACCGAAGAACGAAGGATTATTTTGGTTAAGCAGGCAAAAGCGGCAGCTGAAAATGGGAAAGTTTCTATTCGGAACATCAGAAAAGATACCAATGAACAATTAAAAAAATTACTGAAAGAAGGTGCCTCAGAGGACCTGATCAAGGATGCTGAAGCAAAGGTTCAAAAATACACAGATGAACATGTGAAAAAAATTGACGGTGTTTTTGAAGTGAAAGAAAAAGACATTATGACCCTCTAAGCATAATACTTTTTTAATTCAATTAACTTCAAAACTTCTTCTGGAACTAAATACTTGGGTACTTTTCCTTCTCTTAGCATTTGCCTTATTTGAGAAGCGGAAATATCAAGAAGTGGGGCAGATATCCACTCGACATTGTCATGATTGATCGAAGGCGGTTCATTGTTATTTTTTCTAGGATAAATAATGATCCCGTGTTGATTTAATATTTCTTGATGATTTTTCCATTTGGTGAATTGAACGAGATTGTCCTCACCGATAATCAACTTAAACTCATGATCTGCATAACGCGAGTTAAAATGTGCCATAGTGTTGATGGTGTAGCTCGGTCGAGGCAAACTAAATTCTATGTCATGGGCTTTGAAATGATAATCATCTTTAATGGCTGCATTGACTAGATCCAATCTATCAAATTCGTGCAACAAGGTTTTATTTTTTTTAAATGGATTTTGTGGGGAAACGACGAACCAAATTTGATGCAAATCGGTCATTTCATAGACCATATTGGCCACGGTTAAATGCCCTATATGAATGGGGTTGAAAGAACCAAAAAAAAGTCCAATCTTCATGTATTACTGTCTAAAAAATGATTCACCGCGCCCTCTGCACTTTCAAGTGCCATATTTAGGTCATGATTAAGTATTGACACATCAAATTTTGTTTCAAAAGTCGACTCTTCTGCCACTTTCAATAATCTCGAGGTAATCTGTTCTTGATTTTCAGTGCCCCGCGCCAATAATCGAGCTTTCAATATGGAAATATCTTCTACTTTTATATAAATGGCAAGTACCCTGGTCTTGAGAATCTCGTTAAGTTTTGCTCCTCCTTTCACATCCAGATCAAAAATAACGTGGTTACTCGCATTCCAAATACGATCTAATTCTGATTGTAAAGTTCCATAGTAAATACCTGGATAGACTTCTTCGTACTCGAGAAAAGCACCCTGATCTACTTTATCGAGAAAATCCTGCTCAGAGAGAAAGTGATAATCTTTCCCTGATATTTCGGTAGATCGAGGCTGACGAGTAGTTGCCGAGATAGAAAATTGCAAATCTGCTCGTTTAGCTAGGATATGCTTAACAATTGTCGATTTCCCTGATCCTGAGGGCGCAGAAAAAATAACTGCTTTGCCTGGCTTCATTTTATGTTTTTGAGATTATTTTATCTCTTATTTGGGAGGCAAAGTTAGTGGGAATTGGCTTTTTAGACAATTTTGTCTTGAATAAAAATCTAATATAACTTTCAACTTCATATTGCTCAAAGCATTCAGGACAATTATTTATATGTTGAACTACGGAGGTGTGTTCCACTTGTGAGCATTTGCCGTCAAGTATCAACCTAACAAGTCGTATATTCTTATTTATTTGCGAGCAATGAAAAGCTCGATTTACTTTTATCATTTAAAGCAATAAACTGATGATCAATAGCCCATACTTGAAGCATAGACGCTCAGTTTCTCTTTCAATAAATTACGAGCCCTGTGAAGCCTGGATCGAACAGTTCCAATCGGAATATCCAATATTTTTGACAATTCGTCGTAAGTAAAGCCCTCTAGATCACACAAGATGATCACAGTTCTGAAGTCAACGGCCAATGAGGAGAGTGCCAAACTAATTTCATCACCTAGCATATCACGGACTGCATCTATTCTAAGATCTACTGTCTTATCTTCATCAACGTTTTCCGAATTATAAAAGTTCTCTACTTCTTGGTAATCTACTTTAGCAGGCTCTTTACTTTTCTTTCTAAAATCATTTATAAAACTATTCTTTAAGATTCTGTAAAGCCAGGCTTTCGCATTAGTCCCTTGTTGAAAAGATTCTGCAAATCGATAAGACTTTAGATAGGTATCCTGTACCAAATCTTTGGCATCATCTTCATCATAAGTTAGGCGGAAGGCAAAATTATACATAGCGTCGAGATGTGGCATGAATTCATTCTCAAAAATCGCAGTTCTTTCTTTAACATTTACATTGCTATCCTTGACCTTTTTTCTTAACTGTGACTTAGCTTCTCGTGTTTTTTCAATCGTTGCATGCATCATCTCTAATTTTCTAATTTGTTCTTAATGTTTTTTTATTTTATAACAATACGAAGATAGTCATTTTGTTTAGTTTATTATAAAAAAACTTAAACAATATTTTATTTTCTTTAATTTCGAAATTCATTAGTTCTCATAACCTCATTTAAACCCTTATTTTAATTCAACGTTGGTATTTTTAATAATTCCAGAAAGTTTTAAGGAAATATATGGTTTTTTTTAGTGTTTGTATGAAGAAATTCCTTTGTTTATACCTGTGGTTTTGTTTGCTTTTTTTTTAATAAAAATAGACATGATTTAGATTAGGTTAAAATTAAGAGTGGTCTTCCGGGGTGTGAGAAATTACAAGTTTTACGATACTAAGATCTTTCTGAATTAGTATTCTTCCTTATTTCATCTTTGAAAAAAATTTTTACCCTCTAAGAATAATGGGAATATTTAATTTTACCCTGATCCAAAAAGGCAATTTACCTTTTGCATTTACTCCTTTTCAGGGATATTTTTTCTAAATCAATATTGATCAATGTATCTTACATATAATTATTGTGACACAGCCATTAAACATGAGGAATATATGCTTTTTTAACACATTGAAATCTTGGGGAGGTGGTGAGAAATTTTATTTGGAAAATGCCGTGGGCTTGAAAGAAAAGGGATACAATACCCTTGTAGCATGTGATGATCATTCCGTTTTATCTCAAAAAATATTTTCTCATGATTTAGTAAAGCTTAGTGTGAATAATGTAAAAAATCTTTCATTTTTAAATCCTTTTCACCTTTACAAAGTGTGTTTACTTTTAAAGGAGAATGACATTGACACCCTGATTTTTTCTACCTCTCAAGACCTAAAGCTCGGAGGTATTGCAGCCAAGCTAGCTAGGGTAAATAAAATCATTTACCGTAGGGGACTTGCGCATCCAATAAGAGGCAGTTTCTTAAATAAATTTTTGCTTAAACATGTGATCACACATATTTTTGCCAACTCAGAAGAAACAAAAAGGACCATTAGAGAAAATCTTCGCTCTCAAATTCCAGAAAATAAAATTACCGTTTTATACAACGGTATCAAAACAAGTAAAGTAGATACAGAAACACAGCTAGAAGAGATCAAGAGAAACAACTCAAAAGAGATTATCTTGGGTAATGCTGGTAGATTATCTAAGCAAAAAGGACAAATACTCCTCTTAGATTTGGCTAGTGTTTTATTTCAAAAAAAAATACCATTCAAGCTTTACATTGCCGGTACTGGAGAACTACAAAACGAACTTGAAAGGGAAATTAAAAAAAGAAATCTTCAGGAAACGGTTATACTAATGGGATTCGTGAAAAATATTGATGCCTTCATGAATTCAATTGATATTTTTCTGCTCTCTAGTATATGGGAAGGCTTTGGTTATGTTTTGGTTGAAGCCATGATGCACTCAAAACCAATCGTTGCCTTCAAGATTACTAGCAATCCGGAAATAGTAATTCATGAAAAAACTGGATTTCTTGTGGATTACCCAAATATGGATGACTTTGTCTACCAAACACTCCGATTGATTGAAAACTCCCAACTTCGAAAAGAAATGGGAGCGCATGGCCTTTCTCGAGTCAAAGAAAAATTTAAGTTAGAAGATAGCATATCTCGGCTAGAGCGATATCTATCACAATAATCCAATCCGAAAAATTATTGACTTTATTTCACATCTGACTAAAATTGACTTGCTCCCTGCAAGGACTATTTTCCCTTATTCCAGTATGGTGTGAGAATTTTAATTTGACTAAATTGACATTTTAAAATGTATTATAATATGATAGGCGCCTCCGTAATTATTTCATTTTATAATAAGATTGATTTTCTGAAAGCTGTTTTAGCAGGATTCGAAAGGCAAACCCACAAAAAATTCGAAATACTTATTGCCGATGATGGTAGTAAGGCCTCCGTTGTCGATGAGGTAAAAAAAATCATAGCGGCTTCACCTTTAACGATAAAACATGTTTGGCATGCGGACAACGGATGGCAAAAAAATAAAATTCTCAATCAAGCAATTAAAAAGAGTAAATACGACTATTTGATTTTTATCGATGGTGATTGTATACCCCACAAGGCATTTGTTCACGAACATTTAATTCATTCTGAGTCAAATGCTATTTTAACAGGTCGCAGGGTCTTCTTGAGTGAAAAATTTACCAATTGCCTAAAAACAAATCAAATTAAAAATGGATATTTAGAAAACATTTTCAGACTATTCGTGATGAAATCAATCTCGTGGCATTTGGGTATTTACTTGGGTAAATTTTCAATTAAAAAAATAATCCTTAGAAAAAAAGGTCGACATGTCAAAGGATGTAATATGTCACTTCATAAAGAAGCACTATTCTTAGTAAATGGATTTGATGAACGCTATATTCATCCTACAATTGGAGAGGATGATGATATCGAATGTCGATTAAAGAATGCAGGCTTTAACGTGAAAAACCTGAAATATCTCGCCATTCAATACCATCTTCATCACAAATTATTGTCAAGAGAAATGAATAGTGAAAATAAGAAATTTATCGCTGTTGTCATGAAACAAAAAACGATTTCAACTCCCAATGGCCTAAACCAGGAAAAAAGAATAAATCAATACCTATAATTTTCTGGCTTAAAAGGTCCTTCCACCGGTACGGATATATAATTGGCTTGCTCCGAAGTCAATAAATCCAATTCCACACCAATTTTAGCGAGATGCAAGGCTGCCACTTTCTCATCTAAATGTTTGGGTAAGGTGTAAACTGCTTTTTCATAATTTTCTATTTTCGTCCACAACTCGATCTGCGCCAATACTTGGTTGGTAAACGAATTGGACATCACAAATGAAGGATGGCCTGTAGCACAACCCAAATTCACTAATCTACCTTCTGCCAACAAAATGATATCATTTCCATTCACATTATACAAATCCACTTGTGGCTTTATTTCAATCTTAGTATCTCCATGATTGTCATTCAACCAAGCCACATCAATTTCATTGTCAAAATGTCCGATGTTGCAGACAATGGTTTTGTCATTCATTTTCTCAAAATACGCACCATGAATGATGTTTTTGTTGCCTGTAGCAGTTACTATGATGTTGGCTCTTGGAATAGAATCTGCCATTTTTTTGACTTCATAGCCGTCCATAGCAGCTTGCAAAGCACATATTGGGTCGATTTCAGTTATAATTACTCTCACGCCTGCGCCTCTGAGCGAAGCGGCTGAACCTTTGCCAACATCTCCATAACCTGCCACGATCGCCACTTTACCAGCAAGCATTACATCAGTAGCTCTTCTGATGGCATCTACTAAGGATTCCTGACACCCATACTTATTATCAAACTTTGATTTTGTCACCGAATCATTGACATTGATTGACGGCAACAAGAGAGTTCCATTTTTCATTCTTTCATACAATCGATGTACGCCTGTGGTCGTTTCTTCAGAAAGACCATTGATATTTTCGGCCAGTTCAGGATATCTATCAAAAACCATATTGGTTAAGTCTCCGCCATCATCTAAGATCATGTTCAAAGGTTTTCCCTCAGGAAAAGCAAAAAGCGTTTGCTCAATACACCAATCAAATTCCTCTTCATTCATCCCCTTCCAAGCATATACGGGAATTCCTGCCGCCGCGATGGCTGCCGCTGCGTGATCCTGAGTAGAGAAAATATTACAAGACGACCAAGTCACCTCTGCTCCCAAGGCCAGAAGTGTTTCAATCAATACCGCGGTTTGAATGGTCATGTGCAAACATCCTGCTATACGCGCACCCTGAAGCGGCTTAGAAACTCCGAATTCTTCTCTTAATGAAATCAAACCCGGCATTTCTGCCTCAGCTAATTGAATTTCTTTTCTGCCCCAATCGGCCAATGCTAGATCTTTAACTTTATAATTTTCTTTCACAGCTTGAATTTTTTTTGCACAAAGATAACATAACTTGTCTTTATTTTCCAGGTTACTTCATGAAAATCAACTCTTTGTGATTGAAAATTCTTTCATTACCACTTATTTCTACGATCAGCTGACCGCGATCATTGATTCCCTTAATTTTTCCTTCCATCGATTCCTCTTGAACCCTGAATGTATGCTTTTCATTTCTCCAAAAAAGGAGGTCATGGTACTTGAGAATAATTTCCTCATGTTGTCTATTTTTAAGCTTTTGGAACCACTTCTCCATATGTAACAAAATGAGCTCCATTACGTGATCTCTATTTTGGTAGAGCCCTGTTTCCAGTAAAACAGATGTGGCTTTCAAGGTCCCAAATTCCCGCTGATTTATATTGATGCCGATTCCTATGATCACGTGATCAATATTTTTTTTGGATACGGAGGCTTCTATCAAAATCCCTGCAATTTTGTTCGCGCCCACATAAACGTCATTAGGCCATTTAATTTTCAAATCAGTAGTCATGAAATGACCCAGCGCATCGGTAATGGCCAAACCCTGGATAATCGTTAAATAATATTGTTGATGCAAAGACAGAAAAGTAGGATTTAACAAAACGCTCATTAAAATATTTTTCCCCTTTTGACTTACCCATCGACCGTTTAATTGTCCACGTCCTTTAATTTGAAAATCTGCCATTACGACCGTTCCTTCCTCTAAAATCGTTTTTTTCAAAAATGTCCGCATTTCAGTATTGGTCGAGTGACATTGTGGCAGATAAATCACATTTTTTCCTATAAATTGCGTTTTGGCAAAGAATTTATACATAGTTAAAGTAGTATATTTAAGCAAAGTTAAGTAGACAAATATTGAATGAAGAAAATCGGGGGGCAGGTGACGAGTAAAGCACTGTGTGAATGGATTTCGCAGGGAATGATAGAAAAGAAAGCAACTGACATTCAAGTTTTTGATTTAAGAGCCGTTCAACACTCCATCGCTGATTTTTTTGTTTTGTGTTCTGGTAATTCCGATACCCATATTGATTCAATTTCTCAAACAATCGAAAAATATGTCTTCGTTCAGGCCAGGCAAAAACCTTGGCATAAGGAAGGATATTTGAACAAAGAGTGGGTATTGATTGATTTTGTAGATGTGGTAGCGCATGTTTTCAATAAGGAGAAAAGAGCATATTATGACTTAGAGAAATTGTGGGCAGACGCAGAAATTTCTATTTTAAAAGACTCGGTAGAACAAAATACAAAAACGAACGTCTGGTAGAAATAAGTTAAAATTATTAAATACATGAAAAAGACACCAAGGTCTAAAAAAAATATAATGGGAGATCCCAATCGTGGTAAGTATCAAATTTGGATCATTAGCGCGTTGCTGGCCGCCATTATGGGATTTACGTATTTCAGTAAAAGCAATGCTGCGCTTACCATTACTGAAAGAAGGTTTGAGGAAATGCTGCTGAGTAATGATGTCGAAAAGATTATTTTAATCAAAAATAAAGATCTTGTTGAAATAACGCTCAAGCTAGATGCACTACAGAATAGCAAATATAAATTAGAACTGGAGGATATCCGGCTGATCAATGGCCCTCACTACAAATTTAAAATTGTGGACGCCAAGATCTTCAATGACAATTTTAATCGTATTCAAGAAAAAATTTCTGAAGAGCAACAACTAAACTATGAAATAGAAGAAAGGCAGGGCTTGGATGACCTTTTCTTTAATTATGGGTTCATCTTCTTGCTTTTGTTTGGTTTTTGGTTCCTCATGAAACGAATGTCCGGTGGCGCTGGGCCTGGGGGGCAGATATTTAATATTGGTAAGTCTAAAGCCGCTTTATTTGATGCTCAAAACCAAGTGAAAATAACCTTTAAAGATGCCGCCGGCCTAGAAGAAGCGAAAGAAGAAATAAAAGAAATTGTTGATTTTCTTCAGAATCCAGGTAAGTTCACCAAATTAGGAGGTAAAATACCAAAAGGAGCTTTATTAGTAGGCCCTCCTGGCACAGGTAAAACTTTATTGGCTAAAGCTGTCGCAGGTGAAGCCGCTGTTCCCTTTTTCACCTTATCTGGATCTGATTTTGTTGAAATGTTTGTCGGTGTAGGTGCCGCTCGGGTGAGAGACTTATTTAAACAAGCCAAAGAAAAGGCTCCTTGTATCATATTTATTGATGAAATCGATGCCATTGGACGTTCACGGGGCAAAGGACAAATGCCTGGTTCCAATGATGAGCGTGAAAATACCTTGAACTCCTTGCTAGTCGAAATGGATGGCTTTGCTACCGATGCAGGGGTGATCATTCTAGCAGCGACCAACAGGCCTGATGTATTGGATTCAGCATTGCTCCGTCCCGGTCGCTTCGATCGACAAATAAGTATTGATAAACCAGATATTGTGGGTCGAGATGCCATCTTTAAGGTCCATCTAAAGCCCATAAAACTTAACAAAGAAGTCGATTCGCGCAAGTTGGCCGCGCAAACGCCTGGTTTTGCAGGTGCTGAAATTGCCAATGTTTGCAATGAGGCCGCATTAATTGCTGCACGAAAAAATAAAAAAAATGTCGAAATGGTTGATTTTCAAGATGCCATTGATCGAGTCATTGGCGGCTTAGAAAAGAAAAATAAAATTATTTCACCAGTAGAAAAGAAAATTGTTGCCTATCATGAGGCAGGTCATGCCATCGCGGGTTGGTTCCTTGAGCATGCAGATCCATTGGTCAAAGTAAGTATTGTACCTAGAGGCATTGCAGCGCTAGGTTACGCACAATATTTGCCAAAAGAGCAGTTTTTGTATCAGACAGAACAATTGATGGATGAAATGTGTATGGCCTTAGGTGGTCGAGCTGCAGAGGAAATAAAATTTGCAAAAATTTCTACGGGTGCGTTGAGTGACTTAGAAAGAATTACTAAAATGGCTTATTCTATCGTCTCAGTTTATGGTATGAATAGTAAACTTGGGATGTTTTCTTTTATGACTCTAAACAATCAGAATACAATTTCAATAAGCCGTATTCAGATGCCACTGCCGAACTCATAGATGAAGAAGTCAAAAAGTTAATCAGTGATGCTTACAAAAGAACTTTGAATTTACTCAAAAAACATCAGGTTGAACTCGAAATAGTGGCTAAAGAGTTGTTGGATAAAGAAATTATTTTTCAAGCAGATCTAGAGAGACTCATTGGAAAACGACCCTTTGAACAGCCGACTACATACCAGGCTTTTGCTGATCAAGAAGATCCTAAGAGAGTAGAAAATCCTGATCAAGAGGGAGATTTAGATAATGTGGTTGATGCATTAAAAAAGAATATTCTTTCCGAAATTAAAGAAGAGGAGTCCAGCCCTTCCAAAAAATCTACCGCAGAATCTGATGATATTAAATAAGTCTATCAGATAATCATACTAAATTGGCCTCTCAAAGAGGCCTATTTTATGCAGAAGCTAACCATAGATCTTGATCAAAATAAAAAAATATTCTTCGCAAGTGATTTCCATCTGGGTGCACCCAATAAAGAACAAAGTCGATCGAGAGAGAAGAAAATAGTCCGCTGGCTAGACGCTGTCGAAAAAGATGCCGCTGCCATATTATTAGTAGGTGATCTTTTTGATTTTTGGTTTGAATATGATCATGTTGTCCCCAAAGGATTCGTTCGGTTTTTGAATAAATTAGCCGCATTCAGTGATAAGGGGATTCCTGTTTATATCTTTCATGGCAATCATGACATGTGGATGTTTGATTATTTAGAAACTGAAATTGATGCTACTGTTTTTTCAGATCCTATCGAGCTAATAGTAAATGATAAGTTTCTTTTTATAGGACACGGAGATGGACTAGGTCCAGGCGACTATACTTTCAAGGTCCTACGTAAAGTTTTCAGAAATAAGATAGCCCAATGGCTCTTTAAGTGGATTCATCCTGATATTGGTGTTGGGCTTGCGAATAAATGGTCTTCTAGAAGTCGGATCAACAATAAGATAGAAAGTCAAGAAATCGATAAAGAAAAAGAATGGCTATTTTTATACTCACAAAAATTAGAATCTGATCGGCATTTTGACTTCTATGTCTTTGGACACCGACACCTACCCTTAGCATTGGAAATTAATAAAACATCTACTTATATTAATCTGGGAGAATGGCTAAATTTTAACTCATTTGGGGTATTTGATGGTAAAAATTTTCTAATTGATTATTTTGAATCTGATGCCAATTGAATAAGTCCTAGAAATATTTTTACCTTTAATAATCGGAATGACGCAACGCTCATCTTATAAGAAAAAATGAATTTTGTTTTCATCGTACAAGGGGAAGGTAGAGGACACATGACTCAGGCCATTGCACTGAGTAAAATGCTTCGAAAAAATAATTATACGTTATCAAAAATTATCATTGGCACAAGTCCGTCTCGAAGCATCCCTGAATATTTTATTCGTAAAATAGGTGCCCCCGTTATTCAACTTGAAAGCCCTAATTTTATTAAGGATAAGAAACAGAAATCTATCAATCTTTCTCTGACGCTTGTTCAAACCTTATTGAAGAGCAATACTTATCGAAAAAATATAAAAATTTTATCTCACATTATTACTGATGAAAATCCTGATATTATTATCAATTTTTACGACTTTTTAGCAGGGATATATAATTTTTGGTATCGTCCCAAATCAAAGTTTATTTGCATCGCACATCAGTACTTAATAAGTCATCCTCAGTTTACCTTTCCCAAAGGAAAAACCATAGATCGAATGACTCTTAAATTGGCCAATCATATTACTCGACTCAATGCTGATAAAGTACTGGCACTATCCTTCCAATATTTTAAAGAAAGTATGACAAAAAATATTATTGTTACCCCTCCCTTGTTAAGAGACGAAGTACTTGAGCTAAATATCAAAACAGGAGATTATTTACTGATCTATATAGTTAATGCAGGGTATGGAGAGGAAATTGAATCCTTTCATCGAAAAAATCCTAATATCCCCCTTATTTGTTTTTGGGATAATGATAAAAAACCAAGTAAATATATAATCGGTGAAAATTTAATTTTTCATCAACTCAATGATCAATTATTTTTAGAAAAAATGGCAGCTTGCAAAGGTTTTGTTACAACAGCCGGTTTTGAATCTGTTTGTGAAGCCATGTATTTAGGCAAGGCCACCTTAATGATTCCTGTCAATGGCCATTATGAGCAGGCATGTAATGCGATCGATGCTGCTAAAGCCGGTGCGGGTATAACAGGGTCAAGTTTTGATTTAACCCCTTTGATCGATTACTTTCCACAACACAAAAACATAAAAAACCAATTTCAACCATGGGTGGCCAAGGGTGAAAATATATTTATTCAACATTTGACCTAGATGGCTTTAATATCCAAAAAGAAAATTGCTTATCCTATAAGCGCTCACTTAAGATCCTACTTAAAAAAGTATCGAAAGGACAAATACCTACCTATCACCTATCAAGATTTGTTAAGATACAATAACAGTATCCCACTCTATGATTCAAAAGGGGTTGATACGCTTTGGGAAACCGTGTTTTTCCCACAGGATGAAATGCAAGAAATACATTTTGCACTCAAAACAATTTATGCAATCATGCAATCAGGAGGAGATGTTAGCGTCATGAAGCACCTGTTTGTCGATCGTATCGATTTATGCATCTACGGCAATACAAAACCCTTCAGAATTAGGATGGTGAATAAAATTAATGATAATTTTGACTATTTTTATATTAAACATGCTGATGCATCAAGGGTATATGGTTTGGAACTGGAAGACTTACTGGCTCCCAACAGAATGAGATTCCTGATTAATGCAGAGACCTTAATAGAGGAGCATGTCGTGGGTATTCCTGGAGAGCAGTTTATCAGAACACGCCTCGAAGACCTCGATCTCAATAAAATCAGATTAACCAAAGAGTTTGTAAAGTTTAATGAGCGCTGTTTTGTAAGACTCTTGGGTGATATGCATTCGAGTAATTTCGTGATCGACATAACTCCTGATTTCGAGGAAATAAGCTACCGACTAAGGGCCATCGATTTCGATCAACAATCCTATGAGGGAAGGAAATCCATTTATTTACCCAAATATTTTAAAGAAAATAATCCCATTATTAATCTAGGCTTTGGACTGATGACTCCAGAAACTGTTCAACAATACCAAAGAGAAGAAAGATCTTTAATGGCCAATAGAGTCAAATCCTCTCAAGGCCAAATCAATGAGCTGATTGCAACAATGAAAATGGATCCCATTGCCCCTACAGAAAATATCAAATCATTGGGCAAAGAACTCGCTGCCTTTTATGAGGATAGGGATTTTTTAAAATGCTCAAGTATGGGAAGTCTTATAGAGAGAAGTTTGCTCATGCTTTTTATAAAACCTGACCTTTACAAAGAGCGCTAATTTTTAATTTATTAAACCCATACTTAAACTTGAGCCACTGGCCTTATCAAAGGCTTTGATCAAAATAGCTCCATCAACCTTTATAGGTTGGGTATACAAAATAGAAGACACACTCGGTTCGCTACCATCAAGGGTGTAACGAACATCCATTCCATAAAGATGATTGATTTTGAGTAAGCCCTCCTCTATAATTCCACCCGGTGGAGGAATGCGGTATTGGTATCCTTCATTGAAGTAGTTAAGCCTTGGTAATTCCTTCGAAGCCAATTTATAAACGAATACCTGCCAGGCTCTCGTCTCTTGATTTTCCCTATTTATGGGATCTTCGACCGTAGCCCATTGAGGATGAGCTGCCCATGCGCGCTCGGATAATCCAATGAGTCGAGGCAAATAATAATACTCTAGCATCTCATCAGAACCATTGAGCGTCTCGCTCCATAAATGTCCTTGAATACCAGAAATATTAGCCAACCCTTCCTTAGTTAATCTGACGGACTCTTTAAAATCAACAGCCGGATTAAAAAATTTTCCCAATGATGAGCGCTTCGACGACCAGTACAAATTTTCTGGAATGAACTCCCATACTTTTCGGATATCCACAAAACCTCCCCAATATGAACCCTGCTCTCTAGGATCTTTAGTATAGGCCATATCAAAATAAAGATTGGAAACATCGCACAAAACGATAGGAAAGCCTGCATTAGCCAAACGATAACCCAAATCAATATTATTGGACAAATTATTCCAAACATACGAGGTGACATTTTTCCCTATCAGGTTAAGATTAGGAGACCACGATCCACCGCTATTGATATTCATAGATACTTCTTCCCACCCTGCCATCACCAATCCTCGATCAGAAAGAATTTTATTAATGCGTCCGACAAAATAGCTTTGTAACGACTTAGCATCTTTATAATGATCATTGATTGCTAAGAAATTCAGGCAATCAGGTGACTTCTCCCAAACGCCTCTGGGGACCTCATCACCACCTGTATGTAACATTTTCAAAGGCACACCTGCTAGTTGATATAGCTCTATAACTTCATCAACAACCGTTTCATAAAAATGATATACCGCTTCATTACAAACACAAACAACATTATCATCATAAAACTGGGCCGATGAATATTCTGAATCATCTGCATCATCTGACAAATAGTATTCAAGTGCACCTTGCTCATCTCCAAGCGCGATCAATTTATCATATCTCGCATCCATAGCTTTAATGGCTGCACGCGCGTGTCCTGGCATATTTAATTCTGGAATCACCTCAATATGGCGCTCATGAGCGTAGCGTATGATCTGAATGTATTGTTCTTGCGTATAATATCCTGTACCCCTTACACCTACCGAAGCCCCAGAACCATAAGCAGGTTGGAGTACTTCCTTTTCATCCATTGTATGCGCCCTACGAGCGCCAATCCCTGTTAACTCTGGTAGTATTTTGGATTCTAAGCGCCAACCCTCATCATCAGTTAAATGTAAATGCAATTTATTTAATTTATAAAAAGCCATGAGATCTATGAGTTTGATTAAGGACTCATATGATTGGAAGTTTCGGGCAAGATCCAAGTGCATGCCCCTATAGGCATACCTTGGTTTATCTTTGATCTGTCCCAAAGGAAGGATTATTTTTGTGAGATTATTGTGAAATACTTCCACAGGCATCAGTCCAATCAAACTTTGAATACCATAAAAGACTCCACTCGCGTCAGCCCCTTGAATCAAAATTTCATCTTTATCAATGCTGAGCCGATAGGATGATGCCGCTTTTAATCCTTTATTTAGTTTCAAAATAATCTTTCGCTCTGCACCCTGCTTCAGACTTTTTCCAAAAATTACCTTCAATTGCTCATCTAAAAAAATACTCTCTGAGCCCAACAAGGGACTTGCCTCAATGCTCCAACTTTGATCTAACGATACAAATCCATCAAAATATACTTCCTCCAAAGGTGTTGGGACTAGTTTAGATAGGTCCTCTCGATCGTCATATTTTATTTTTTTGTTTTGGTGATAAATCGACTCTGCAGTGGGGATTTCATAATAATCAGCAGCGCCTTTGGTAATCATATCAAGATTTATAAACGGTCTGAAAGTGTAACTTGGCTCATAAATCGCACCATCTTCCATCAAAAAATAGAGCCCTGCCGGTCGATCACTTTGCTTAAGAATAAAATCTTTGCCCTCAAAACTCATTGCTGTTTTTTCACCAGGAGCAAGTAAAAACCCACTGTCTGGCCTGATAACAAAAAGATCACCATTGACATGATTAAAAGTGACTTGCCCTTTATAAGAGTCTTGTACTAACCCTCTTGGCGTCATGCTGTAATACAAGGACCAATTTTTATCATCCAAGGCAACGTTTCCCAAATTGGAGAGATAAAATGTACTGGCAAACTTGTTTTGGCCGTTTATCTGATTGCCATTCAATTCCCATTCAATACTTATTTTTAATTTCTTGGGCTCCTGAACACAGGAGAAAAGGAGCGATACTCCCATAAAAAGCTGACAAAAACGCCTAGTATAAAGCATATTATAAAATAATTTTGTGGACCGTCCCAATTAAATAAAATTCAACTTTTCAATAAAGAAAGGCCCCTCTGCCGGTCTCTAACGAGACTTCGACATGTTCTTCTAAAGTGGTACTCAAGGCCAGACCACAATAGTTCGTGGAGACCGGAAAAACTTTATGACTTCTATCAACTAAAATAGCTGTTTCTAATTTTTTAATGGCTGCTGTCAGTAGAAACTTTATCCCGTAAGCTTGGGTTCGCCCTGTGTTAATGACATCATCTACCAAGATAACGGTTTGATGATTTAATAGATTAATATCAACAGACAAACTTATGTCTCCTGCTACAGGATTTTTTTTATCTATTATTAATTCAGCTAAATCACAAGTGATAACGGCACTATGTGTCGTTTGAAGTATTTTTTGTAGAAGGAGCGCCATCTGATAGCCTTGCCCAGTGATCCCAACCAACACGACCTTTGAAGCTCCAAGATTATTTTCTAAGATTTGAATGCTCATCCTTTTAAGAATACGCTGAATCTTATCCTCGGTTAGGATATTTAATGTTTTTCCATCACTCATCATCTCCTAAAGGCATTACTTTAATTTCTTTAAAAGTTGATAGAATTACCATCGACTGTAATCCATCTACTACTTCTATTTCACTGATTTTTCCAAGCATTAATCTTTGGTAAGCAGCAATATCATAAGATATGATCTTGAGCATAAAATCTCCAGAACCAGTGATATGATGACATTCTATTACTTCTGAGACTTCATCAATGGCATTGATAAAAAGTTCAATATTAGCTTTATTATGACCTTTCAAAGTAACCAATACGAAAGTACTTACCCCTAAACCAATTTTAGCCTTGTCTAAGCTCGCGTGATAGCTTTTGATAATTCCTGCATTTTCAAGCTTTTTGACCCGCTCAAGGGTGGGTGCAGGAGACAATGAAATATCCTTGGCCAATTGGGCATTGGTGATCTTAGCATTTGACTGAAGAATCTCTAAAATTTTTCTATCAGTATGGTCTAATTTAATATTTACAGGGGCTGATCTCATTCAAGAAAATTATTTAGTAGTAAAATTAATCTTTTTTTATAATTATTTATGGTGTCATGATCCTTAAAAATATTTTCTCCTCTTCAAAATTTATTGGATTAAAATCTACCAAGTGATTACTAATATTCTATTTGCTTCATTTTTTCTTTCGCCGATTGATTTGCGGGATGCTTTCTTCCCGTAACCTTCCTGACCTTTTTAAAATATTGTAATGCCAAATCACCCTTTTTCTCCAAAACAGCAATTTCTCCTAAATGAAGTAAAGAATAAAAATAATAGCCTTTTTCAGTAGCATTGGCTAGAGTCGCATATGCTATACTTTCCTTGAAATATTTCTTACTATTTATTAAATTTCCACGCGATTTCCAAATATTTCCCAAAAAATAAGTGGCATATCTGGCGGTATTATATTCATAGCCCTCTTGCTCTGCAAGGACCCGTTCAAGAATAGATTCAAAAATTGCTATCGATTCATTCTGCTTACCCAAACGATATAAAATTCGCCCATAATAGGTCTGAAAATAAGAATTATTTGGATATAAATCAGTTAAATAAGCGGATAACAGAGAGGCCTCTGCTAAATTTTGCTCTTCCTCATACAAGATCCGTAATAAATAATATTGGGCTTCGGTCCGTGCATAAAAAGCATTTCTAGAAGTTTCTTTTAATTGTGCAATTCCATTACTTTTATCCCCTTCCGGAAAAAATGACATGATGGGTTTGAGCATGGGATAATGCTCTGGAATCCATTGCGCATAATAATTAAAAAGGCCCTTTCCTAATAATAGTTCAGGGCTGAAGTCCTCTTCATCTATTCCAATATTGAGATATTTTAAAGCATTTTTACCTGCCAATGAAGCTTTCAAGTATTGTCCTCGATCTCCATAAAGCCTTCCTTGAAATCCATAAGCCGCTGCCAAAAAAAAAGCCCCTTCAATTTGATTGACCTCATCATATAATCGATGGGCCTTAATTTGAGCAGAATCCATTT
>Ga0206123_10000646_pt1 | contig 34226 bp, 48 predicted proteins | sample Helgoland_Spring_2_FD_160086 | JGI IMG/M metagenome (GOLD analysis project Ga0206123, IMG submission 160086) | Pelagic subsurface seawater microbial communities from Kabeltonne, Helgoland, North Sea - Helgoland_Spring_Bloom_20160316_1 | ecosystem: Environmental > Aquatic > Marine > Epipelagic ...
ATCTCAGCAAATTTTATTTCTTCTGTCATTTTTTCCCTTTCGAAAAAAAGATATGGTTTTTCTTGAGTAAAACAGAGAGTTTCTTTTAAAACTGGCGCGGTATCACCAGCAGTTCTCTCACTTAAAAATGTTTCTAAATCTTGAAGGTTTTTAACAGCCGGAATATCTGCTCCTAAAATAGCAATTCCAGTTAGAAACCATCCCGTTTCCTGAATGTGTTTCATTTCCACGCTGACTTGCTTATAAAGTCCTTGCTTGAATGCTCTCAGTAAAATATCAGGAACTTTCACAAAATCAGCAATAATTTTTTGACCTTTTATTTTAAAGTTTTCAATCCATCCAAGTGCCGGGTCTCCATCTGATTGCCCTGCAAGGATTTGTTCAGTGCTATGACCAATCTTTATTGGAGCTTTTAAACTTCCTTTTAGCATCATGCTGTTGGAGTTATTAACAATTTCCTCAAGATCATCCTTTGTGAACTTAAAACCATTCCAGGTTCCAACGCTAAAAATCTCCACTTCTCTAATTTCTTTCATATTACCTCAAAACTTAGTGCCATTTGCATATGCGTCGTGTTGATCAATCCCACTTGATAAATTGTCCCTGATTCTAAAAAATAATCTATCTTTTGTGTTTTTCCTGAGTCTTATTCCATATTTAGGCCCAAATATCATCTCAAAATCAAACACAGGCGCGTAAGCATCAGCACCACCACCACTTATATCCAATTTAAAAGCCTCTGTTCCTGTTCCGAAACCAGATTGCAGCAAAGCAGCTCTTTCAAGATCCAAGTTTGTTTTTAAATTATTTGAAATAATAACAGTTCCTAGGTCTTGAGTCTCCCAAATCAATTGGGTTCCATTTGTCAAAGCTGTAAGATTTCCATATTTATTAAGTGATGCTCCTGCATCTGCAATGATTAAAGAAATTGTTTTTATATAAAGATCGAAATCAGAAACGGCTTGTACTGAAAAATCAACTGAATTAGCAGAGCCGTTTACTCTAAAATCACTTGATCCTCTATTATTAGCAAAATACTGAACAAATGGAATTGACGAAAGTTTTTCATCTTTCGGTGGGTGTTGATGAATCACCGCCGTTAGTTCGCCTTCTCCATTTATTTTCAAAGGCATTCCATTTGACTTATTCACTAAATAAGCTTTGATCATTATTCAATTTCCTCAATTCTTTGAACAGAAACAAGTCCTCTAACTGCACTTGCAGAGTCTATGCTAAAAGCAATTGAAGAGTTTTGGGGTATAATGATATTTGATGTAGTTCTTAAATGCTCCATTTCTTTCGGAACATTGCAAGACTGAGGAAATATTTCACCGCCATTTGTTAAATTTGTAATTCCAGTATCTTGTTTTATTGTTGCTGTGATTGTTCGCGGGCTTCCTAAGTTCCTGTTGACTGGCACAATATCAGAAGCACTTGAAAAAGTTGGCGTTCCTGTTACCGATCTCATTGATATAATAGAAGCAGAGTTTGACCAGATCCTAACATCAGTCACGTTAAGCTGATCAACTCCAGTATTTTTTAAATAAAAAAAGTAATTACCGCCGGAAGACGGAACAACTGAAAATGGAAGTGAAAAAACATTCCCATTATTATTTAAATAACGGTCCTCTGGCACTTGAGTCGAATAAGTCCAAAGCCTAAAGTCAGAGTCGACTTTTGATGAATATGGTTTTCCTGTTCCGTTTATTAAATTGAAATCCATCTTTAGTCCTCTAAATAACAAGTGAATGCGACAAGCATTTTAAACTTTTTGTTTCTTTTTGGTGGTGTGATATTAACGCCAATTGAGGAACCACAAGGAATTGTCGTTGCTTCAGTTGTCATCGTTAAACTAACGGGCCCGACAAAAGAAGTTGGGAAAAAAACCTCACCGTCTAAAAAATCATCTCCCGTTTTTCCTTTGAAAGCATCAATATTGAGTGAATTCATCGAACAGAAATTTCTGTTTTTAATGTAATCGCAATCAATTCTTGAATCAATTATTTTTCCTTTATTAGCATTTTTAATAAATTCCACTTCATACTCACCCGAACCGCCTTCACTTTGAATTGTGTTTAAATAAAAGTTTTCTAAAACAATAGGCTTTTTTTCTTTGTTCTTTAGATAAAAGACCGCTGTTTTTTTGTCATCAAGTAAATAAATCCAGCCTGTATTAACATTGTAGGCGTTTCCATCGATAGACTTTTGTTCATTGTGTGCTCTGATTAGTGAATCAGTCCATAGCCTTTTGTTTCTGACTCTTGCAGCACCTAAATCTTCAGGGTCTCTATAAATTCCCATTTCCATTAAACGTCCTCATAATAATAACAAGCAACTGCTATTTCAACGACTTGAGAAGTGTTTCCTGTTGGGGGTGTATATTTAATTCCTAAGCTTTTATTTTTTGGGATTATCAAGCCATCTGCTGCAATAGGAATCCTCTGACTAGTTGAACCGGATCTTGTCGTTAAATAATTTGACCCATTTGTGAAAGTTTTCCCAATTGCTCCTTTATATGCAATTCCGTCAAAATTTTCTTCGCTGCCAAAGTTTCGAACTCCTTTAATCGGAGTTTCAACCGCATCATCAACAATAGTCCCTGATGTCGGATTCTTTAAAAGAACAATCCTTGAATCACCGCTTCCGCCAGTTGAGTTTCCTAGTAAATAAAAGACGGCTTCAACGACAAGAGTTTTACCAAAAGCGTTTGTATTTTTGATAAAAATCAATGCTGATTCAGTATCAGAATTCAACGTTATTTCTTCTGTGTTGATATTGAAAGCCTCATTTCTAAAACTAGACTCAAGGATTTCACTTGCAATGATTGACCGAACCCAAGCCCTATTGGTACTGTCCACTTTCAAATATATTACTTCTCCCGTCCCGTTTTCAATTCTCATGATAAAATCTCAATAAGCAATTCATTGTTTTTTTCTAAAAGATTAATAATTTTTTCAAGCTTCAGACTATTTTCTTCTTTGCTGAATTCATAAAGAATCAAAAGTTCATCACTAGCATTGCAATTTGACAAATCAGCATTTAAAAAAACGGTCCTTCCTTTTGTTTCTCCATTAGAGATTGATTTTGAAGGATTGAAAATTAAATCACCTGTAGTCACATTGATAACAGAAACAAGAGATTTAAAATCGGATTCTTTTATTTCTAAACGCCTTTTTAATGGTTCAAAAGAATATTTTTTGCAAATCTTTGTGTTAGACGGAACAAAGTTTCCTGGACTTATAACGTTTCCAAATTTATCACGTTTTATTGCGTTCATCTTCTTACTCGAATCACGTTTGTTCTCTCATCAATGTTCACTGTGTGCTCTTTTCTTTTTGAAAGCCAAATTGTAATAAAAATATTAATTAAGAAACTCGCAATTGATCCAAAAACCATAAAAGTTGTTACCATTCCTTGAAAAGTTGATATTTTATCCTCAACACTTCTCAAACCTTTTGAAAGCTCCTTGATTTGCTCGTTAGATGTTGCCAGGTCTAGACTGTAAAGACGATTATTTTTCTCAATTTGTTCAATTTTCCATGACTCAAGTCTTGCTACTCGTTCACTAACTGTTGATATATTCTTTTCAATGACTTGCGCTCTGTGCTCAATCCGTTCAAGACTTTTCAAGATTAGCTTGTCAATCTCGCTTGTCGTCTCAGCTCCTGCAATTGTTGAAAAAAAAATGATCAAAAACAAAACAAAGCATTTAAGAAACAATCCCAAAACCGTTGCCAGGCTGTTCAAGTTCCCCATTTTTCCGTGCTTTGCTGCTAATTGAGTAATCATCTAAAACAGTTACCGGGATTATAGTTGACCTACAATTGAAGTGATTTGGCGGAGTGATGTTGTTCCAAATCGGATCATTTTTTAAAAAGATTCTTCCATCATATGCTTCGCAAAAGTCTGTCACTCTTGAATCAATTATTGCAGAATACTCAAAAGCTTCAACGAAATCACTCAAATCTGGGTCAGAGTATACAGCAAGAGCTGCTTGATTAAAAGCGTCTGTTATATTTGTTCGAGCAATTGTCTCAAGCCTAGCTCTCCTTTGCTTATCGGGCTGCCCGGTTTCCTCATCTTTTCGACCTACCAAATCCGGCAAAACGTCATTCAATTGTTGAACAATTTCATCATAAGAAAGCTCATTCTTTATGCCTTCCAAGAGAATCATCCTTGCTTTTTCGAGTATGCTTTCAGAAATGTTTCCGGTGATTTCGAATGATTTTGCTGAAAAATATTTTTCCGCTGTATCGAGTCGTAAACCTTCTGTAAACGTTGCAATTGTCCAATTGTTTTTTGTAGCAAGTCGCTTTGACATACTTGCTGAAAGCAATAATCTCTGTGACATTTCAGAAGAAATACCTTTTTCATCAATGACATTTTCAATCGCGTTTTTCGCTGTTTTTCTTCCGTTTTCATAGCTTTTTCGTAAATAATTCCTAATGATTTGATTTAGATCAGATTTCAAGCTCGAACTAATTGAGTTATTCAAAGCAATTAGCTGCCTTTCTAAGTCTGTCTTATTGACATCAGCTTGATCATCTTGACCGTTTTTAGGTGTTGGTGCTGCTTCAATGATTCTGACAATCTCATTTGAGACATTGAAAACCATCTCATCAACAATATTACCTGTTTTTTCGACGAAACTTTGTTCAAGACTAGAAAAACTTTGCTTAACTTCTGCAAAGTCGATTCGATTTTGAAAAGTATTTGATTTAATATTGTGTTCAATATCTTGTTGAACTTCTCCGACACTCGTTTGACTTCCCGGCCCAAATGTTGGGGGTGTTGTGTTTTCAGAAGGCAATGGCAAGTTTGTTGAAGCAAAACCCGCTTCTTTTTCTTCGCGTTTGCTATCGTCAATTTCCTTTTTATTTGGTTTTTCCGCTGATTCATCTTTTCCAGTTTCTTCCTTTTTATTTTTTTCTCGTCTATCATATTCCAGAAGCTCCCTTGTTCGGTTTTCATCGTCAATAGTGCTTTGAACTACTCCGTTTTTAACTGCTTCAATCCATGACTTGACCATCTCTTTCTTTTGTTCATTTGTGATTTCTTCAAAAGAGAAAATTGGGAAATCATCGGTCCCGAAATTCCACCAAGCCAATTGTTTAAAAACTTGCTCGTTCAGTGTGTCCGCTAGCTCATCCGATTGCTGATCAATTACTTTCATAAAAGCATTAAAATGAACTTCAGCTTGTGCAAGTGAACCAGCACCACCATTTTCTGAAAACCCAAGCAAATTGGGAACCATCAAAGCCTTCGCAATTTGTAAATCTTTGTGCTGAACTGCTCTTTCGTATGCGTCAGTACTTGCAGCTTGTACAACTTTTAAATCCCAACCCGCTGGCATTCTTACAGATGTTCCTTGAGAAACATTGCTGAGAATTCTTTCAAACTGATTTGTCTCGTTATCATCTAAAGCAGCAGCCATCTCATTCGGAGTTGCAACTAGAAAACCGCTCGCTAATTTCTCAATGTAAATATTCCACATTTTAGAAATATTGTCTTTCTCCCAAAAAGCCCTGTAAGCAGCTCTTAAATCTGATTCCCCATAAACATAATCGAGATGTTGGTTTGTAATATGAATAATGAACTTTTCAGCGTTTAGCTTTAAAATTCCTGAGCCAATTTCCTGTTCAAGTTTCTTGATGTTTCCGAATTGATCTTGTTTGAAAACAAAAGAATCAAATGGTTTCGGTTTCACATTTTTTAAAAACCAATAATCTTTTCCACCATATTCTTTAACAATAAAATTCTTTTCGCTTACACTGTAACCATAAGCCTTTGACATCAAAACATAGTTAAGAGTGGAAGCAAAAGAACCTTTCAAAACTTTCTCAATGTTGTGAAGAAAAAAAGATTCCATTTTTTCGTGGAGTGGGTTTTCTGCATCTTTTGCGAAACGAAAGTTTCTTGATGTAATGAAATTCAGGGTAAGATTAAAAGCAGCTTTAACTTGTGGATCTCGTAACATTTTCCGGTAAATATCTTTACCTTTTCTAGCTACTAATTCATCTGGCCTGTAAGTTTCAAAATATCCAGAATTGTTTGCAAAAAAAGAAACGTCAGACCATGCTGTTTCCTGAATAACGGGTTTGTTTTTTGCCATTTAAAAAACCTCTTTATTTTGTCTTATCGCAATCCCTGCGTTTCCTTTTGGTAACTCAAACTTAATTTTCGAAAAATTCAAAAGAGCTTGAGAAGTAGCATCAACTTGATCATTATTAGCAGCATTAGGGAAAGTCACAAGTTCTTCTATATAGTCCTTAATCCAATTACAATAATTTTGATTTGGTAGAAAAACATTACCAGAATCAAAAAACGGTGATACTGCTTCAAGATTTGCTTCTTTGCTAGAATTATTTTCTTGAGCAATTAAACCCGGCACTGTTGTTTTTAGATCGTCGATAATTGCTGGCCCATTCGCTTTTGCTTCAATAATTTTACGCCTAGCTAGCGGGTATTTATTTGAAAAAAATATCACTGCTTCTTTAGCTCCTACAAATCCCGTTCTTTTTCTGAATTGGTCAATCAGATAAAAGTTACCGTTTGACCTTCCCCAAACTTGGCCGACTACGTAAGAGCCGTCAGTGGTTTTTTTAAAAGACATGTCCCAACTTTGAATGATCTCTTGAAAACTTGCAGGAAGCTTGTCATAAAAACGCAAACTATCTCGTTTTATGATTCCACCTTCTTGAGCTGCCGGCCTATTTGCATAAAGGCCCGTCCATACTTGTTCGGATATTGCATTTTTTGTTTTTAAAAGTTCTTTCCTGTCAAAACGTTCAGGACATAAAGCCTCGCCAATTTTCCTGCCCATGGGATCGTTTTTTTCTGCTAATGCAGGCAATCTTATCAAGTTCCAATCGTCTCCGTGCTCGTTAATTAAGTAACCAGTTAAATCGAGTTCGTGCCACCGAGTCATTAAAACGATTATTGTTGTTCCGGGCTGCTTTCTTGTGTAAAGAGTACTGTCAAACCATTCTGCATTGCGTCTTTGATATGCTTTTGATTTTGCTTCAGCCCAGTTTTTCACGGGATCATCGATAATCATTAAATCACCGCTTTTACCTGTGATGGGTCCACCAATTCCCACGGAAGCCATTGAGCCGCCTTCAGTTGTTAGCCAAAAATTACTTGCTTTTGAATCTTTTGCCACTTCGACTTCAAGTTTTGGATTATGCAAAAACTCATTTCGAACTTGCTTGCCCCAGCTTTCAGCATAATTTGCCTCATAAGTGGAAAGAATTACTCTTTTTTTTGGAAAGTTTTCAAGATACCAAATTGGCAAATATTTTGAGATAAATTGTGATTTACCGTGCTGTGGCGGGATGTTGACAATGATGCGGCCATTGCCTTTAAGTATCGCTTGAGTAATTATTTGCGAAACATAAACGATGAAATCGTAAGGCTTCCAAAGGCCGTCACTAATGTACTCAGCTAAAAAATGAGGATATACTTTTGCGAGTTCAATGTAACTTATCGGAAGCTCTAAATCATTCATATTCAATGACGATGATTTGACAATTGTTTATCAGTTTTTTTCCCAAAAAATAAAAATAAAATGGTAAGGCTAAACCGAAAGTAACGAAGCAAAGTATAGTCCACAAAATAATGTGAATAAACATGCTAAAAAATCCAATATTGCACTTAATTTCATAAACTTTTCTCATTATTCCTTTTCGTTTGTTTTCTTTTCTCTTAAAACATTCCAAAGATCTTGAATTGCTTTTTGTCCTTTTTTTGTCTTTCTTACTTTTTCGTAGATTTCACGTTTATTTTTGTCCTCAAGTTTTATTTCCTGCTCTGTTTTGATGTATTGGCTGTCATGAAGACCAAAATAGTTTGAGAATAAAAACTTTGTGAAATTTGAGTTATATTCTCCCGTTAATGTTTTTTCCTCTTGATCGGCTTGAATCCTTAGCTTTGCCATTTCCACAACTTCATCAAGCCCATCATACCATTCTGAAATTGCTTTCCCCTTTTCGTAGTTGTGCAAAGTCTTTCTTGAAACACCCAAATACAAGCAGAGCCCGCTTACAGTAAACGGCTTTTCTTTTTCTTCCCATTCATCAAAATACTCAGCGCACTTGTGCCTTAGTTGAGAAGGATTGTATTTTGGTTTATTCGTTTCCATTTTAAATCACGATTGAATTTAAGAAAGCAGTGCGTTTTTTTCACTCTCCAAGTTATCAGCTTTTTGTTTTTTGTTAAAGCTGTTCTCTTTTTCATCAAAGTATTGAGAAGGAATATCATATTCATATTGTTTGATCATCTGCCCGAATCCTATCAAATAACTAAAGTTGTTCATGTTCCCTTTTTAAATAATTATAAATATCTTTTAATTTATATTGAACGCCGTTTTTCCTGCACTTTCTGAATCGAATCCCTTTATTGTTTTTTCTGTTTTCTCTTAGTTGCTCAAGAGTATATCCAAAAATTTCACAAACTTCTAATTCATTGAGAAAAATTTGCTCATTCATAAGTAATGAAAATTATTTATTTTAACCATTTTGTTCCTTTTTATAATGTAAATATTAAATTTATTGCCAAAAAATAGCGTTTTTAATCAAAAAAACAGCTAATTCTCCAGCTTTTCAGCTTATCGTGTAAAATTCAACATTTAAAAACATTTAACGATTCATAGGCTTATGGTAAAAATCAACATAAACACAAAAACTTTACATTGAAGGCTTGACATTAAAAGCATGAACCTTTACATTATAAACAGATCGCAACACAGCGAAACACAATAACTTTAAAAAAGGAAAATATGAGAATTGAGTCATACAGGGATTTTACAGAAAAAATGAGGGAATTAATCCCGCCTGAACACTCCACATTCATCTTCGATGATGAGGCTGGTCATGTAGGCCATCAAACAAATAATGTGTTTAAATAAAGGAAGCTATGGAAAATCTACAACTAGAAAAAATTCTTTTAAAAATCTATTCATGTCTCAAAAAAGACATGATATTGCTGTTTGTAAGAGACAAAACTTTATATGCAGGAAGTGCTTCAATTATGTTTAAAATTCCCGTGTCATTAGAAGACACTTGGATAGTTCCCCAATTTATGAGTGCAGATGAACTAAAAGAAGCAATCAAGATGATCTGCTTCGGGAACTACATTGAGAAAGAAAACTACAAAGAGAAAAACAGCCATTTTCATGGCACTGCTGAACGTCTTTTCTCAGATAGAAAACAAGGTGAATGTGAGCAAATCATTTTAGATGTAAAACTACTAAAATTGATTTGTGACGTTTCATCACTTTTGGGAAAAGAGAAGTGCAAAAAGATCAAAATCAATCCATCTAATGATCACCCAAACCGATTTTTCTTAGGCGATACAGAGAACACGGAAGCAGAAGTTATTTTGATGGGCATGAGATAGTAATTAATACAAACTTTAGAAAAAGGCATAGAATGGAATATTCAGGAAAATATTTTAAAGCAGCAGAAACAAAAAGAGCCCTATTGGGCTCTTTTGAGCAAATAAGCATGGTTTTTGGAGAAGAAAAAGTTAATGAAGCTATTCACAATGGCGACCTTGTCCAATGCGATAGTGAAGGGAAGGATCTTCTAAGCATACAAGAAGCAGTAGATAATATCGTAAAAATGTATATAGATACAACTATAGGATATATTGAAAACAGAATTAATTTCAATGGTTTGTTTAACGGGATTGAAGCAAAACTGTATGATCTTGTGAGAGATAACGCACTTTCTTATGAAGAAAGAAAGTTATATAAAGATATACATATAACTAAAGCATTAGAAAATTGGTTTGAGTTGAAAAACGCAATCGAACTAATCGAGATGTTAGGAGGTAAAGTAAAATGGTAAATATGGAAATGGGAATCAGCACACTAGACAACGCATATGACATAGGTAGGAAGTACAAGTATTTCCTCCAAGACTTACAATATGAACGAAACAAAATCGGTGAGCGGTGGGATTATCCGCCACAATGCCATAACTTGAAAATAGCAAGAAAGGTAAGAAATGAAAAATAGAAAGATGGTTGAAATTTCAGAAGAAACTCATTCAATTCTGAAAGAAGAAATTGAGGTATTAAAAGCGCAAAATCGATACAGTAATATCTCAATCCGATCCTTTGTGGATCAAGCCGTTTCTGAGAAAATAGAAAGGCTATATGCTGACATATGAATTAGACGTGGTTATTTACTCAGGATTTTTAGAAAGAAAGTATGAGATAGAAATCACTTATGAAATCATAGTGACTGAAACGAATCATTTTTTCGACGAAAATGATTTTGATGATTATTATGAGGAACTTGAAATTGAAATCATTAGCGTTTCATCTCCAGACTGTAAAGAGTTGGAAAGTGAAAAATATTATACAAAATACAAAATCGCTATAGAACAAGATAGTGAATCTATTGAATTAAAAGGAGAAAAATGCTCAATAAATTAATGTTGATCGGAAGACTAGGGAAAGACGTTGAAGTGCATTATACAAAAACCGGTGAGCCGGTTGCAAAGTTCTCACTCGCAACAAGTGAGAAGTACAAAGACAAGGAGGAAACAGAGTGGACAAACTGCGTGCTGTTCAGGAAAAATGCTGACAATGCCGTGGCCTTTTTAAAAAAAGGTGACTTGGTTTACATAGAGGGAAAGAAAAAAACGGGCTCTTATGTTGCCCAAGACGGTTCAAAAAAATACACAACTGACTGCATCGTCTCAGTTTTTAGGAAGCTAACTAGAAGCGATTCGAGCAATCAAACTCAAGAACAAAACCGTGAAGACGATATCCCATTTTAAAGGAAAAAGGAAAAATGAAGTTAAAAACAAAAAATATAAAGGGCAAAGAATACGTTGAAGTTTCTGAGAGAATCAGAGCTTTTAGAATGCTTTACCCATCATGGAGCCTTGAAACAGTTATTATATCAATAACTGATGAAAAAGTAGTCATGCAAGCAATCGTTAAAGATGAATCAGGTAGAATTATAGCAACTGGAACCGCTTATGAAATATCCGGAAATTCACAAGTTAACAAAACTTCATACATTGAAAACTGCGAAACATCTGCGTGGGGACGTGCTTTAGGTAATTTAGGGATTGGGCTCGAAAGTTCGATTGCGACTGCCGATGAAGTAGAACAAGCATTGTATCGACAAAACTTAAACTTAAACTTAAATCAAAAAGGCCCTACTCCAGAAAATACACCAAAAGCTAAAAATGAGGAAAGTAATAATGAGGAAGAAAAGGAAGTTTTTCAAATTTCTGAAAAAGAGATTGAGGAAGTTGACGAAATTCTTATTAAAGCTTTTCAAATTGGAGATATTCAAGAGTTAAGAAACTTTTATTCCGATAATTTAAAAAATTGGAAATCAAAATTCAATGAGGAGTCAATAAAAATAATCGTTTACGAAATCAGTAAACTTGCTGAAATGATCGAGCAAAACACTTAAAGGCTCGCCACAAGAAAGGAATCAAAACTCATGACAAGCCCAAAAAATGTTTATTAAACTAAACACTAATTCGAAAAAAGCACAAGATCTAATCAGAGATAAGCCCAAGGCCTTCCTTCTGTTGAGTCATATTGTGTTCCGAATGCTACAGCACAAAGAATGCGGAAAACTTTGTGCCTTGATTGGTGATTATTCGAAAATGGGTTTAACTCATAGAGAGTACCGAACTGCATTGAAGCACTTAAAAGACTTAGTAGTTATTGAAGCAAAACCCACAAACAAAGGGACAGAAGTCTTTTTGGTTTGTAGTGAGATATTTGACTTAACTTACTTCCAAAACGAGATTAGGGGGGACAAACAAAAGGACAAGCAAGAGACAAACAAAGGACAAACAAAAGGACAAACAGAAGAAAACCTCCAAAGCCTTACAGAACAAGGTTTTGGCATAGAACAAGAAACATCAAAGGACAAACAGAAAGACAAGCATGCGACAAGCAAAGGACAAACAGAAAGACAACTATTAAGAGATAAGAAAGAAAAGAAGAAAGAAGATAATAAGAAAAAAATAAACAAAAAAGAAAATTCAGAATTGCTCGTTTCACGAGACAATGACTTGTGCTCTAGTGAATCAATGCTTTTTGAATATTTTTTAAAAACTTATCGAGAGAAAGGAAATAGCATAAGAGAACCAAGCACCGTTCAAAATATTAAAAGCTGGAAATCATACGCTAGAAGGGTTTTAAAACTCGATGAATACGAAACCATACTCAAGGTCATAAACTTTGCATCTGATCAGCTTATGGAATTCTCAGAAGGTATTGAGTACACATTCAGAGTTGAAAGTTTGAAATCTTTCTTCGAAAAGTATGAAAAACTCAAAATTGCGATGATTCGAAAAGAGAAACAGGGAACAGGATCTTTTCAAAAAATCATTAAAGGGGAAACAAAGAATGAGTATATTGGTGAAAGTTTGTTTAATGAAAACTGGCAAACTGAATTAATCAAAAACGTAAATTAATTAAGAACTAATTATGAAAAAAAGAACGCGCTACGACAAAGAGTACCGAGAAAGAATATACCGGTACTACAAAAAAACAGGGAATTACTCAAAAACAGCCGAGTTTTTCTCGTTGCATAGAAACACAGTTGCAACAATTGTCTCTGATGTTGAAAATGGAGTCTTAATAAGACCGATTGAGATGAAAAAAAGATTAACGACAAAAGAAAAAAGGAAAATATTTGAATGCTATAATGAAACAAAGTCTTTCAATAGCGTTTCGTTAAAACTGGGTTACAGTTGTTACCTTGTTGAAAAATACATTAAAAGTCTTTCAAAGAAAATGCCTGATGATAAAACCGATTTTTTAAAGATTGACAAAGTTAATGACGATGTTTTCAAAGACTATTTGAAGTCTCAGGGATGGAAGTTCTCACACTAAAAAAGGGAAAATATGCAAATTAGAAAAATCATTGCAGAAGTAGTCAGCAAGCTTTGCATGAATCACGGAACGCAAGCAGATGAAAGTTTGATTGAGTTGTGGGCTTTTGCTCTCAACAATCTCAGCAATGAAGAAATTAAAAAAGGGATGTTTTTAGCTCTGACTGAGTGGAAAGGTTACAAAATGCCTTCAACTGCTCAATTCATTAGCTTGTGCAAAGGTAATAAAATCGACTTAATCGGTGAAGCAATGCTTGCATGGCATGATCTTGAAACAGCAATTAAAAGATATGGTGCTTATTCAAGTATTTATTTTGAAAATAAAAATATTGCGAAGTTTGTAGAACTCAATGGGGGTTGGGCTCATATTTGCGGAACTTGGCTTGAAGATGAAATGAAGTGGAAAAAAAAGGATTTTCTAGCAGAGTACCCAGCTATCAAAACTCTAGAAAATAAAGAGAATATTGTGCTAGGAATCTCAGATTCAAAAAATATGAAATTGATCTTAAAAGGTGATGCAAAGCCTCAAATTGAGTTTGTTGGAGCTGAGAAAGATAAGAAGAAAATAGAGCTTTTTATAGAAGAAAAGAAAAAAACTAATCAAAATCAAAAGAAATTAGCCATTTTATTGAGTTAAATCATGACAATATACGATAAACTTGCAAAAAACAGTCTGGATAGTTTACATTTCGAATTGTATGAAGAAAGGGTGTCAATCATGATGATTGATGGTGGGATTGATGAAGAAACAGCAAAAAGGAAAGGATTTAAAATTGCCTACAACCAACAAAAATCAAACAATAACATTCACGTTATCAGCTAAACCTTTTCCGAAACAAAGGGCCCGGGTAACAAAGAATGGATCTTTCCACATTCAGACTTATTACGACTGGATGAAAAAGGTAGTTAAAGCCTTATCTTTTGAAAAAATTGAAAAAGGTATTGAAACTATCGAGAAAATAAAAAAAGTGGAAATCTTTTTTTATAGCAATAATCAAAGACCTGATCTTGATAATTGCGCTGGTGCTGTACTTGATGCCCTTCAAAAGGCTTCAGTCATTAAAAATGACAATATCAAGTGCATCAAATGGATTGAGACAAAATTCTTTTTAATTAAAAAAGAGGAATCTCCAATAATCTCAATTAATTTAATAACAGAAGCGGGTTTTATTAGTTAGAAAAAACAAAGCCTCTAATATCTTTCAAAAGAAAAATAAAAGAGGCCGTGCTTTCCATTCAAATTCCCAAAACTTTTTCAGACTGCAACAAACCTAAAACAGGTTTAGAACAGAAAGTTTCGGTGATTTTTTATTATTCAATAAACCATAAAATTAAAAAGTTTTAAAAAAGGAACAAAATGAAAAAATTAATAAATGGGATTGAATACGAAGAAATATTTGATATAGAAAAAATCAAGGAAGGAGAACCGAATAAGCATCTCATATTAAATGAGATTGATTTGAATAATGAACAAATTCAACACTATATTTTTGAAAGCTGCATTTTCAACAGATGCAAAATTAAGTCTCTATCTTTAGGAACAGTTAACACCACATTTAATGAGTGTAGTTTTAAAGGGTTTTTTTTGGATAATTCAGTTTTTTATTCAACATATTTTATTAAAAATAATTTTAATGAGTGCGGTTTTTATGATTCACGTTTCATAAGAATTAACTTTACGGGTTCAACTTTTCAGGGATGCAACTTTTATAAATCAAATTTTGAAAATTGTGAAGGAATAGAACTTATTTCTTTTCAAGCAAATGATCATCCGTGTTGGATCATAAACGGTGAACTTTTTGTTAATGGTTTGAATTATTCAGAAAAATATAGAAGCAATAAAATGACTTTGAATGAATCAACTAGAAAGATCGTCGATATTTTTTTCAAATAGGGAACAAAATGCTATTCAATAAAAAGGTTATCTAATGATTTTATCAGATCATACAATTTTAAAAAGACTCATGAATAATGAGTTCGGCACAAATTTATCAAAAGAAAAAACCAAAATCGGCCCAGCTTCAATTGATTTTCAAATCGACGATGAATTTTTGATTCTTGAAACTTACAGAGACAAAGAAGGGAAAGATTCGCTAAGATATAGGAAAATTGATTTAGTTGATCCGAATTACCCAGAGCATTTTACCATTCCAGGAAACCTCTGTTTTTTGGGGTCGACTAACGTTTCAATTGAGATTCCAAGTGACTTGTGCGCTCATGTCCAAGGACGTTCAAGTATTGGAAGATTATTTTTAGAAGTTCACCAAACCGCCGGTTTTATTGATCCGGGTTTCAAAGGTAAAATAACTCTCGAATTCAAAAACAATACTTCGAACATTTTGAGAATTCCAAGGAATGAATATTTCTGTCAATTGATATTTGAAAAAATGGATCGTAAAGTCTGTCAAAATTATGATGGTGTTTATCTAAATCAAAACAAAGTAACAGGCTCAAAGTTTGTTAAATAAGGAACAAAATGGAAAGAAAAAAAGGAGAATGAATGAAAATAGTAAAAATAAAAAAAATATACATTCATGAACTAGAAAATCTTTATGAAAATATAAATCAAGAGTTATTTGATTTTAAAGGAGGTAGTCCGATAAGTGTTAATAAAATCAAGAATTATTTAATCCAAAAAGGTTGGGTTAAAAAAGGTTTTATAAGCTGTAATCCAACCTTGCCACCATCGGCATCAATTTGGCGAATTGAGTTAGATTCAGATTATTATGAGATAAAATTACCCGAGCACACTTCTATTTTAGGTTATTCAAGAATGATGAATGATGTATTTTATGAGTTATCAGACGCTGAGAAAAGAAATAAATTTTTTATTGCATTAGAAATTTCACAAAAAATTGATGAAATTATAGATAAGTTGAAAAGAGAAAATGAAATGGAGGATTTATGGAGAACGAGGATGAAAAGAAATCTATGATAGAAATATTATATAAAATAAAAAACTTCTTCCTTAGAATGTTCACTAAATGTTATTGGGAAGCTCCTGGTAAAGACCAGGAAGAAATTAGTGGATACTACACCCTCAAAGGATGCACCGGAAAAAGCAGCATGAAGTACTACAACATGGATCCAGAAAAATATTGCCAAAACTGTGGTCGAGCTGTAGAGGAAATAAAGGGAATATAAATCAAAATTGTGTATCGTAAATAATTAAAACGATACACAAAATTTTTACTTTAAAAAAAGCTTATTTTTAACAAGTATCTTATCAAGATTCTTTTTTGCTAAAGTTGCACTTTTCTTCTCAAAGACTTTTAAAGCTACTTTTTCAGTAACTTTTTTTGCGCTCTCCTGATCTTCTTTGCTGTGCTCGTGAATTGCTTCAGCAAGAATCAAAACAACGCTATAAAGAACTTTGTACTTCCCAAAACCAGCAATCAATCCGATTGAACCTGCAACTTCAATAATGATTCTCCAATTGTTTGCATCAGTAAAAAAATCGATCATCTAAACCCTTTCATAAATAGTTTTTCCGTTTTTCTTTTTTGCAATAAAGCACTCGTTAAAGTTTGAACAATATTTTGCAAGTGAAATATGAATCCAAGATGGTTCTAAAATCAATTGTCCGAAGCACAAACCGCTTTTTTTTATCCAGTTAAAAACCTGCTCATTATCAAAACCTTGAATGTAAAAATCAGCAGCTTCTCCATGTAAATGCTGTGAATTCTCAGAACCACCAACTGTTTTGTTTAAATCATAATACCGAAAACCGGACGTGACTTTGCATGGTGAATCAAAATGGTTTCGAATTTCCTGCAAAAGTTCATTACAAAGACTTTTTAAGTTTCTCACAATTGCTGGATGCCTTGCAAGCATCTTGTTTTTCTCTAAATGCTCAACAAAGTCTGTTCTTGTTAATTCATAAAAAGTAAAATTCTTAGAAAGTCTTTCAATTTCCATTATTCCCCTTAGTGATGATTTGAAACAATTTGTTTTGCTGATCTCTGTCTTGCTCTCTTTGTTCTTTGAAAAGTTCAATCATTGACTTTTCAAGAGACTCTAAACGCTCCATGATTCTTTGCATTCTGTTTGTGTCTCTGTAAATCAAATAAGCAATGAAAATCCCACCTATTCCGTATTCTAAAAGCACATTTTGAAATTGTTCTATCATGTCAATAAACTCACTGCTTGTTCAAGATCAATTAAGCGTTTGTTTAGTCTCTGAATTTCGTTAAGCATCGGAGCAATTAAACGTTCATAGTGAACCCCTTCTTCAATCAGATTGTCACCACTTACAACATCATAAAAAACAAAATGTGAATTGACTTGCGCAACTTGTTCAGCAATTAAACCGTATTCTTTAAAACCCGTTCCTGAATTAATATATGTGTCATTTTCTTTTCTTTTGTATTCAAAATTGACTAACCATAAATCATGAATCCAGCTTGTGTCTTCCATTGATGAAACATTGATTTTTTTTCTCAATGTAGAAGATGTGTAGCCCCATTCTCCAGTGCTATTAATATATGCTGCTCTGATCGTTTCGCCGTTCATGTCGTGATTATAAACGGCAGGAGTTGCCATAATCCCAGAAGTATCAACCCAAAATCTTGTTGCTCCAATTGTTGAGTCACGAATAAGAACTGAACCAGCGGGCCCTAAACTACCAGCAACACTATGCGCAAAAATAGACCAAATTTGCCCTTCTCCTTCTTCTAATATTATAGACGGCCCAGTGCTATTTGAATTTTTCAGATGCATTTCAGCAGATGGATTTGTTTGTCCAACTCCAATAAACGAACCTTTTACCCAAAAAACTGGCGTTGCGTCATCATAAAGAGCAAAAGTATTTGTGAAAGTAATATTGTTTGAATATGCAGTTCCTGCAATGTTCAAATTATTGATCGAGCTTGTTCCAGTAACTACCATTGTCGACGGTGTTAGTGTTGGTGCTCCGCTGTCTTGTGCTGCAAGTGCTGCAAAATTAAGCTGCAATTGATTGATATCAGCACTAGCGAGCAAGCTATTTGTGTCTTTGCTTATAACATCCCATGCCATTGAAATACCTTTAAATTAAAACGTTGTAAGTTTTATCAAGTAAACCCCAAGTACTATCATCTAAGATGAAAGGGCCCCCTTTCAGTTTACCCGCTGTTTGTGCTGTAGGAAAATCACCGTCCAAAAAATTATAGTTTTGATCAAGCAAACCAAGAGAAGAGTTGTCAAGTATAAACGGAAACTTCTTTCCTTGTGTTACCGTTGCAGCACGAATTGAATTTAAAAACAAAACTCCGCTGTATTTATCAAATTGAAGCCTTGAGCGATAAGGCATTGGGTTTACATTGTTGGAAATCCTGCAAAGCAAACTCTCCGGACTGCTTGATAAATTGATTGTTAAAAGCAATTCGTTTTGATTTCTCCACCAATCAACAATGTTTGCCCTTGTTTCTGAGTTGACAAATTCAAGCGGTATTGTGTACCTAAAATAATCCCCATTAAGTTGATAATTGTTGTGTTGTCCTGCAATAGTCCTGTTGATTTTTCTGTTAATTATGATTTCTTCTGAAAAATCAAAAGTAGGATATATCTCGAAAGGTGAGACACTTCCCACATCAGCGGTTATATGAAAACTTTCAAAGTTCATTAATAAGCCAGATTTGTTTCAACAGTTTGCAAAGAAAGATTTCCACTTGTGTAATTCCAGTACGGTCTTTCAAGTTTTGTGAACGGAGTTGAATTGTTTGCTATTTTGACAATGTACATATTACTCAAGTCATCTATGTCATAAGAAAAATAAAGGTTTCTACTGCTTCGCCACCATTCATTCATTAAGCTACTTTTTAAAGAATTCAAATGATTTAAAGGAACTCTCCATTCTCCAAATTCGCCCCACAAGTAAGAAGATTCACGCCCTTGCAAAGTTGTGTGCTCAACTAGATTTTGATTTGTTAAGTCTGCAAAATCCCAATTCGAATCAAGAGTCACAAAATCAACGCTTGTCAAAATGTCATCAATATTCAATTCAAAAGCATTTCCTGAATAATTATTTACCTCAAAACTTAAAATTGCTCCAGTCTGACTTGTCACCAGCGTTTCAACTCTGTATCTTTCAAGATCGTTTGAATGTCCGATTGTCACTGCTTCACTGTTCAAGTAAGCAATAACAGCTCCTGAACTCTGCGCTGTGTTTGTTCTTGCCCAAAAATAGGAGACGATTGAGTGAGTTGAAACGTTACTTGTCCATCGTTGTTGCAAATCATTCAAGCTATTATAATCATAACTCAAATTGCCATTTGATCCGCTGTTGACTTGAACAACTGCGCCGAAATTGGAGCTGTGCGTTTGTGTTGTGCTCAACTGTAAAGAGCTTATTGTAATACTCAAATCCCATGAACCAACATACTCAAAAGACTGTGAACCCGATAGTTGTCCTAGTAAAACCCCGATTTCAATCATAACGCTAGCAACTTTGCACAACGAACAAAAACTTTTCCGTTTATGTAGTCCGGTTTAATATTTATAATTTGGTAAATTGATTCACTACCAATCAGCATTGGATGTTGAATTTTTACAACGTCAGTCAATTCGAGATTGAAATATCTAGCAGGCAAATTGATTTCCGCAAACTCTTCTGGTTGTGTTAATTTTCTAACTAAGTTATTCAAATACAAATTTGCTGTTCCGTCGTCTAAAATATATTTAGAAGATTTAACCACTTCATTGTCAATGCCTCCTGCTTCAGCACTTTGACAAAAAATAGAATTGTTTGGATTTGCTTGAACTAGATTTTCATATTCTTGAGTTAGAAAATTAAACCCATAGTCTACTTTGACATTTTTCGCCTTTTCTGTCTCGTAAATTGAGACACCCAGAGGATTTTCTTTTAATTGAAAGCTTAATATGTCGGACGTTGTTATTGTTGCGTTAACTGTTGCAAATGCTGACTCTTGATAAGTTCTAAAGTTCACCATTCCTGAATCTGCAACCCACAAATATTGTCCGGTAATCTTACAAAATTCGTTTGAAATGTCAGTTATCTTTCTTCTCTCAGCAAAGATGCAGTTGAAAAAGTACGAACTTGAATCAGTAACTGACTGATCTTTTTGCGTTGAAATATAATCAATCGAACTTTGATCGTATATATCAGAAAGAATTGTGAAAGGATTTTCTGATACTGCTACATCTCCACAATTCACCATTGGAGAATAAATTGAGTAGTTAGAATAGTCTTTTGATGACAAGCTTACATCATAAGAGACATAAGCATTGAATAATGCAGGTGAATTTACGTCAATGTTTCCGTTCGCAATAAAATAGTGATATGCATTTGAAGCACTAAAAATAGAAGTCAAAAGACTGCTAATTCCTCCCATATCTTGAGAACCTACTAAAGTATTTGATAAGCTTGCATCGATTGAAATTATTGTCGGTGTGCTTAGTGAATCCGCTGAATAATAACCTATCCTGAAACTTTGATCAGTAACCGTTTGGAACCCTATTGCTGCAATTGAATAATTTATGCGATTTACATTGATAATGTCAGCATTGATTTTTTTTGAAATAGATATTTTAGCAAGTGCATTGTATGAGTTTGTGTCAATTTGCCTGATACCATAAGTTCCATCAATTAAATTCCCTCTGATATAATCAACATCACCCTCACTCGTTTGGTCATAAATTGATTTCTCAGACAAAACTTTATCGTCCGAAATGTACGTTGATGAATTAAATTGAAAATCAGTGACTTGAAAATCTGCTGAACTGACAACAGTTTCACTTGATGAATTCCATGTTGTTTCCATTAAATGAACAAAACTATTGTCTATTGAATAACTCCCAGAATTAACAGAACTTTTGATACCTAAGCCATCAGTCAATCTGTCATTAAAATAAACTGAACTAACCGAGTTTAACGCTGAAACATTAGACGGAGAAAGAAGCGTTTTAATAGAACAATCAACAGGAGTATGGAAAATCGGCCTTAGGTGTTTCCCGTAGTATACAGGTTTCCCAAAGTCAGCACCTGAGACTTTCGGATGCACGTTTGAGTATGAATTCGTAATTGGATAAAGTGGGAAAAATGGGTCTTTATCAAGAAACCTGTCATAAACTTTCAATGAAAATTTGTTTGGGTCCGATCCGTCACGCTGAATGCTTTGAACTTTTCCGAAATGCGGGTAAAAGAAGTCATCATTCAATGTCACTTTCAAACGAACTTCTGAACGTGGTAAATCTTTTATAATCGACTTAATGAATCCAAGTGAAGAAGAAAGCGTGACATCATAGTTCGACGGCTTCCCAAATCCACCGCCAAAACTAACCTCCCAACTAAGTCCAGAAATATCAATAATGTCTTTTTGATTAAAGAAATACGAACTGTTTGTATTTGCGGGAATAATCTCAACTTGTATTTCACTCAAAACACTAGTTGAGCTGTTCACACTCGCAATTGTTCTCATGATACCTTTAGCCTTCCATTAATAACCATCTCCTCTAGCATCTGCCTAATTTCTTCACTTTGTGCTTGTGGGTTAATTGCTCGAACGTTGAAAGTAATATTCATCGGAGTAACACTACCTTGATTTTCACTCCTTGAAAGAACTCTTTCTCCTGCTTGAAGTTTTGCAATACCTTCGTCAGGTTGCATACCGGGCAGCCTTAACAGATTGCTTTGATTTATTTGACCACCTTCATGGAAACTTAAAACGCTTTGAATTGGAAGCTTAAAACCACCGCCACCACCACTTACTGCGGATTCCATTGAGCTTTTTAAAAGATCCCAAAAAGAAATAAAAGAAACGCTTGTTCTACCAGTCCCAAAAATTGCGTCATTCATCTGATTAATAATTGCTTGCCAAAAATTAACAGATTGCCCAGTCGTGTTTTTGAAAAAGAAACCAATATATCCCATTAGCATTTCCCAAAAATTAACAGAATACCCGAAATTGTTTTGGAAAAGGTTTTGCAAGCTCCACCAAGCACGCTCCCAAAAGTTCACCACTTGGCCACCTGCATTTCTGAAAATATCGACTAGACCATTCCAAGCAAAGTGCCAGAAATTAACAATAGCCCCACCGTAGTTTGTAAAAATATCTACTAAACCATTCCAAGCATTTTTCCAAAAGTTAACAACCTGCCCACCGTAGTTTGTAAAGATAGTTATTAAATTATTCCAAGCAAGATGCCAAAAGTTCACAATTGCACCGCCGTAGTTTGTGAAAATATCCTTTAGATAATCCCATGCCAAACTCCAAAAATTAACAATTTGATTGCCTGCATTTCTGAAAATATCGACTAGACCGTTAAAGGCAAAACTCCAAAAGTTTACCACTTGGCCGCCGTAGTTTGTGAAAATCTCATAAAGCGAATTCCAAGCAAAGTGCCAGAAATTAACAATTTGGCCGCCATAGTTTGTGAAAACTTTGTTTAATTCAACTCCTATCATGTTCCAGAAGTTAAAAACTTGACCGGTATAATTATTGAAAATTTTATTAAATTCAAAACCTACTTTTTCCCAGAAATTAACAACTTGCCCGAGAAACAAACGGTCAATTTCCATTCCAACCTTTTCCCAGAAACCAACAACTTTATGCGGCCAATTGAAGATGTCATCAAGAGCCGCTTTTGTTTTTGCTGCAAAACTATCTTTGTTATCAGTTGAACCAAACAAAGCAGAAATTTCACCAGTCCAGGCGTTTATTGTGTCTGATAAAAATTTCATGACTGCGATTAATGGCTGTAAAGTCACACTCATGACACGACCAACAAGCTCCAGTCCGGGTTTTATAGCCTCAAGTAATGGCAAAAATGCCTCAATAACTGGTATGAAAGCCTCTATAATTGGCCCAAAGAGTTTTGAGATTGCATCGTTTAGCTTTCCAATTGCTTCCTGTGCTTTTTCGTTTGCAAGTAAAACTTCCATACCAAATCCAACAGCCGCGCCCATTGGTCCACCTGCTTGAAAACCTTGCATAGCACCTGAAACGCCAAGGATTTGCTGACCCGCATTTGATGCAGATTGTGCAACAAAATCACCAAGCCCATCGTCAAAAGTCGAACCTCCAGCAGTTTGGTTTGATGTTTTTCTTTTGGGAAATGTTGTTATTTTTACATCAGGAATACTTGATAAAGTTTTTGATAAAGTCTTTGTTTCTTCTTTTGTTCCGAATATTGATTTTTTCAATTCATCAAAAGACTCTCTTAGACTTTGATTTTTCTTTGATGCATCAGACTCGCTATCATTCAAAGAATTAAAAGTTTTTGTTAATTTTTTTGCTTCCTCATCAGCAAAACCGAACGCAGTTTTTACTTTTTTAAATGATTCAATTAACGGAGTAGATTCTTTTTTTAATGTTGAGACTGAATCAGTAGTTCCATTTAAAGAGTCTTTTGCAGCATTTCCTTTTTCCTCAATAACTCCCAAATATTTACCAATTATTTGAAATACACTGGAACTTTTCATTGCATTATTCAGTACAATAAAACCTTCTTTTAGTAAGTCAATGACTGCTTTAACTCCGTTTAAAGCATGCTTGAGAGTTTCAATAACTAAAACAAAAGAACCTTTAATGAAATTACTTAGAATTTCGCTTTCTTCTTTTGAACCAAAAATAGCATTTTTTAAAGATTTGTAGCTTTCTGTTAGTTCATTAATAATTTCTTTAAGTGGAACCGAAACACTAATTGAATTAATTAATTGACTTGTGAAAGAATAAATTTCTTTTCCTGCTAATACAAAAGCCACAATAATATTTTCAATTGAATCGCCAAGGCTTGAAAAGAAAGAATTTATTTGCTCTTTGTTTTGAACAAGAAACTCATTAAATCCACTCGCAAGATTCGAAACACCTTGAACTAAATCCCTAAGAATACCGTCAAAGTTTTCAAAAATTGTTAGCTTTATCCCTGAGATTGAACTTTTAAAAATAGCAATATCACCATCAAGCGTGTTCAATCTTTCTTTTGATGCTCTCAGTGCGTCATTTGCATTGCTTTGCTTCTTTTCAAAATCTTCTAAACCTTTTGCGCCCTGTTGAATTAACTTTGCAAATTTAGGCCCGGCTTCCTGTCCCATTATTGTCAGGATTTCGCTTGCAGTTGCTCCAGACCTTGAAAGTTGTTCAATAATATCTTTGAACGAATTAGTTTCAGGGTTTACATCTTCAATGTTAATTCGTAGATCATACAAAGCCTTTTTTATTGATTCAGTTGGATTTGAGAGACGCGCCAATGCTCCATTTAAAGCCGTTCCAGCCTTTTCTCCTTTTACCCCTGCGTCTGCCATTGCTCCCAAAATGACCGTTAATTCATCAAACGACATCCCAAAGCTTGCAGCAGTTCCCGAAGATGTTTCTAGTGCTGAGATTAAATGGTGAATGGTTTGCGGAGATGCACCAACAGTTTTGACCATTCTATTTATTGCATCTTCTGCTTGCAATCCTTGTTCTTTAAAGATCCCAAGTTGAACAGCAGTTGCTCCAGCAGCAGTTGAAAGTTCAATGCCGGTTGCCGATGAAAGTTTCATCACATCATTAATTGAAGCAAGGATTTCTTCACTGTTTTGCCCAGCCCTAGCAAGTTCCTCCATTGCTTTTCCTGCTTGAGTTGCAGAAAATGCAGTTGTAGCACCTATGCCTTTTGCTTCATCTTTTAGTCTTTTGAATTGTTCTTGAGTGAGTGCTGTCACCGATTTAATATCAGCCATTTGCTGACTAAATTGACGGCCTTCAGTAACAACAGCGTTAAGAGGAGCGACTAGGCTTGAACTTATTTTTTGAAATAGCTCAAGCCCTTGATTTAATGCAATTACATTTTTTGAAAGGCTAGAAAATGTTTTGCTTGCGCCTTGGTCACGGCCTTTTATATTAATAACAATGTTTTCAGCCATTTCCTGCCTTCATTTTTTTACGAATTTGATTTTCTGCTTGTTCTTTGATTATATCGAAAACTTGATGGGTTATGTAAAATTGACTTAAACCACTTTTCCCATCAGGCCAACACCATTGATCAAAAGATTGCTCTTTCAAATTGTGGCACATTCTAAATCTTTGAACCCACTCTTGAAAACTTAACCCGCCTATTAATAGAAAAGGCTCGTAAATTATTCCGTTTGCGTAGGCTCTTGCAGAGGCTTTTTTAATTCCTCGCTTTCTTCTTTTTGCAAAGATGAACGATGGAAAAGCTCAAAAAGAATAGGCAATATCAAATGAATTAAAGCACCGACATTGAAAAGATCCTCCACCTTTGCATTAATGATTTCGTCATCTTCATTTTCAATTTGAATCCCCTTTAAATCCCTTGAATTTTTTGGAATTATATCTTGAGCAATTTCTAATAGTTCAGGGTTTGATATTTGATCAAGTCCAAACTCTTGCAACTCAAGTTCATTCATTGAATCAGAGTTAGCTTTCTTTAATGAGTTGATTAAACTCAAAACTTTTTGATAGCTTGCAGAATCTAATGGTTTTAATTCAATAGAAATTCCATTTTCCAATTCAAACTTTTCCCATCCCAATTTTAAAAGCATGACATCCTTTTTTGTTTAGTTTGTTAATTAATAACCGTCTTTAGTATTTACTAAAGTGAAGGTTGCACAAGTTGCGGAACTTGTGTTGTAAATTGCTTGCGCTGTAAAACTCGCGTCTATTGTTCCGGGCCCTGCAATAGTTGCATCAAACGTTTTGAAACGAAGCTTTGAGAAATCCATTTTCAAAGTATGCGGAGAATCGATATTTGTCAAAGTTACAATAAAGCTTGTTTCGTCTTGAGCTTCAAAAGACTGTTGATAGCTTTGAGAATTAAAACGAAAAGTTCCAGAAACTTCAATTGTTTGCTGTGAAGTTCTAACCGCTCTATGAGGCACTTTTCCATCTTTTAAAGTCCATTGATGTTCAAGATTGTTTTGAATGTTAACTGTTAAGTCTGACAAATCAAGCACTTCAACATCGTTAAAACTAACGCTTGATTGATCCCAGATAAAAGGCTTTGAAGATCCAAAAACCGGTGTGCTTGCGGCTGATCTTGTAAATCCACTTGCAACCATTCCAGCAGTCATATTGATTAACTGACCGTTTGCAATGTTAAGATTCAAGTTATTCACTAAGCAATCATAATATTGATAAGCACTGCCAACATCACGAAACACCTCAAAAGTCATCGGTGGAGTTGCTGAACGATCATCAAAATCAACGTTTCTAGTTTCAAAAACATGCGTCTGCGTTCCAGCTCCAGAAGTTGTTGAGACTTGTCCGAATACAGATTTCAGAAAGTAACCCATCTCAGTCGGCAATGCTTCCATTTGAACATCACCTTGCACCATATTTTGCCCTTCATGATATGGCGATTCTTGAAACCTTGCGTACATGCTTTGCTCTACAAGCTGCTCTTTTGCTTGAGTTAAACCTTCTGAAATGATGGGTACTGCATCAAGTGAACTTGTGAAAACAGTACCAAAAGAGTTTTGAAAGTTTACCATTAAATGGCTTTTCATTCCGTACATTTTAAACCTCGCTGTTAGAATCGTTATCGATTGTTGTTAATTGATCTTTTTTTTGATTCTTTTTTACTTCTTTAATTAATTTTTGAGATTTAAATTTATCAATTAAATTTTGATCTTGAATGAATACAGTTTTTTTATTTTCTACATTACCGAACCCAGGGACATGCCCAGATCTCCCAACCCATAAAAATTCGCTCATGTGTAAACCTCCGCTGTTATTAAAACGTTATATCCAAAAAAATAACTCTCCTCAACAATGTCCCGCTGAGGTTCAATTGAAAACTCCTTTATTTGCAAAACTGTTCCATTTAAAGAACGATTCGAATTAACAGCAGTGAATACACTTGTCCAAAGCTCATCAAGTAAGTTTTGCGCTTTTTCCGGGCTTTCAAAACTAACATCTTGAAGCACTAGCAAAAATTTAAGTTCAGCCATCCATGGTTGATTGATGTTTGAACGATACGGTGAAATTTGATGGTCTAAAGTGTAAACACCAACCCAAGGAGTCAAATCTGGATTGGTGTTTAATGGTTCCTCCTTGAACACATTTACGCCACTATTAACAAGAGTTTGATCACTTGAAATTGTTGTTAGTAAAGAGTGGGAAATACTATTGACCGCTAACATTTTTCCTCTTTATAAAATAGATATATGCAGGAATTACAATTTTCCTACCCTGCTCAACAGTTGGAAAAATCTTTCTTTTCGGGATCCTGTCATTACCGAATTCATGAATTGAAGCATAACCTGTTAAGCTTGATGCGCTGCTTTCTGTACTTTTAACTCTACCTCGTTGAGAAGTTGCGGAAACTTGAAAGTTTTCTTTTAATTTCCCTGTGTCTTGCAATATTTTATCAGAAAAGTTTTTCTTTCCCTTTCTTCTCATTGCAATCGTGATTGGTGAAAGCTTTTTCCACTTCAAAGTAGCATCTTCATGAAGCCCACCTTCTGCTTTAAAATTCCTGTCTATCCATGCACGTAAAACAGTTGCAGCGGCTAAGTTTGCGCCTCTTGTGTCCTTTATTGCTTCCTCAGTTCCTTTAAGAGTTTTCAGAAGCTGAGGAAAGCCTTTAATCGTTGTGATTATTTTCAAACCCATTAAAAATCCCTGTCAAATTCATCTTCTATCAAATCAGGGTCGACTCTTTGATAAATTGCTTCTCTATGATCAAAAACAGGGTTGTAATCTTGCGTATTACTCCAAGCTGTTGTTCGAGGATTTCCATTTGAAGCTTTTATCGAGAAACCGTCTGTAGTCACCATCGCTGTTCCACTGCTTACGATTGACGCAATTCTTTCATCAAGATAAGTTTTAAGCTCTTGTGAATCGGTCTGGTTTCGTGTCTTGTTTAATATTCCCAAATAAGAAAAATGAATTGACAAATCTTTTGCAGTTTCATTATTCGATGAAAAAGGAATGGTGAAATGGCCACCAAGTCGTTCATTTACAACAAGCGAGCCGTGAACTAGCCAAAAATTCTCAATCTCATCTTGAGTGATGCCTTTTGGACTGTAAAATCCTGAAAACTCGCTGTAAGTTGCGTACTTGATAGCCATTTTTCCTATAAGTATTCAAATTCATAAATATTAGTTTTTTCATCAAGAACTAGTTTAACGTAATTCTTTAAATCTTCAATATTTAAAAAGTGCGCACGCTCTGAACGTGTAGGAACTTTCCCAATATTATCACCAATATTCATCAATCTAGTTGCAAGGCCAAACTCAAATTCTATCCCACTTCCATTCGTCACCATCATAACAGCCTCTGTTAAGTACGGTAAAGAATCAGTCGCCATTCTAACCTGCTTCTTCTTTACTAACTCCCTCCAATATTCGATTGTGTCTTGGCACCTTTTAATCATTTCAGGAGTTACTTTTCTCCCGTTATGGTCCATCTCAAAACGGTTAAACTGAATCCAATCTCTCATCATGAGAAACTTAAAAAGATTCCTCTTGGATCCTTCTTTTAACTCTCTCAACATCAATGGCAAATTTCTTGAAAATCTTTTTTGTCTTATTTCTTCAGTTTCATACCCAAAATGAGAAATGCAAACTTGATCTTGAGGAATAAGAAAAGTTTTTCCACAACCATGATTCACTCTTGTTTCTGGATGCTCATGGACAATACCAAAAAACTTTATATTTTTTTTATTTCTAAAAATTCTGCAAGGTGTGTCCGTCTTTAAAAGTCCAGCTGGTTCAGTTGTAAAATGATGTTGAGCAACAGCGTATGAGTCAAACTGATTGCTTCTCAAATAACGCAAAAGATTTTCTTGATTTATCAAAACCTCATCGTCATCAATCCACATGATCCACTCTTTAGTCGCTTTTTTTAAGGTTCTATTTCTTGCTTCTGCAAACCCAGTTTCAAGCGGGGATTTTATTCTAAAAACTTTTGCTCCAAAATCTTCCGCAACTCTCCAGGCATTTGATTTTTTTGATCCGTTATCGATCCCCACAATGATTTCATCTGCAATTTGCTGAACAGATCGAAGCGTTTTTCCTAAACTCAATCCATCATCTTTGCAAATGATACAAACGGATAAAGTTTGAGGAATTGAATTAAGTTTTTCAACTGAATCAAGTTTCCCAATTTTCTTTTTTGAAGTCTTGAAAAAGAATGAATATTGGCCAAATATATTCTTGAAAAGATCCCTACCACCTGCAGTGAAAGTTAAAGAAAAACCTTCTTGTTCTCTAAACATTTGAAGGATTTCTTGTTCTGTAAAATCAAAACAATCGCTTGAGCTGTCAAAGTTGTTTACAGGAGTTGAAAAGAACAAATACCCATCTTCAGCTAAAAAGCTTTTTATTTTTTCAACAAATTCACACGGGTTTTCTTTTTTGTTCAATAAATCACTACAGATAATTGCGTTTGCTTGAAAATCCATTTTTAAAGATTCAATTTTTTTTGTATAATAAAAATCGATATTTGTGATTTTATTTGAACTAGCAAAATTCTTAGCAGCTTCCACCCTTTCTTGACCCTCATCAACGCCAATAAATCTCAAGTGAGGCATTTGCTTTGCCACTGACATCATTCGGCCACTAAATCCACAAGCAAGTTCAAGAACTATCTCTCCAGGTTTCAAGCTTTTCAAAAAGTGGAACAATGGCAAATTTTCTGTCTTTGTCAAATTTAATTGGTCATTGCCAATTTCAATCAATTCCGAATTCTTATCAATCTTCCTATGGTTCAAATATTTATTTGCTCGATTGCTTTTCGATAAATTATTTTGAATTTCTCCTTCTAAAATAGAAGCAGAGTTTTTAAAATTAAACTCCTCACTTTTCCCAAGTGCTGACTGGTATCTTTTTTGATAAATTTCTTTATCATCTAATACTTTTGTGATTTCCTTAGCAAATTCATCAATGAAGTTTTCGCTTTTTGGATTCAAAAAAACAGAATCGCTTTCTTTTAAAGTTTCAGGTAATGCACCAGCGTTTGTTGTTATGATCGGAGTTCCACAACTTAATTGCTCCATGACCGTGATGCATGAAGTTTCTTCGAATTCTGTAGGGTACACATGCAAAGCGCAATTCTTTTGCAAGTCTTTCAAATCCGTCTTTGATAAAGGGCCCAGATTGACAACATTTGGAAGTTCTTCGCATCTTTGCCAAAGTGCTTGATAGAAACCTTGCATTTCTTTTGTTGTGTTGTCGTAACCGCAAACGTTCAACTGAATTTCAGGATCTATTGAGTATAATTTTTCCATAATCCCGCCAGGCTTTAGCAGGTTTTCAAGTCCTCTTTCTGGTCTTGATGAATACACAATTTGCTTTGATTCCCTTTTTTCTTCTGCATCAATAACATGTTCAATGTCATAAATTATTTTGTCGACTGCGTTAGGAAGCACGCCAACAAGGCTTTCTTTCAAATCGAAAACCCTGCAAACTTGCTCCTTATGGAATTCAGAAACACAAAATATTTTATCGAGAAATGGAAGTGACAAATTAATGTAACCTTGCATTCTTCTTAAAGCCAGATCATGAAGCCATAAAAAGTTCAATTTGCTGTTGTATTTCTTCATGAAAATATGAGGAATTCTTTGCGCAAGTATCACGTCACTAGGTACAGTTTCAGCATATTGCTCAAAGTTATCACCAAAAGGAGTTTGTTCTGTAATATTACCAATTGGCATATATTTGACATTATCAAAAATCCCGTGCTCTCTTGCATTGGTGAACATCATTACATCATGACCACGTTTTGCCATTTCACGGGCTAAGTAATAACCAGAACTTTCACTACCGCCAAGACTTTTGCCATCTGAAATAGTTTTCCCATCAAAAGGCATTCCAGCCACATAAATCAAAATTTTCATAAAGAACCGTTTAGAAGTGGAATCCAAAATTGCTGCGCAACTTCACTCCATGTTAAGAAAAAGTTACCATCTAAGTTGATAACTGATTTTTTAATTGATTCCTTTTTTTCAATTAAAAACTCTTTTGCGTCGTGATATTTTCCAACCGTTTCTTTTAGTGCCCCAATTTTGTTCACTACAGGAGCTGCGCCCATGTATTGGGCTTTTACAGCATTCAAACAATAAAGCTCACTACGCGGATTATTTAATGGATGGAACCAATATTTTGCTTTCCCTAGTATTTTGTAGAACTCACTTTTTGAAAGTTCACCAAGCAACTCAACATCTTTAAAACGTTTTAAATATTCTCTTAAATTATTGTCTCCTGAATATGAGATCTTTAGTTTCAAAGATGGATTTTTCTTTTTTACATCTTCCCAGTAAAGCTCAAGAAAATCTAAAATCCCACGGTTTGGGCAAGAGCAATACAAAAGAAAATCATCTTTCTTTTCGCTTTTAAACTTATCAAGCAAATCAATATCAATTCCATGTGGAAAGATTATTTTTTTTGATCTTACGACAAAAGGTTCATTTCTTTCATGAAACTTTGTGAGATAGATTATTTTTTGAAGGTTTTTTGTGTTGTAGGTCCTGTTAATTTCAGAAGACCACAAATAGCAATTTTTGTTTGATTCGGGGATTTTATTAAGGAATGCAGTATTCTTAAAGAAAATGGTTTTTGTTGATTTAAGATGTGCTTGGTTGAAGCTTTGGAGGGGTAGGTATCTTACATTTCGGAAAGTCTTTTTTTCTTTCCCAGTTTTAAAAACTGAGACATCAAAATATTTGCTTAACTCTGTTGCTAAATAAACTACGCATTCCTCAGATCCTTTCAAGTTTGTGTCAATTTGTTCCGGATCCCACTCAAAATGAGTACGATTAACAACAAAATTAAGTTTTTCCATATTACTTTTACTCTATTTTTGGTTTTCTACCTCTTTTTTTAAATGTTTGTTCAGTATTAGCATATTTTTCGACTACTTCAATATTTTTTAACGTATTTGTTTCTAAATTAGCGTATTTAGGATGTTTTTTGAGAATATCCATATTTTTTTCAACATGTTCAGGCCCAGCGTTTTCACAATCAATCATGAAGCGTTCAAGCTGTTCAAAACTACTGTCAAAAGGTTTGCAAGGTGATACCGCCATATTTTTCCTTTGTGTTATGTTTGACGGCTAGCAATTTAAGACTAGCCGTTTTTTATTTTACTGACTTGAATTACAATTCAACAACAAAGCCCCTAAAGGTTTTGCCAGAATTTTTTCCGCTTGATAGTAACCAATCTCAATAAAATCAGCTTTTTTGAAGCTGTCATAAGGATGCCGCTCGACATTCATATTCGGCAAACCGGGTTGAGTCCAGCGCAAAGTGTAACCGAATGAAGGCTCCTCAATTGAAGGTCTGTCAGTGACATAATAAATCAAAACGTTATCTTTCCAGATACTTTCTAATTGTAGCCCTTGACCTTCCTCGCCATTGTTTTTGAAAGCTTTACCGATTAAAACTTTCTCAACTTGAAACAAACTGGCAATCTCTTGCACTGTCGCATTGACTCCACCGCCGCTTACACCAGCAGCTTTAGTTTTGTTAATGATTTTTTCATTTCGAGAAATGCTTTTGAAAGCATCAGTACCGAAAGCAATTGCATTGGGCCAATAACCGGTTGCTGTCTCGATATGGTCCATCATTGTATTAATGTCTGAATACGGATCAGAGTTTACATAATCAGTCCAGGAGCTAGAAACGTTTGAACTTGTTCCTACGTTTGTCGCGCTGGTAACATGATTTGCAATTCGATTCTCCCAGTCTAAAGTGAGCTTGTCCATCAAAAAACCGGAACGGCTTCTTTCAAGATTGCTCAAAAAAAGTGGGTCAGAATTTTTTCTTTCTTCAAGAGTTATCTTTGCTTTCATTGCATAGTTAGAAGCAAAATAAGAACTTGAACCTACTCCAAACTCAGCTTCGTTTGCTTCTGCTCCAGGTGACCTTCCTGTCTCTACAATCCGAAACAAGTCCTCCTGCTTGTATTCAAGAATCATGTCCGATTGATGCGTTACAGGAACAACAGGGAAAAGCATGTCTGCAATCATCCCTTTAGGTCTGTAATTCAGCATCAAGTTTGTTAAATGTTTGTCCACATGGACATTATTTGCGTTAACGTATCCCATGATCACCGCCTTTCTTAGTATTGAACATCAAGCGAGCTTGTCGCATAATGAGGAGTTGAAAAATTAATAGCAGCATTAAAAGTCGATCCTGAATTTCCAGCAGCACTTGCCTGTAAAGCACGCCCCACAATCAAATCTCCTGAATCTGCATTGATAAAATAACCGCCAGTTGTCACTTTTAATGAACGATTGACTGTGACAACGTCACCCGCTGCAACCATCATTGTTCCCATAACTCGATACTCAGCAGTTTGGCCACTTGCTACAGTAGTTTGCAGAACTCCGTCAGTTAGATCTCCAGTTGCTGCAACATTACCCGTCGCTGTATCAATTGCTAGACCTAAATTGGAAGCTGCTGAAAGATCGGTTTGAGTTGCAAACGTCAAATTCGAATCTGAAATGTTCGGAGAACTAAAGTTAAAAAAACCTTCATTGACTGAACCGGATGCGCAACTATACATCGCTTGACCGACTTCAGAAGTCCCACGATCTGCTACAACAAAATAACCCGATGTTGTCACTGTAAGCTTGTCACCTTTTGTGATTGCTTCACCAGCAGTGAACTTTTCAAAGCCGAAGGTGGTAATTGTGACACTTTTGCCACTCAAACCACCAAAACAAAGAATCCCAGTTGCTTCCGCTCCTGTATTCGCAATTTTCCCGTCATTATTTGCAATTGCTTTATAGATATGACCGGTTCCAGCTACTTCTGTGTTTAGATTCTCAGCAGCAGTGATCGAAACGCCGATTGTTTTATTTTTTTGTGACATTAGATTCTCCCTTCACTGATTGCTAAAGTAAACCGTTTGTATTCTTCAGCCTTTTTTGGATTTGCTGAAAAAAACAATTGAGACGCTTCAAAATAATCTTTGCCCGTATTTGCTTGGATCTTTGAAACTTCAGAAAAGATAAACTCGTCAATGCGCAAACCGCTTTCTGAAAAATCGGATGAATCCGAGCTTTCGGTGCTTGGTAAACTGTCATTTTTATAAGATCGTGAAACCTCTTGCATTAATGAAGCAGGCAAAAACAATTCACTCCCTTCTGAAAAGTTTGCTTTTTGTGCATCAAGAGCAATGTTGATTTTTTCTCTCATCGCTGGAGAAAGTTTTCCATCTTTCACGTCTTGATCAAAGTCAGCTAAAACTTTTGTTTTTGCTTCTGAGAAAAGAACGTTTCTATTTTTTTCTTTGAGAGCTGCATTTTCTGCTTCAATTTGTTGAAGCCTTTCTTGAATCTCAGCAAATTTTATTTCTTCTGTCATTTTTTCCCTTTCGAAAAAAAGATATGGTTTTTCTTGAGTAAAACAGAGAGTTTCTTTTAAAACTGGCGCGGTATCACCAGCAGTTCTCTCACTTAAAA
>Ga0206123_10000647_pt1 | contig 34187 bp, 28 predicted proteins | sample Helgoland_Spring_2_FD_160086 | JGI IMG/M metagenome (GOLD analysis project Ga0206123, IMG submission 160086) | Pelagic subsurface seawater microbial communities from Kabeltonne, Helgoland, North Sea - Helgoland_Spring_Bloom_20160316_1 | ecosystem: Environmental > Aquatic > Marine > Epipelagic ...
CCTTGACCTTTAATAAATAAAAACAAAAAAGAAGGGGTATTGACTATGGCTGAAAGACAGTCAGGTACGGTCAAATGGTTCAACGACGCCAAAGGGTTCGGATTTATCGAACGCGAAGGCGGAGAAGACGTATTTGTCCACTTCCGCTCTATCCGCGGTGAAGGCTATCGAACCTTGAAACAAGGTGCCAGCGTAGAATTCGAATTGTCAGAAACTGACAAAGGATTTCAGGCTGAAGATGTTGGCGAAATCTAAAACACAGACTCAATTCTAAAATTTCACGGGTATTTGACGCCCGTGAAATCTTTTATTTGATATAGCGTCACCGGTCGCTCAAGCCTCTATCGACAGTACAACTTTACCAATCGTTGTATCTGAAGAAACGAGTTCGTGTGCCTGCTCTATTTCTGTAATGGGAAAAACCGTATCCAGGATAGGTTTTATTTCACCGCTGGCAATTTTTGGCCAAACCAGGGCTTCCATTGCCCCATGATTTCAGCTTTCTCTTCTATCGGACGTGCGCGAAGTGTGGAACCAATAATTCTTAGCCGTTTTCTCAAAACCTGGGTGAGATCAAGTTCCGAACTTAAGCCACCCATCAGTCCGATAAGCACCAATCTGCCGCCGATACCCAACAGTTTCACATTGTCCTGTAGATAGGCACCACCGACCGGATCCAGAATCATATCAACGCCGGTCCCATTGGCAAAATCAGTCGCTTTTTCAAAAAAGCCCCCGGTCTTCCGATTAGCGCCGGCACTTGCGCCAAGATCAATACAGGCCTGAATTTTGTCATCACTACCCGCGGTCACAAAACACGGGTTTCCAAACGCTGCGCATAACTGGATACCCGCTGTGCCGACGCCACTTGCACCCGCATGGAGTACAACTTTCTCACCGGGTTTCAGGCCTGCTTCCATAAACATATTCAACCAGGCGGTGGCAAACACTTCAGGCAGACAGGCTGCTTGAACCATATTTAATCCTTCGGGCACAGGTAACACACTGCCCGCAGGTGCGGTAGCATATTCGGCATAACCGCCGCCCGCCAGCAAGGCACAAACCTCGTCCCCTTCTTTCCATCGTTGTACACCGTCACCGACTGCAGCTATAACACCCGCACACTCCAGACCCATAATGTCACTGGCACCCGGGGGTGCCGGATACATCCCAATTCTTTGCATCAGGTCAGCGCGATTTATCGCAGTTGCCTGAATTTTAATGAGTACTTCACCAGCTTTCGGCGTGGGAGTTGGGACTTCATCCCAGACCAGTTTTGAGTCAGCTATTACGCATACTGCTTTCATTGATTATTCCTTTGTCATTCTTCCAGATACTTATATTTGGGTTTAAGGCTTTTTAGTAGTGCGGTGGTGGTGCTTCGGGTGCTGTGCTGGTCGGCGTCAAATCAATCTCCCTGATTTGTGAACCAAGCAACCGTAGCTGGCGTTCCAGATCCATAATTTGTTGTTGCTGGGCCGCCAATGCATCATCGAGTTTCGCAATTGTGTCTTCCTGAAAAGCGAGTCGGCTCTCAAGCTCATGCAACCTGTTCTCAGTGGTTAGTTCCATTTTGGGTACCCATCTCTCATACGAAGTCCAAGAAAGCCAATATCCTGTTTGTTCGACAGGGGTGTTCTACCAGGTCTTTCTGATCCTGACACCCTGTTGATCCAACCATTTTTTAATACCAGTGACCGTGTATTCACCATAGTGCACCATTGACGCTATCAGGGCTGCATCAGCTTTACCTTCAGTCAACACCTCCAGCAGATGCTCCGGCTTGCCCGCACCTCCCGAGGCAATAACGGGAATGCTGACCGCCTGGGCGATCATTCTCGTTAGATTAATTTCATAACCCTCCCGGGTACCATCGGCGTCAATCGAGTTAACAACCAACTCCCCGGCACCCAGTTCTTCGCCTTTCAGGGCCCAGTAGAGCGCGTCCATCCCAACAGGTGTTCTGCCGCCATTGATCACAACCTCGTAACCGCTTGGAAATGAGCGACAGACTTCGACTTTCTTGATGTCCATTGAAAGCACAATGTTCTGGCTACCAATGGCATAGGTACATTCTGCAATCAGCTCCGGTCTCTGCACGGCGGCGGAATTGAGATTTATCTTTTCAGCACCGGCCCAGAGTAATTTATTTGCATCTTCAACGGAACGAATACCACCACCGACCGAAAAGGGGATAAATATCTGTTCAGCCACCTGGCCGACAACGTCCAGCATGATGTCACGCTTGTCACTGGAGGCGGTAATGTCATACATGACCAACTCGTCCAACCCGTCGAGGTAGTACTCTTTTGCCTTCGCCACCGGGTCACCAATGTCTTTTGTATCGACAAATTTAACACTCTTGGCAAGGTTACCCTCACGCACATCCAGACAAGCGATGATTCGTTTACTTAGCATATTAGTCTGCACTCCAGTGCTTGAACTCGCTCAAAATTGAAAGCCCTTTGACACCACTTTTCTCAAGGTGAAACTGGGTCGCGAACATATTGTCCTTACCGATGATTGAGCAAAATTCAATCCCGTGATCTGTGCGACCAAGGCAATCGGATTTTGAACCGGGGTTACAGTAGTAGGAGTGCACAAAATAGAATTCATCCCCGTTTTTAACATGCTTCAGCATCGGGTGGTTTCCCACCTCGTTGACCTGATTCCAGCCGATATGGGGCACTTTGATCTCGGGACTGCCAGGTTCAAAGCGTAATACTTCACCATCGAGCAAACCCAAACAATCCCGGCGACCCTCTTCGGTGTATTCCAGCAGGATCTGGCAACCCAGACAAATACCAAGCAAAGGTTTACCCGTCGCCTGAAACGCCTTCAACGCTTCGTCCAGACCTCGTTCCTTAAGGGTATCTACTGCGCTCTCGGCGGAACCCACGCCGGGGAAAATGACCCTGTCGGCGGTTCTGACAAGTTCCGGGTCCGAGGTGATTGAGGCGCTGATGCCAACTTCAGCACAGGCGCGCTGCACACTGCGGACGTTACCTGCGTCGTAATCAATAATAATGGCTTCTATTGCAGTCACGAATGTTTCCTTTAATACCACCCGGTTAGGGGATTTTGAGGCGCGCATTATAGGCGAATTATTGACGACTTGCCTGAAAAGGGGCTACCTTTCGTAATATGATATCTGTATCATTCATGTAATACAGATGTTCCGGCAAGCATGCGCCAGGACACTCACAGCCATGAATGGACACTTTTGATGAACCTGAAGCTTGATCCCGCTAAAGCGGTCCCGGTATTTCAACAAATTATCGACCAGATTCACTTTGCAATTAATACCGGGGAATTGGTCGAAGATGCGGGGCTACCCAGTATCCGGACCATGGCCGCCGAACATGGCATCGCCTCCAATACTGTGGCAAAAGCTTTCCGCCAACTCGAATTTCGAGGTCTGATCGCCGCGAAAGACAGGTCAGGTTACATCGTCCTCGGCAACCGGGGTGGTACCGACGAGGTAAGTCGATATCAGTCTCGGGGAGTCAGTGCTGACAAAAACGAGGTCCACTCGGTGGTAGACACCCTGGATAGCGGCATTATTCCCGGTGCCTTCTGCAAAATCACCGAGGATTTCCTCGGCGGCGACCCGGATAAATGCAATATCATTCACGCCGATGGCAGCGGGACAAAGTCGACCATTGCCTATCTAAAATACAAGGAGACCGGTGACGCCACGGTTTTCCATGGTATTGCCCAGGACAGCATCGTCATGAATCTTGATGATTTGATTTGTGTGGGAGTTAACGGTCGCATCCTGCTATCCAACACAATCAATCGAAATGCCCTGAATTGTCCCGGGGAAGTTATTGCAGCACTGATTGAAGGGACTGAAATGTTTCTGGCAGAAATGCGAGACCAGGGCATTAATATCTATTCAGGCGGAGGCGAGACCGCGGACGTGGGCGATATTACTGGCACCCTTGCGGTCGATTCCTGTGCCGTGACGGTGATGCGGAAGGACGAGGTGATTACTAATACAATTGGTCCTGGACTTGCGATTGTGGGTCTGTCGTCAACCGGTCAGGCGAGACATGAATCCCGTGAAAATAGTGGCATTGGCAGCAACGGGCTTACCAGCGCCAGACATGACATGCTCTGTAAATACTATGGGGAAAATTATCCGGAGACCTTTGATCCGAATCTCCCGGCAGACCTTGTCTACTGCGGCCCCTACAAACTTGAGGATCCTCTCCCCAACTCAAGCCTTAATGTGGGCGAGGCTATCCTGAGCCCAACCAGAAGCTATGCACCGGTGATCAATCGAATCCTCTCAACCATGCGGGACCAGGTTAAAGGCATTATTCATTGTTCCGGCGGGGCCCAGACCAAGTGTATGAAGTTTGGCCACGATGTTCACTTTATCAAGGACAAACTGTTTCCCACTCCCCCTTTGTTCAGCGCCATTCAGGCCGCATCAGGCACACCCTGGCAAGAAATGTACAAGGTGTTCAACATGGGTCACAGAATGGAGCTGTATGTCCCTCCTTCCCGTGTCGATGAGATTATCGACATCAGCCGTGAATTTGGCATTGAGGCCAAACAGGTCGGCTATACGGAAAACGCTGAAAAAAACCACCTCTCACTGACCAGCCCAACTGCCGAACTATTCGAGTACTAGCTTAAGCAGTTCGTACCTTACTGTCCCTGATCAAACAAACCGGGCCGGGACCGACTGATTTTTGCGTTCTCTGACTCTCACCTTGCCGTGGGTGGTATTTAGAGCCCTGCGAGCAGCAAAAACACGAGATGCACAAACATGACCAGTAAGAACACAGCCATGAAACTTCCTGGTGACTACACCACCAATAACCTGATTGTCATGGTTTCAATTTTCCTGATGATTTTTGCCAACCAGGCATTTTTCACTAACGTCATGGCAACCTACCCTTTGGATTTCGCCAATGCAGTCTTTGTCGTCTCACTTTTCGTTTTTTTTGTTTGTGCAAACATCGTGGTTTTCTCGCTTATTTGTTTTCGATTCACCATCAAACCGGTATTGATTAGCCTGCTGCTCGTTTCCTCTATGGCTGCCTGCTTCATGGATAGCTATAACATTGTTATCAGCGAGGAGATGATAAACAACCTGATGTCCACGGACAGGCGGGAATTTTTTGACCTGCTGAATCCCTGGCAATGTGTCTATCTGGGTTTACTGGGAATTTTGCCATCAATATTTGTGTACAGAACCAGGCTGGTATTCCCGCCACTTCATCGCGCCCTGATCTCAAGATTGACGTTGATAGGTGGATCCTTACTTATTATGACAATCATTGTTTTATCCATGGGTAATCAGTACGCCTCTTTCATTCGTGAGCATAAATCACTTCGTTTCTACGCAAATCCGACCTATTACATTTATTCCGCCAACAAATATGCAAAATCATTGTTGAACCATGATAGCCAGCAGGAACTTAAACAGATTGGGCTCGATGCCAGGATACCGGAAGACGACAAACACCGGGAATTGGTAGTCATGGTTGTCGGCGAAACCGTTCGCGCTGACCATATGTCCCTGAATGGTTACGAGCGAACCACCAATCCTGAATTGCAGAAAGAAGCCGTCTTCAGTTTTACCAATTTCTGGTCCTGCGGTACGTCGACAGCCGAATCTGTGCCTTGCCTGTTCTCGGTGCTGATTCAGGACAGCTTCGACCGACAATCAGCGGCGGCAACGGAAAACGTACTGGATATCCTCAATCGTTCAGAGGTTAACGTCATCTGGCTGGACAACAATTCTGATTCAAAAGGCGTTGCAACCAGAATCCCCTATCTCGATTACCGGGACGCAACGATGAATCCTGTTTGTGATATCGAATGCCGGGATGAAGGTATGCTGCACAATTTGCAGGAATATATTGACGACCACCCGGTTGGGGATATTTTTATTGTGTTGCATCAAATGGGCAATCATGGCCCGGCTTATTACAAGCGCTACCCCGATGAATTTGAAACCTACAAACCCGTCTGCCAAACAAATCAGCTGGAAAACTGCACTGACGATGAAATCATCAATGCCTATGATAATGCGGTGCTTTACACCGACCATTTTCTGTCACAAACCATCAATCTGCTGAAAAAGAATGACGCATATTTTGAAACCGCAATGCTTTATGTCAGCGACCACGGTGAATCACTTGGTGAAAATGGCGTGTACCTCCACGGACTGCCCAATATCATGGCCCCGGATTCACAAAAACACGTGCCCGTAATCATGTGGTTTGGGCAAGGCTTTGATCCGGGCGAACTCGATTTGCCCGCGCTAGCGAGTTCAGTGCACAAGCAATACTCCCACGACAACATATTTCACACGATCCTTGGATTGCTTGAAATTGAAACCGAGGTTTATGATCCGGCCCTTGACCTGATTAGTCACAACCCTTTAGCGGTTGCCCTTGAGAATGACTAGACAAATTTACCTGACGGTCATTGTACTCACAGTTTCATTTTTGATCTTCGAGTTCAGCCAAATTGATCTGCTGGTGCAAGACCAGTTTTTCGATTTCAGTAATACAAGCTGGCTGATTGATCGACATAATCCGCTGATTAAATTCCTGTTCTACGATGGTATTAAAGTCTGCTATATCCTGTTTGTGATGACGCTGCTGGTCACCCTCATTGGCTTTGGGCGGCGCAGGAAAATAGCCCCCCATACCCGGGCCCTGATTATTGTGCTGGCATCAACCATCGTTATTCCGGTCACGGTGAACATGCTGAAGGCATCAACCAATGTTGCTTGTCCAAGAGAACTGACCCGATATGGAGGTACCTATCCTTATGTATCGGTTATGCAGGCCTATCCAGGTTCCTTTATCCAACAAAAGTCCGCTCGTTGTTTTCCAGCGGGACATGCCAGCGGTGGCTTTGCGCTACTTTCATTGTGTTTGCTGTTTAACACACCGAGGGCTCGCGCTCTCGCCATTGGCGCAGGACTTGGTATCGGTTGGACCCTTGGACTGTATAAAATGGCAATCGGTGATCATTTCCTGGGGCACACCGTGATCACGATGCTGCTGGCCTGGCTAATCATTCTAATGCTCAATCGGGTGATTGGCGGGACCTCCGGGACGGTTCGCATCAATGGTCAGGATCATTAGTTAGTTCCCGCCCATAAATAGACGAAATTCAGTCGAAACTGCAAAACTAAAAATAAGTTAGGCATATATTACAAGCACTTACGAGGGAAGTAACCACGGAGATTTTAGATTACGGATGCGCATTAGTTAGTTCCCGTCCATAAATAGACAAAATTCGGTCGAAACTGCAAAACTAAAGATAAGTTAGGCATATATTACAGGCACTTACGAGGGAAGTAATACCGCCGAAGATAGTTTGTAGATAGACATTAGTTAGTAAATTGGTTAGGCCGAAAATCAGGGTTTACTCGAAAAACTGTGCCGACTACCCCAGATTGTATTATTCTTTATGCTTATCAGGGAAATTCAGGTTTGAACGACAATGGTTGGTTTTGAAGAGTGCTTAAAGATACTGGTCGACAAAGAGGGTTCTGACCTCTACTACAGCACCGGCGCCCCTCCCAGTGCAAAATTCTACGGCACCTTAAACAAACTCAGCGATGTACCCATGAAACCGGGTGAAGTTGCCGCAATTGCTGACTCCGTCATGACAGAGGAGCAGCGTGTCCAATTTGAAGAAACTTCCGAGATGAATCTGGCGATTTCGAGGCCGGGTCTGGGCCGGTATCGAGTCAATATCTTTCGTCAGAGAAACCAGGTCTCGATGGTGATCCGGCGGCTCGGAAATACCTTGCCGAACTACAAAGATCTTGGCCTGCCTCCCGTATTACCCAAGCTCATCATGTCAAAGCTGGGCCTTGTTTTGTTCGTGGGCGGAACCGGTTCGGGTAAATCAACTTCCATGGCCGCCCTGATTGACTACCGCAATCAAAAATCCAAAGGGCATATCATCACAATTGAAGACCCCGTTGAATTTACCCACCCGCACAAAAACTGCATCGTCAATCAGCGGGAAGTCGGCACAGATACACACTCATTCCAGGATGCACTGGCCAACACACTACGGCAGGCGCCGGACGTCATCCTTATAGGGGAAATCCGTCACCAGGAAACGATGGAGCACGCATTGGCTTTTGCAGAAACCGGCCACCTTTGCCTGTCTACGCTCCACGCCAACAATGCCAACCAGGCGATGGACAGGATAATCAACTTCTTCCCCGAGGAAAGACACAATCAGTTACTTCAGGATCTATCACTCAATATGCGAGGGATTATTTCCCAACGATTAATTCCTACCGTCGACGGAAAACGTGCAGCAGCTATTGAAGTACTGTTGGGAACGCCAAGAGCAGCAGACCTGATCGCAAAAGGCGCGGTATCCGATCTAAAGGAGCTGATGGAAAAATCCGGCGAACAGGGTATGCAGACCTTCGATATGGCTTTATTTAAGCTGTATAAACAAGGCAAGGTTAGTCTTGAAGAAGCCCTCAAAAATGCGGATTCAAAAAACAATCTACGTTTGAAAATTACACTCGACGGCAAGGCTGCCAGCCGAGACGCTGAAGAAACAGAAGCCAAGGCAACACCCGCACCCAAAGCGGCACCGGAGCGAGCCAAGTTTCCGCCGCCCGACGCCCCGGTTGCAAAGAAAGCCGAACCCAAGCAGGAGCCTGGAGGATTGTCACTGACCCCAATGGATGAAGAATCAGACCAAAATCCACCCGCAAATTGAGGCTATGGCGCGGTTCTACTTTACTTCCGCTTGCAGGTATTGGTAAAAATTTGCCACAATTGGGATAGAGTAGGTCGACTTGCGGGCAACAAACCTCACCGGTCTTGTTAGGCCTTCACTACCCAGATTAATCAATTTGTCTTCCGGCACTTTGAGCGTTCGCGCCACACCAATGGGGACAAGGCCGTGCCCAAATCCGGCAATCGACATCTGGGCAACGCTGAAAAAAGACTCAAGCGCAACTTCCCGTTCAATATTCAAACTGGACACAACATCCTTAAATGAACGCCAGGCACCTGAATAGTCTTCAATACTAATGACTTTGATACCAGACACCCTGGCCACATCGAGTTGCTGCAACCCGGAGGGTATAATCACCATATCCTCCTGCATGAGTATCTCAGACTGAAGATCTGTGTCCAGGCTCTCGGAGCCGGTACAAACACCCACCATAAACTCACCGGACCTTACCCGATCAAGGACAACCGGGGTCCGAAATGTGTGAAAGACAAATTTCACCTCCGGCATCAGTTGTTTTACCCGATGAAACACCGAAGGTCCCCAGGAAGACAATATTGCGTCGGAGACCCCAATACTTAGCATGCCCCTGCCCGCAGGCGCATCTTCCAGAAACAGGTCTCTCACTTCTGACAGGATAGGTGCAATTTTATCAACCAGCTTCTGCCCATGCTGGGTCAACTCTACCCGGCGCCCTTTTTTCTGGATCAATTTGCGATTGTAGTACCTTTCCAGCGCCGAGATACGCTTGCTCACGGCAGATTGTGAGATTCTGAGATCTGTGCTCGCCTCGAGCATTGTCCCTGTCCGTGACAGGGACAGCAGGGTTTCAAGATTTTCAATCATGACGCAAGAGTCTCTATCCAGGCTAAACTACGTATTCCATAATGAGATACATCATATTCTTTCTATTCTCTTTAATCACCCTTACTGACCGGGGAATATTGATGATTGATCCACCACCTTGAGAATCTGCCAACTTTGCTCTATCTCTTACTCGTTGCTGCAACCCTGATCACCAGTTTCATCTCCGGGGTTCTGAGCATGGCCGGCGGAATGATCCTGATGGGGATATTTGGCTTTTTCCTTTCAGTGCCAGCGGCAATGGTGCTTCACGGGGTTGCACAGGCTGTTTCAAACGGCTCACGGATTTGGCTTTACCGAGATCATATTCGCTGGTCCGTTCTGATTCCCTACGGATTTGGCGCACTCATCATTTTAGGCTTGTTTATTGCCATTACATTTGTCCCCGACAAGGCAATCGTATTTATTCTTATCGGGGTCTTCCCCTTTATGGCACTCTGCATTCCAAAATCCATTGATCTTGATATGGAGCGTAAGCCCGTTGCGGTACTTTGCGGTCTGCTTGTAACCACGGCACAAATGCTGGCTGGCGCATCCGGCCCGGTGCTTGATCTCTTTTATGTGAAAAGCAGCCTCAACCGGCATGAGATATTGGGTACCAAAGCAATAACCCAGACCTTTGGCCATATTCTGAAACTCTCTTACTACTCGTTCCTGCTAACCTCAATAACAGAACTATCCCCGTTTATTTTTCTCGCGGTGGTGGCTGCTGCAATATTTGGTAACTGGCTCGGAAGTCTTATTGTGAACAGAATCAATGACAAAACCTTCAAGGCCGCCGGCAGGATTATCATGTTGGTTATTGGTGCCATTTATATCGGCAAGGGTGTTTTCGAACTAGTCTGAGAGATTGGGTAGCAGGATTTTGAGGCCTTTCATCACCGGTATTGCGCCGTGCAATCCTTCCTGAGGCCGCAAGTAGGGCAACCGGCGTAGAATCCCTCCCATGAATATACAAAAAACATCCAGCAAGGTCCGCCGTTTACCGGTGCTGTCAATATTTGCGCTTGTGCTTGGCGTCGGTGTATTTCCTGATCTTCAGGCGGAAATCTATCAATGTATTAATGACCAGGGCAACCAGAGTTTTTCTTCGAAACCCTGCAAGAATGCAATCAACCCGGGTGCCAGCATAGCAGCAATTAGTCCGCTGGATACGGTTGCCAACGGCTCCCTGGTGACATTTCTAACCACGGATAAAAAGTCCATAGCATCCAGGGACAAAGCAAAATTGTTTGCGGTAGACGCTCAGATCAAGGATCTGGAAAAACACATTGATAAATTACAGCGCGAACGCGCCAGGGCAATCGCCGCTGTTGATGTCCCGGAGTCAACCCATGACTCGGTCTATCGTCAACAGACTGAAATCAGATCACGCTTTGATTCCCGGATTGCATCCAATCTCGTCACCATATCCCAACTCAGGGAAAGTCGTCAGGCACTCATGCAAAAAGTGATGTAGCGCCCTTCACTTCGACTGGGCTATTCCGTATCTGTTAGTGGCTTGATGACAAACAGCAAATCCCCTTCGTTAACCTGTTGTCCCGTTCCAAGGTTGATTCTGGTAACCTCGTATTTCAGGTTAGAGTCATACACTTCACCATCGTCACCGGCAAAAGTATTAAGATTTACCGGTGTGAACATCTTCATGGCTTCAAGCTGACATACCACTGTTTCGGTGTCGATTACATCTCCAACATTGACGTATTCCGGTTCTGTCGGCGAAGGTGTCCGGTAAAATACACCGGTAGACGGGGACAAGACCTTCAACTCGGTACTACCTTCGATCGCCAGCATTTCGAGATCAATACCCAGGGATTCGATTCCGGACGCTTGTTCCATTTCGGCCATCAATGCCGGAACATCGGTACGTTCCAGGAACGAGGGCAGATAACCGGTATCGTAAATACCCTTCAGAAACTCATCATCCCTGAGGATGCGCTTGACCAGGGTGATGTTGGTACTAATACCGTGAATGACAACCCGGTCAAGATACTCCAGCATCTTTTCAACAGCGTCGTTTCTGTCTTTGCCATAACAGATAATCTGAATAATAAGGCTATCGTAAAAAGGCGAAACAACCTTGCCTTCAGCGGCCATGGAAATTAGCTGGATATGATCTTCTTCGGGTAATTCACACCGGGTTATTTCGCCCGGCGTTGGTACAAACGACACCAGGCCATCGGCATCCTGAACTGCCTTCTCGGCATTTACCCGAACTTCCAGCCCATAACCTTTTTCTTCTGGCGCAAGCTCGGCAATAGACCCACCGGCGGCGATTTCAAATTGTTTCTTGACGATGTCTATGCCGGTTGTAACCTCGGTTACCGGGTGCTCTACCTGCAACCGCGTATTCATCTCCATGAAGTAAATTGCATCACTCGGAATGTCATAGATAAACTCAACGGTACCGGCACCAATATAGTCCACCGCATTGGCTATTCTTGTGGCATATTCAACCACGCTGTGACGATGCTTTTCGGGCAACATGACGGAACCTGATTCTTCCATCAGCTTCTGGTTGTTACGCTGCACGCTGCAATCCCGAATACCCAGCACCCGACAATTTCCGTGGGTGTCTCTTAAAACCTGGGCTTCAATATGACGCATCGACGTCACAAACTTTTCAATATAAAGGTCACCGTTACCAAATGCTGCACGTGCTTCCGTGGTGACATGATGAAACAGCCCGTGCAGTTGTTCCGGCCGCCTCACGACCTGGATACCTTTACCACCACCGCCATGTACAGCTTTTAACAATACCGGATATCCAATTTGCTCGGAAATTTCCGCCGCTTGTTCTGACGAGCTTACAATGCCGTGACTGCCCGGGACCACTGGCACCTTGTTGCTGATAGTTGTATTGATGGCGTTAGACTTATTGCCCATAGTTTCCATACTGCTGACTTTGGGACCAATAAAGTTTATCGAGCGCTCACGGACAACCTTGGCAAAATTTGGGTCTTCCGATAGAAAACCAATTCCAGGGTGGAGTGAATCGACCCCTTCAACCTCGGCGATATTCAAAACACTCAATGCATTCAGGTAGCTTTCGTCAGAAGTGTTGCCGCCGATACAGACCAGTGTATGTTTTGAATCACTCCGCACCATATCCGCAGGAACGGACTCCATATCAGGGTCAGACTGAACCAGAACAACTTCATGTCCAAATTCCATCGCCTTGCTGACCAATTTAACAGCGGTGCAACCCCGGGCATGAATTAACACGCGCTTAATGGGGCGGATCAGATCAGCTTCAGAGGTCACCCTTTTAACTACAATGGGTTCCGCTGCTGTAAGTCTGCCAGACATAATACGGTCGATAACCTGCTCAACCGTTTCAGTGGGAAGTGGAATTGCCGGATCAACCCTGCGCAGTTCTTTGTCCAGGTCCTCCGAAAAAGGATGTTTAACCAACCCCTTCATCGCACCGGGTGTCACCGAGAGATAGTTACTTAACATACAGGTGTAGGGCAAATTACGCTCAACCACAGTTTGACCGGCAAATGGCATACTGGTGCCGGTGAAATAGTAGCTCTGGACCAGAGGATGGGTCACAAAACTGGCCTGGGCGCCGCCGGTACAGTCGCCAAATCCAAACATTATGATCGGCAAATCATTGTCCCTGACAAAGCGGGTGATGCGGTCGTTCACAACTGCCATCGTGAAAAGCGCTGCTGCACCTTCTTTGGTTTGCATACCCCCCGAGGAGATAAAACAGACCACCGGAATTCGTTGAACCGCACATTCGACCAGCAGTTTACAGAACCGAACACAATCAGAGTTATCGATGCTGCCAGCCTGAAAGGCAACATTCGACATAACCAGACCTGCTTTGTAGCAGCCCTGATCCGTGGTCACATCCCCGATGCCAGTAATTAAGCCGGAAGGACGTACACCATTTTTTAATGCTGATTCAATTGATAGCCGAAAAGTCGGAAACGCCACGGGATTAGCAGACATCAAAGTTTCGTTAAGTTCTTCGAAATTGCTGACATATTTTTCAAGCAAGGCAGTGTAAGTTGTTCTGCCACTACGTTTTTCCTTCGTGAGCATTTCATGAAACAGCAGGTCCCGGTAAGCAATAGTCAATCGATTCCAGAAGTCTTTTCTGCGCCCGATTCTCACAGGCTCCACTCGACCCTCAAACTTCTTACCTGACGTCAGTGACAAATAATATTCCGGCAATACCTTTTCGAAAAAGAAACTGACAATGACAAACAAGGTGTCTGACTTGTCCTTGTGCACAACCCTGATCCACTCCTCCGCTGACTTCAGGAATATGGCACTACGGGCATGATTTGCCAGCAATTCAATCCATTTCGTAAATTGCTTTTTAATATCCGCTTCACTAATAGCCGACATGGATTCAAGTGCAGCAACCTCGGAGAACGAACGTGCAAGCAGATGATCTATAAACTCCGCTGACAGGGTTTTTGACTCATGGGCCTGCCTCGCAACCGAGACCAGATCAGATATTAGATTGTCGTATACAACGGAAAATGTAATCAGGTTTTGGCACTCTGTGACAAAATCATCCCGAATGTCTTCATCCAGCACAACGTCGAGAATGGTTCTTTCCTGGTCACTTACGATAACTTCAATATCACTCTTTCTATCGATAAAAGACCAGAGGCTATCTTCAAGCAATCGTCGATTTAACTGGATCGCATGATCTTCTTCAGACTCCAGTAATCGCTGTGTGTAGTCTGATAGATTCTGGCCCGACAAATTTTCCTTATCAAACAGCGAAGGACCTTCAAGAATGAGATTGAGCTCGGACACCAGTTCCGATACAAGAAAGTCCGGTGCTTTCTCTTCTATAAATTCTTCATCAAACAATTTCTTGCCTTCAAATGAGAACCGGCTTTTGATGTAACTGACAAATTTACTGTCAGTATCAGACATTGCTTTCAGCAGTCCTTTGACATCTTTCACATCAACGGGCTTTAACAAATAGCCACTGGCATCTTCGTCGCCAACATGTTCGATAAGTGCTGAGAGATTATCCCGCGCGCTCGCCTTCCAGCGGTTATATAAATGTAAACCCGTCAGCAGACAAAGCTCTCTCTTGGCATTATTATAATTTTTGGTGGGCTCACCAAAGATCAGCTGGGCAATTCTGCCGCGCTCGTCACCCACCACTGCTTTTTTGTCTTTGTAGTTTTTCCAGGCTTTGCTCAGCACATCTTCATAGAGAATCTTGTCCGGGTCCTGTAACCAACCAAGAAACGCAGAACGTCTTTCAAGATGAATTCTCTGGGCCAGTTCTCCCGGCGGAATGGCCACCTGGGCTAAACGACCATACTGGGTTGTAGTTGTACTCTTGATTCGCTTTCTCAAGCCAAGATATCGCATGTAGCGATAGGCAGAACCGAAGATGTTTGGATAGGCTGTAGGAGACGTCCTGAGTTTTAATGTAGTACTGGCATTTACCGCTGACAGGTATTCAGACGGATTAAGATATCGATTGATATTATGCTGGTAGTGCTCGAGGATTTCCGGATGGCCTGAGACAAACCGTTTAACGCTATCTTCGATCGACTGAATACCAGTGACTATGACGTCCCTGAGATTATCAATATTTTCAGCTTCACCAGGGTCGTAGTCGATAACGCCATCGATATTACCCTGGCGGTAGAGTTCGTAGGACGACACACCCACAAACTTCGCACATTCCTGCCATGACAGATTATACCGCCTGACTAGATTCGCCAGCGCCTTTGGGTGAATGGTATTAAAAACACCGGTTCTTGCACATAACAGTAAATTACTTGCGGCGAGGGGAATAGCCCCACCGGAGTAACCCTGCCCGACAATGATTCCCAGTGTTGGTACATCAACATTGCAGAGTTCCGCGATCAGTCTGGATATTGAGTGCGCCTGATTATTTGCATTGGCCAACTCGTATGGATCTGCACCCGGTGTATCCATGAAGGTGACAATCGGCATGGACTTTATCGCAAACTCACCGGCCATTTTGGCAGCGATGGTGTGATGCTCTGGCCCCCACACACCTGTGGCATGGGCACGATCCTGGGCAATCAAGCCAATTTTTCTGGGTCCGTCTTCAAACTGGAATTCCAGCTCTGCACAATAAAACGGGCCCATTTCGATGACATTGGTCACCGGCACATTCAGCGCTTCGACAATGGCTTTGGCACCGGGACGGGTGGACTCCTCGGTCGGCGCAACCGTGGCCGCGATATAAGCGTCAACTTCCATATTTCGAAGTTGTTCCAATTTCACTTCGATCTGCTTGTTAGACAAGAGACCTTTAATCACTGAATCAGTCTGCTTTCGCGGAAAGAGGGAGAAGTCCTGAGCCAGGCCTTCAGCATTCAAATAGAGCTGGTCAACAGACGTTGATGCTTGCGCCATATTATATGTATTCCAATATAGGTTACTTAATCGTTAGCAATGACGGGTCAAACTCAACATGATGAATTTATTCTTATTCTGACGCTGGAATCAGACCCTACTTTATTCCCGAAACAAGACCCGGGAACCTGCCTTGAGTTTATTTCGACAATGTACTCTAAAGCGCCCCCTCATTCAATCTGAATTAACCGGGTACCATAGTTAACCAATTGATTCTAAAGACTATTCCTGTGCTGCAGGGATAAGCCCAATTCTCGAGCGCCATTCTTTGGGACCGGAGACATGAACAGAATCACCACTTGAATCTACTGCGACGGTAACCGGCATATCTTCAACTTCAAATTCATGAATGGCCTCCATGCCCAATTCTTCAAAAGCGATAACCCTGGACTTCCTGATTGCTTTTGACACGAGGTAAGCAGCGCCACCCACGGCCATCAAATAGACCGCTTTATGTTTGCGAATAGATTCAATCGCCACTGGACCCCGCTCAGCCTTGCCAATCATGCCGAGCAAACCTGTTTTCTCTAACATCATATCGGTGAATCCATCCATCCGGGTGGCTGTAGTTGGACCAGCAGGGCCAACAACTTCTTCCCTGACCGGATCAACCGGCCCCACGTAATAGATGAACTTGCCATTCAGATCAACGCCGTCAGGTAGGCCTTTGCCTTCTGCAAACAGATCACGAATTCGTTTATGCGCCGCATCCCGCCCGGTTAACATCTTCCCGGACAGCAATATAGTTTCACCGGGTAACCACTCGGCAACATCTGCTTTTGTGACGGTATCGAGATTCACACGCCTGGTGTCTGCACCAACTTCCCAGGTGATTTCCGGCCAATCTTCAACTTTTGGTGGCGTCAGGTCAGCGCTGCCTGTGCCATCCAGTACAAAATGAACGTGCCTTGTTGCCGCACAATTTGGAATCATGGCAACCGGGAGGTTCGCTGCATGGGTTGGGAAATCCATAATTTTGACATCGAGCACAGTCGTCAGTCCGCCCAGACCCTGGGCACCGATACCCAGTCCGTTTACTTTCTCGAACAGTTCAAGCCTGAGCTCTTCTACCCTGGATTGGGGACCCCTGGCCTGCAGTTCATGAATATCGATTGGATCCATTAAGGAACGCTTGGCCAGCAACATTGCTTTTTCCGCAGTGCCGCCAATACCAATTCCCAACATACCGGGGGGACACCAACCGGCACCCATGGTCGGTACCGTCTTCAATACCCAATCGACGATACTATCTGACGGATTGAGCATGGCGAGCTTTGACTTGGCCTCGGAACCGCCACCCTTTGCAGCGACATGAACGTCTACCTTGTCACCGGCAACAAGTTCTGTGTGGATCACCGCCGGTGTGTTGTCCCTGGTGTTTGTCCGCTTGCCGGCGGGGTCCGACAAAACCGATGCACGGAGTACATTGTCCGGTAACAGGTAAGCTCGACGTACCCCTTCATTGATCATATCTTCGAGGGATTGATCCGTCTCGAACCGAACGTCCATACCTACCGAGATGAATACATTCACAATACCCGTGTCCTGGCATATCGGTCGCTTTCCCTGGGCACACATCCTGGAATTGATCAAAATCTGGGCCATTGCATCTTTTGCAGCCTTGGACTCTTCACGTTCGTAAGCCTGGTTCACGGCTTTAATGAAGTCGGCAGGGTGATAATAGGAGATATATTGCAGGGCATCCTGAATACTCTGAATAAGGTCATCCTTGGTAATAACGGTCATGGGCTGCTCCTGTATTTATTGTGAGTGACCGGGGTCAAGGGTTAATCCGAGTACATCATACGGATGAGTGACTCAGCGATACAAACCGGCTTGGCACCACCTTCTATCTCAACAATCACTTCTCTTTTAATCTGGATAGTAGTCGGGTTTTTGAGTTCTGCTGAAACCAGGCGATGCCTTGCACGAATGCGTGAATCAACCGGGACAGGTGCAGGAAAACGGACTTTATCAAGGCCATAATTCACCCCCATGTAAACACCTTCCAGCGCCTCGGGCTTTAAGGGTGCAATACTACCGCCAAGATGAACGATTAACGACAGGGTCAGGAAACCATGGGCGATGGTCACTTTATAGGGCGACAGTTCTGCAGACTTAACCGGATCAATATGAATAAACTGATGATCCAGGGTCGCATCGGCAAATGTGTTGATTCTTTCCTGATCAACGGTCAACCACTCCCCAACCCCTTCTTCCTCTCCTTCATAGGATTTAAACACTGCCAACGCCGCTTGCGCTTTTGAACTCATTAGTCCTCCGATCTTGCATTAATTAAGGTGCTGCAGAGCATATCACAGGGGCTATAATCTGGAAGATTGATTTCCTTTCTGCGCTAAAATAGGATGCGACTATCTAAGGCAAGGAAAACCGTCTTTTTGTCGCCAATACAACCAGAGCGGAGCAATCCAGCCTCGGAGGAATAGCAGTATGGACAAGCAGTCAGACAACCGTTCACCTGAATCGGTAAACCATAAGCCAAAATTACGCCTGGATGTGGTGATTATTTTCCTTGGCACCACACTGGTCGCACTGACTATTGTGCCCTGGTATGGATTCACATTCGGTTATTCGGCGGGACTCTGGGCTGCGTTTGTGGTTTTTATGTTCTGGAACGGTCTTTCCATTACCGCGGGCTACCATCGTCTATGGTCACACAAAACCTATAGTGCGCATCCGGCAATTCGGGTCATCTTCGCCATCGGTGGTGCGCTGGCGGTACAGAACTCTATTCGTATCTGGTGTGCAGATCATCGCCACCACCATCAGTTTACTGATGATGTTGATAAGGACCCCTACTCGGCACAGCGCGGCTTTTGGTATTCCCACATGGGCTGGATGTTGAGGGATTATCAGGCCACGGAAAAAGACTTCAGCAATATCAAGGACCTGGACAAAGATCCCGTCGTCATCTGGCAGGATAAACACTATGCAGTACTGGCACTCTCGACTAATTTTCTGCTGACAACACTGGTTGGCGCACTGCTTGGTGATGCCATTGGCGGTCTGTTATTGCTTGGGTTTCTACGTCTGATATTGAGTCACCACACCACATTTTTCATCAATTCCCTGGCTCACTTTTGGGGCAAGCAACCCTATTCAGACGGTAACAGTTCAAGGGATAATCCGATTATCGCCCTGTTCACCTACGGTGAGGGTTATCACAACTTTCATCACACTTTTCAATGGGACTATCGTAACGGCATTTTCTGGTATCAATATGATCCCACCAAATGGCTAATCAAGGTGCTTTCCTGGTGCTCGCTCACCTCCGACCTGAAGCGTATCGCACCGGAAAAAATTGAACAAAGTCTGGCCAGCATGCAGCTACAACGAGCCAAAGACAGGATTCACAAAATCAAGCTTAACAACAATCAACTCTGGCTCGAGATTCTTGAAACCGAATACGACCAACTGGTTGCAGCACTCAATGAATGGGCACACTATCGCCAGCACTGGCTTGAACTTAAACGGGACACCATCCTCAAACGATGGGAAGAAACCGAAACCAGGCAAAAGCTTCGGGAACTTGAATCCGCGCTGGATATCCAGCGGCAGCAATGGAAAATGCTCACCCAACAATTTGCTCGAATGAACTTACCCCTGGGAGAATAATTAATGAATGATGTGTATATCGCCGCTGGCGCCCGAACACCTATGGGCGGCTTTCAAGGCAGCCTGTCTAATCTGAGCGCCGTTGAACTGGGTGCTGCCGCCATCAAGGAAGCGATATCCCGGGCGAACCTGCAAGGTGCAGATGTTGAAGAAGTGATACTGGGTTGTGTGTTACCCGCGGGGCTGAGACAAGGTCCTGCAAGGCAAGCTGCAATGGAGGCGGGCATTCCCGTTGAATCCGGTGCAACCACTATCAACAAACTTTGTGGTTCTGGCATGAAAGCAACCATGCTGGCGCACGACCTGATCAAAGCCGGGACTAATGAAATTATGGTTTCAGGGGGCATGGAAAGCATGAGCAATGCACCCTATCTGTTACCCAAAGCCAGGGCCGGGATGCGAATGGGGCACCAGGAGACCCTGGACTCCATGTTTACCGATGGCCTGGAAGATGCAAAAACCGGCAGATTAATGGGCTCCTTTGCCCAGGATATGGCAGACAAGTATCAAATGACCCGGGATGATATGGATGCATTTGCCATCCAGTCACTCAGTCGTGCGAATGCGGCAATTGCCAGCGGCATGCTGGAAGCTGAAACTGTGCCCTTAACAATAAAAACCCGCCAGGGTGAGATCACTGTTTCGGTTGATGAGCAGCCAGGCAAGGCCAACGTTAAGAAAATTCCTACCCTCAAACCAGCTTTTAGCGCCGATGGTACCGTCACCGCAGCTAATTCGAGTTCGATTTCTGACGGCGCTTCCGCGCTGATCCTGGCAAGTTCAAAGGCTATCAGCGAGCGCAACCTGACCCCCATTGCCAGAATTGTGGCACATGCAACCAACTCCCGGCACCCCTCGGAGTTCACCATCGCTCCCGTCGGCGCAATTGAGAAGCTGCTGGCAAAAACCGGCTGGCAAAAAGACGAGGTCGATTTATTCGAGATTAACGAGGCATTTGCCATGGTCACAATGGCGGCGATCAAGGATCTCGAGCTTGATCCGGAAAAAGTGAATATCTACGGTGGCGCCTGTGCCCAGGGACACCCGATTGGCTCAACCGGTTCACGAATCATCGTCACCCTGATGCATGCACTCAAGCAGACAGGGGGTACCCGGGGTATTGCTGCACTCTGCATCGGTGGTGGTGAAGCGACCGCGGTTGCAATCGAACTGGCTCAGGGGGCATAAGCGGCACTCCCATTCTGTATTTAGGGTTTTTTGTCGATTCGATACCCGCTAAAGTAGATTTTAACGAGTCCAAAATCGTACAATAGCCCTATTGCTGCTTTTCAACCGCCCTGGTGTACCCTCGATCCTGGAGTGACAATTACCAGAGCAGACCATTTTCAGAGCGAGCCATTTTCAGGAGTTTACCTTTTTTGTCACGCCTCCCAGTTATCGTTGGATTTGGCGGCATTAACCCCGCTGGAAGAAGTTCCGGGCACAATGCCTATCGCCGCTTGGTCATCGACAAACTTGGTCCCGATCAAGCCCTGCAAACCTATCAATCCCTGGCACCACTAATGCAGATTGAGGGTATGCAAGCCAGGGGCGCGCTTACTGACCAAATCAAACAGCAAATCCTCGAGCACACGCTGGTCCGAAAGATCGAACAAAACCTTTTTGATCCAGCGGCTATTCGGATTAATAAAAGTGCGCAACTGAGTGCTGCAACTGAACAGCCTATTTCATTCGAATTACGCAGCAATCAGTTACCGGAATCTATCCCCGCCGGCTGGCAGGTATCGGAGAGTCGCGCCGGTAAAGTCATGGTAACCGTCACCACCGAGCTTGATGTGTTGTTTCCTGACACTCGCAGTTCACGGGTTAATTCCGGTGGGCAGCTACCCTCTGGATTCGAACCAGGCAATCTCTATCAGTCCCGCAATCATCCAAGGGGTCTGCAACTGACTGTCTATGGCGCATCCGATGCGATTAACTCGCTGGGGTTCAGTTGGGATGAAGTTCGCAGCCGGGTTCCCGCCGATCAAATATCTGTCTATGCCAGCAGCGCAATGGGACAACTGGACACAAATGGTGCCGCCGGCATGCTGCAGTCAAGCCTCCTGGGCAAGCGAGTCAGCTCCAAAAACTGTGCCCTCAGTCTTGCGGAAATGACGGCGGATTTTGTTAACGCCTATGTCCTCGGCAGTGTCGGGACAACCGGCGCAAATGTCGGTGCCTGCGCTACTTTCCTTTACAATTTACGGCAGGGAATTCAGGACATTCGTTCCGGTAAGTTCCGCGCAGTCATGGTGGGCGCCAGCGAAGCACCCTTGACGCCAGAAGTGATGGAAGGTTATCGCACTATGGGTGCCCTGGCTGAAGACGACGCACTCAACAAGCTGGACGGTATTGATGGCCCCACTGACCACACCCGGGCCTGTCGGCCATTTGGGGAAAACTGTGGTTTTACCCTGGCTGAAGCTTCCCAATTTGTCATTCTGTTCGATGACGAACTGGCACTGGAAATGGGCGCCAATATCTATGGTTCTATCGCAGATGTCTTTATTAATGCTGATGGATTTAAGAAATCAATTCCGGGACCTGGCATAGGCAACTACCTCACGGTCGGCAAGGCAATGGGTGTGATCCGTTCAATGCTGGGTGAACAAGCCCTTCGGCATCGAACTTACATGCAGGCGCACGGTACGGGTACGCCGGCCAATCGGGTCACCGAATCGCACATTTTTAACGAACTCGCCAAAACATTTGGCATCGAAAACTGGCCAATCGCTGCAATAAAGTCCTATCTCGGCCATACCCTTGCGACCGCTGCCGGTGACCAGCTAGTGACGACGCTTGGGGTCTGGTCAGATGGCATTATTCCCGGTATTAAAACAGTCGACCAGATCGCCGCAGATGTTCACAACTCGCATATCGACATACTGCTTGATCACAAAGAAATCGACCCGACCAAAATTGACGCAACATTTATTAATTCAAAAGGTTTCGGTGGCAACAATGCAACGGGGGCAATCCTGTCTCCCACCATTACCCGGCAAATGCTTGCGAAAAAACACGGTAGTGCAAAATTAACCCGGCACGGCAAGGCTAATGAAGTTGTGCAGGAAAAAACAGCCCAGTACAACACAGAAACAAACGAGGGCAAAAATGCCCTGATCTATCAATTTGGTATTGGCGTTGTCGACGGTGCCGATTTAACCCTGAGTGATACCGAGATCAAGGTTCCGGGTCTGGAGCGTAGCATCTCCCTTGAAGTACCAAATCCCTATGAAGACATGTTCTAACCAGTGAATCGGCTGCATTCGATGGCTTCGCCTTCGATTGACAGTCGCCAGACAAAGAGGCGGGTATGAAAGTACGTGACCCATTGTTTATCCTGTATGTCCATGACATGGAACGCGCAGTAAATTTCTATCGCGCAACTTTTGAGCTCACCCTTATCCAACATTCACCGGGCTGGTCAATGCTCAGATTTGGCGGCTCAACAATTGCACTTCACATGCTGTTCCCTGGTAATACCGAAAGTACTTCTCCCCATGCAGGCCTCAGCTTTCAGGTTGCGGATCTTGACCGGGCTATTGAAGAAGTGGTTGCGGCGGGGGGCAAACACCTGGTTACCCGGGAACCCGATGGTTTTGTGCCGGTTCGAATGTGTGAAGTTCAGGATTCCGAAGGTAATGGCATTGAACTGCGACAACATATTGGCAAAGGACCTGACCTTACATCAATCAAGTAAAATGCAGCGTGCATTGCCTAACTAACTTCCCGGGTCGCGCGAAATATAATATCGGGCCATCGCTCTTCGGTCAGACTTAAATTTACTCTGGTCGGCGCAAGATAGGTCAGGTGGCCGCCGCCATCGACTGACAAGTTGGCTGCGGCCTTACGTTTAAAATCCTCCAGCATCTTTACATCAGCACATTCAATCCAGCGCGCCGTATAGACATTTACCGCTTCATAACTGCATTCAACCTTGTACTCATCGCGCAATCGGTACACCACCACATCAAACTGCAGCACACCCACGGCACCAAGAATCAGATCATTATTAGCCATCGGCATAAAAAGCTGGGTTGCACCCTCTTCGGACAACTGGGTCAGGCCTTGCCGCAACTGTTTACTTTTCAAAGGGTCCCGCAGTCGAACGCGGCGAAACAGTTCCGGCGCGAAATGCGGGATACCCATAAATTTGAACTCGGTGCCGTCGGTAAAGGTATCACCAATCTGAATTGTGCCGTGGTTGTGCAAACCAATTATATCGCCGGACCAGGCGACCTCTGCCTGGGATCTTTCCCCGGCCAGGAATGTCACGGCATCACTAACCCTGACATCTTTTCCGAGTCTGACATGTTTCATTTTCATGCCCTGCTCATAGTGGCCAGAACAAACCCGCATAAAGGCAATTCGGTCCCGGTGTTTAGGGTCCATATTCGCCTGGATTTTAAACACAAAACCCGAGAACTTGTCACCGTTTGCATCAATCATTCCGGCGCTCGAATCCCTTGCCAGCGGCGAAGGTGCAAACTCGACAAAACCTTCCAGCATCTGCTGAACGCCAAAATTTCTTAGGGCTGTGCCAAAATATACCGGCGTAAGTTTGCCTGCCAGAAAAGCTTCCCGGTCAAATTGGTGGCTGGCACCGCGAACAAGTTCAATCTCATCTTTCAGGTCATCGATCATGTCACCAAGGGCTTCAGCCGCCTCGGGACTGTCGATACCTTTGATGATTTCGGTTTCGAATAGACTGTCGCTATGACCCGCCCGATACAGATGCACTTCATCGTCATAAAGGTGATAGACACCTTTGAAATTTTGTCCCATGCCGATGGGCCAGGTGATTGGGGCACAACCAATATCCAGTACTTCTTCGATTTCATCTAACACTTCTATCGGGTCTCGAACCTCCCGATCCATCTTGTTGATAAAACTCACAATGGGTGTATCCCGAAGCCGACACACGTCCATCAACTTCACGGTTCTATCTTCGACACCCTTGGCGCAATCGATCACCATAAGTACAGAGTCAACCGCGGTCAGGGTTCGATAGGTATCTTCAGAAAAGTCTTCGTGTCCGGGGGTATCCAGCAAATTAACCACTTTGCCTTTGTAGGGAAATTGCATAACGGAAGTCGTCACCGAAATACCGCGTTCCTTTTCCATCTCCATCCAGTCAGAGGTTGCATAACGATCAGATTTTTTCGACTTGACGGTTCCCGCTAACTGAATCGCGCGACCCAACAACAGCAGCTTCTCTGTAATGGTTGTTTTACCCGCATCAGGGTGAGAGATGATCGCAAAGGTACGTCTATTGGCGATCTCATTTGATAACTGAATTTCTGACAAAACTAGTACTCCACAGTGCGAATCAGCATGGGTTGCCGTCGGCCGCAAAAAAAGCGGCTATTCTAGCGCTGAATCAGGAAAGATGTCACAAGGAACGACTGTGTGAGGGAATTACTAATGAAAGACAGTGATTTTTATACTTCTCACTCGTAAATCAACTCTTTAGCCAGCACAAGCGCATCTTCCCGACCAGAAAAGGCGGGATAGTAGTCATGCCTGACCCCAATATCATTAAAACCAAGATCAAGGTACAGGGAATAGGCTGCCAGGTTTGATGCCCGCACCTCCAGAAATACCGACTGTACCTTTCTGTCTCGCGCCCGAAGCAAAAGATGCTCAACAAGGACACGACCAAAACCTTTGCCCTGCTGTTCCGGGTTGACACACACATTCAGCAGATGGGATTCGCCTGCGGCAAACGAGAGTATCCCGTGACCGATATTTTGCTCTTCACACAGGAGCAACCAGCATTCGTAACCGGAGGACAGGGCATCTTTAAATATGCCCTCGGTCCAGGGGTGAGAGTAGGCTCGACGTTCGTTGTGCAGTACACCTTCGAGATCATCAACCAACATCCGGCGAATCGTGTTGAAGGGGACTGCACCGCTCATAGGCCTGTTTGTACCTCTTTCAGCAGTTGCCAGAGTTCTGATTTACGGATGTCCATCGATGCTCCGGCTGCTTTATCGATTGAGCAATAATCCTGGTAACCGCCGGCAGGGTACACTCGCCTTCCACCCGGCGGCGGCGCTTCACCAACAAGATAGTTTTGCGCCAGGTCGCCAAATGCAATGAGATCAGGCTGACATCGACTGGCACGATCAATCACTACCGCCCTGGCCTCCAGTTCGGTCTGGGCGATGTGCATGGATTTAACCATTGGCCACCTAAGCTCCCCAACCCTGGGTTGAATTGGCTGGCCAAAGAGTCCAAGTGCCACGTCATCACCAAACCTTCGTATTTCCACCGGTAACGAATGCGCCTCATAGGGTAATGAAAATACCAGGGTCACACCATTTCCCTGGGCGGGAATATAATCCATAAAACAAAACAAAAACTCAGGGGATGGTTTAACCCCCGGCTTTGAGCTCTCTGCTCTCTCCTCAGGCCCTGTCGCCTCCTTTGACACCGCAGATTCATTCACGAGAGTACTCGCGGTGGCGGGTCGGGAAACCTGGGCACTCTTCACGGAACCCACTGAATCGGGTTTGGCTACAGCACCATTGCGTAATTGTTCTGCCATGGCTCGCAGGGCAGGCGCCCCGGTTGCAACTTCTTCCACCACCCCGGTGCGAATGCTGTCCACCGGGCTTTGGGCAGGTTTTGCCAACAGGCCCGTTTGTGCAACATTGTCCCGCAATGTCCACACATCTATGCCTATATTTTGAAGATAAGTTAATCGTGAGCCGGTCATTGTAAAAGTCTACCGCAATCGCATCAGAGATTCCTGCATGGTTGTTGCTATCAACTGACCACTTTGGGTAAACATGGTACCCCGATTAAACCCCCTTGTTGCAGAGCTGAGCGGAGAATCAAGGGCGTATAAAATCCAGTCGTCTACCCTTGCCGCCGGGTCGTGAAACCACATCGCGTGATCCAGGCTGGCGGATTGCATGTCTTTGCGTTTAAAAGTACCCAGATGTGGCAGCCGGGAAGTCGAGAGCAACGCATCATCGGACTGAAACGTCAGCAGTGCCGCATGTAACAGGGGATCATTCGATTCAATCTGGCCATTTGAGCGGAACCAGTGTGACTGGGATGGCGGCATGGGCTTGTTCTGCTGCCTTTGTTTGTACTCCACCAGATAAGTGAGAAATTGATCTTTATCTGCTTTTTCCTCTACCGGACCAGGAACGTCGGGCATTTCGATCACATGCTCCAACCCTTTTTCGACCACCTGAAATGAGGCATCCATACTGAAGATCGCCTTGCCATGCTGAATCGCGACAATTCTTCGGGTTGAAAATGAGCGGCCATCCCTGATTCTTTCAACCCTGAAAAGCACCGGAATCGCCGGATCGCCAGGCCTCATAAAATAACCATGCAGGGAGTGCGGTGGCCGGGCCTCCTCCACGGTTCGTCCGGCGGCCACCAAAGCCTGGGCCATAATCTGGCCACCATAAAGCCGGTTTCGTTCTTCAACTTGATGCTTGCCTCGAAAAACATCCTCTTCAATTTTTTCAATATCGAGGATCTCGATAAGCTCGGATAACCTTGGGTGCACTATTTTTCCTTATAAACTCGATTGAGTCTGGCTTCAGTTCAAGTACCCATCATAATCTATTCATTCATTCTATTCGTTCAATCTATTCATAAAACACTCGCCCGCATCAGCTTTATCTCGTCCATGCACACCCGCTTGGGGTAAAATCACGGTGAAACATCATTATTCGAAATTCACTTTATGGAGCCTCCATGCCAGCTTTTGATTTCCAGGTAGACAGAAATGACCTCTCGGTCCAACGCATCACCCACCCCGAGCCCGCCGCATTATCCGACGGCCAGGTCAGGCTCACGATTGAAAGATTTGCCCTGACAGCAAACAACATCACTTACGGTGTTGCCGGTGACATGATCGGTTATTGGCAGTTTTTCCCCGCTGAAGAAAATTGGGGGCGAATCCCGGTGTGGGGCGTGGCTACCGTCGCAGAATCAAACTGCGCCGGGATCAAGGCGGGTGCGCGATTCTACGGCTACTATCCAATGTCGAGTGAGCTAGTCGTCAAGCCGGAGAAAATCTCTGACCATGGTTTTGTCGATGCAAGCGAACATCGCCAGGCACTGCCTCCAACTTACAACCAATATGCCGTGATCAGCGAAGCCAATGGCTATGCCGACGGCAAAGACAATCACCAGATGTTATACCGACCGCTTTTCACCACCGCTTTTGTGCTGGATGATTTTTTCATGGACAACGGTTTTTTTGGCGCAGAAAGAATCATGCTATCAAGCGCATCGAGCAAAACATCTTTTGGCTTTGCCTTTATGCTCAAGCAGTCCGGCAAAGTTAAAGTAACCGGCCTGACCTCCAAAGGGAATGTCGAATTTGTTAAGGGTCTTGGCCTGTACGATGAGATTGTGACTTACGAAGACATCGAAACCATGTCAACCGATAGCAATATTGCATTTGTCGATATGGCGGGTAACCGCGAGGTGCTAGGCCGCATACATCATCATTTCGCCGACAAACTTGTTTACAGTTGTGGCGTAGGCATCACCCACTGGGATTCTCGAGATGGTGCAGACCCCAAAACCTTGCCCGGTGCAAAACCCGCCATGTTTTTTGCCCCCAGCCAGATTCAAAAACGTCACAAGGAATGGGGTGGTGCAGTATTTCAGGAGAAACTTGCCACCGCCTGGAATCTGTTTCTCGGCAGTGTCGATGACTGGGTAACAATTAACGAAAATCCCTGCCCGGCAACAGTTCAGGAAACTTTTGAACGGGTTCGAAACGGTGCATCACCCGATGAGGGGATGATACTCGTTAACTAGTGCCTATCCACAAACTATCTTCGGCGGTATTACTTCCCGACAACCTATTGATTTCTAAACCAACAGATCTGAAAAGTCTCCGAAATTCACCCAGGAACGGGTATTTATGGACGGGAACTAACTAATCTCGAAAATCCCCAGAGAAATGGTGGAGCCTGGACTTTAGTTCGTTCAGGCTTCCCATCTGTATCACGCCAGGGTGTGTTTGCATTTTCCTTAAAGACAGGCCGGTGAGCGATTTTTCGGTATGCCTGACAAATAGTAATAATTAGAGATTGAGATTGAAGAAAACATGAAAAGTGGTCATCTTTTGGCATTCAGCCTCATTGTTCTAGGAACAATTGTTGGCCTGTCGGGAACTGACCTTGTGCTTCCTGCAATCCCGACACTGGCAAATCATCTTCCCGGTAGCCTGGCACTCTCACAAATGGTACTCGCTTCTTTTGCTGCTGGCACTGGTGTCGGGCTAATGGTGTTTGGTGAACTTGGCGGTCGACTATCCCAACATCGAATTTTATTAGTTGCGTTATTTATGTATGGCACTCTGTCGCTGGTGGCTGCACTGGTCACCTCCATGATGGAACTGGTCGCTATCCGCTTTTTCCAGGGTTTCTTCGCCGCTGCCCCGGCCGTTTTTGCACCGGGAATGATTCGTGCTCTATTCGACGACCGCCAGGCGATGCGGGCCATTGGATTGATGGGTAGCCTGGAATCTATTGTTCCGGCATTTGCACCCATTCTCGGCGCATGGCTGGTTAGTCAATTTCACTGGCAAGCAACATTTTACGCCACCGCAGCAGGGGCATTTACACTATTTATTTGCTGGCTGTTTAACCGTCCCCCTGAAAGCCCAAAGGCTGAGGCTGGGCACGGGAGTTATCTGGCACTATTCCAAATACCGGAATTTTTGCGATATGCCATCAGTCAGGCACTCACCCTGGGTGGATTGATCGCATTTGTTTTCGGAGCACCCACGGTCATCATTCATAGTATGGATGGCTCGCTCAGTGACTTCATCACCATGCAAATCATCGGTATTGCCCTGTTTATGATCGCGGCGAATACGTCACACCTTATCTCCGATCGAATTGGCCGGGAAAGGACAATATTACTTGGCTCGGTGCTTTCCGCCATTGGTGCGGGCAGCATTTTGGTCTACGCGCTTACATTTGAGCACAAGGCACCGGAAGTGCTCTGGGTACTATTTGCGTTTCTAAATACGGGTGTTGGTATACGTGGTCCAGGTGGATTCTTTATGGCAATTTTTGCATCTAAAAATAATAATGCCCGCGCAACTGCAATTGTATTGTTAATGATGTTCTTGCTTGTAGCCGGAACAACGGCACTGGTTGCACCGTTTATTGCCTCCGGGCTTATCCCCCTTGCACTGGCAACCACCACCCTGTGTGCTGCATCACTATTAATCATGTGGCTAATCCCGGGTCTACCGGACGATGATTTCAACACTGAAAAGAACATCAGCGGTTAAAGATCCAGCAAGCTGAAATCCAGGTTATTTTTTCCTGGCAGTCACTCTGACAGGCATACGGGTGTAACCTTTCACAAATGACGAATTGGTTAGCTCAGGCTCGTTGAAATGAACCGGATCTTCCTCCAGAAGGCGTTTGAAATTAGTAAAGCGCGACTTATAGCACAATTTTTAGCAGGAATAGTAGATCTACCCGTAGCAAACCACGTCCCTCGCCCTGGCGCAGACGGTGACCAAATACAGCAAAATCAGACAATAAATCAGCAAATTTTGTCACATGGATGATTGCTGACAATATTTGGAAACGACCTTTAATGCTTTAAAAACAGACAGTTACATGGCTTTTAGTCCGTTTGGCACAACATATGCTACACATTATATGAAACGCTAAAACCAATACTGGAGTCGTCATGGATAATCAAACTCTTAGATCGGAAAACCTTAGATTTGCCGGGACAAAAGGAATTAGTGAAAATAATAGATGTTACAGATTCAAGCCTGCATTTTTGGACAAAAGCACCGGACGAATCGAGATCGCCAGACAGGAAAATGGTCAGGCAGCAACCATGCACCTGATTAGTTGGTTACCCACTGATTGGGCGACTTCAATTCGGGATGGGAAGGTGAACGCATTGAAACCTGAAATAATCTCCGGGTTCGAACTCGAGGGCGCTTTCTACACCAGAGACGAGGCTGCAGAGCTTTAACAGGAGAGTTCGAAGGAGAGTTCGAAGGCGGGTTCAACCCATGCCAACGCTGAACTGATATAGCCTGACGGATATCCGTCACTCCAGCGTATAACAGTTATGGCCGCCAAAAAGAGTACAATGGCTTTCATGCCAACTAAATTTATCCTGCCAATTCTCATCATCGGCGCCAGCCTCGCTGTCGCTGTATGGATGTATTCCCAGAAGGTACCACCCCAAACGATTGACACAAAACCACCGACGATGCTGGTAGATGTCATGCGTGTTCATGTCGGCGACGCAAGAATAACCGTCTCTGCTCAAGGGAGTGTGACCCCCAGAACCCAGACAACGCTGATTTCCGAGGTATCGGGTTTGATCACCGAAGTATCCCCTGCATTTGTAGCCGGTGGATTCTTTGCCAGGGGCGACGTGCTGGTACGAATCGATGATCGCAACTATCGAGCTGAAGTGAAACGTGCACAGGCGTCGGTCAGGTCAGCAGAGACAATGGTCACCCGTGAGGCTGGACTTGCGGACTACGCAAAAGAGGACTGGGAGCGGGCCCAATCTGTGTTGAAGTCCAGCAAGGCAGCGTCCGATCTCGCCTTACGCAAGCCGCAGCTCACTGAAGCGCTTGCAAACCTTGAATTTGCCAGGGCAGAACTTGAAAAGCGTGAGGGAGACCTTGACCGAACAATTATCAGGGCTCCCTACGACGGGCTTGTTAGGGAGAAACGTGCTGATATTGGCCAATTTGTGAATGGTGGTACCCCACTTGCCACCACCTTTGCTGTTGATGTCGCCGAGATACGATTACCGCTGCCGGACAGGGAATTACCTTACCTGAACCTGGATGAAAGTGAACTGGTCCGCGGCAATGGACCAAGTGTCACCTTGTCGGCGAACATCGGAGGGCAACTTAATCGCTGGGAAGGCCGGATCGTTAGGACAGAGGGTGTATTTGATGAAAGTAGTCGTGTGCTCTACCTGGTTGCCCGGATTGAAGATCCGTACAACCAGCATTCATCCAGATGGGAACATCCCCTCAGAATTGGCACGTTCGTCAAGGCAGCTATCGACGGAGAACAACTCAACGGTGTCATTCGCCTGCCTCGTACAGCGCTGAAAAGAGATGACAAGATCTGGATGATTTCAGCCGAAGATACCTTGTTACCGGTGAAAGTTGAGGTCGCAAGGGCCGATGAACATTCGGTGTTGATCAGGTCGGGCCTTGAATCCGGTCAACTTGTCTGCCTGACAGTGCCAGAGAATCCATTACCAGGTACGCCTGTTCGATACCTGGAACCTGACAATAAAACGGCGGGTATGAACCTTGGAATCGATTGATCCACACAAAGGTATTATTGCCTGGTTCGCGAGAAATCATGTCGCAGCCAATTTATTGATGTTTGTCATTATCCTGACCGGTATCTTTTCCGCCCTGACCATTCGAACCCAGATCATGCCTGACGTGCAGCTGGATCAAATCACCATTCAAGTGCCATTTCCCGGCGCTTCGCCTGGAGAAGTTGAATCCGGCGTAGTAGTCCGTGTGGAGGAAGCAGTCCGTGATATCGAAGGCATAACCAATATGCGCTCCTTTTCAAATCCTTCGAGCGGCAGGGTGGACCTGGATATCGAAACGGGTTACGACGCGCTGGCGATCCTTGATGAGGTGAAAACGGCAATTGACCGGATCGCAAATTTCCCCGCTTCCATAGAAAAACCGCTTATCTACCGTAATCAACCCCAGCCCAGGGCTATTAATGTGCAGATTTTTGGTGAGCTGGATGAAATCACCATGAAAGGGTTAGCGGCCACCATTCAGGATGAAATCCTGTCCTTGCCCAGCGTCACCAAAGCAGACATTCAGGGTGCAAGACCCTATGAAATCAGCATTGAGGTCGAAGAATCAACACTGCGCCAATATGGACTGTCCCTCAATGACATTGCCCTGGCAGTCCGGCGCTCGTCACTGGATCTGCCCGCTGGTTCAATTCGCTCGGATTCAGGAGACATACTGCTGCGAACAGAAGGCCAGGCGTATCGAAAGACGGACTTCGAAAAGATTGTCCTGATTACAGAAACTGATGGTACCCGGATTACGCTCGGGGATATCGCACAAATCACCGATGGATTCGTCGAGGTTCATTTCTATTCCCTGTTTAATGGTAAACCCAGCATCGGCATCGCGGTGTCGGCTGTAGGTGACCAAAACCAGATTGATATATCTAACGAAGTCACTGAGTACGTAGAGGAGAGAAGCAAGACCTTGCCGGCAGGCATCTCGATTCAGTCCTGGGGCAACAGCACAGCCTCTCTTTCCGAATCTATCAACATAATGGTTTCCAATATGATGATGGGTATCGTCCTGGTGTTAATAACCCTGGGAATTTTTCTCCGTCTACAACTCGCCTTCTGGGTCATGCTGGGAATGCCAATTGCTTTTCTGGGTGCGTTTGCGCTACTCCCACTGGCGGATGGATCAATCAACCTGCTCAGCCTGTTTGGATTTATCCTGGTGCTTGGAATTGTGGTGGACGACGCAATAATCATTGGTGAAAGTGTTCAGACAGCCGGAGAAAAAGAAGGTCACACACTGGACAATGTTATTCGTGGTGCAAAACGTGTTGCCATGCCTGCTACCTTTGGGGTTCTAACAACGGTTGCGACATTTGTACCTTTCCTGACGGTTCCGGGGGGCTTTGGCGCATTGCCAGCCGCCATTGGCTCCGTTGTGATTCTCTGCCTGCTATTTAGCATCGTCGAGTCAAAGTTGATTCTTCCCGCACACCTTGCAAGCATGCGACCTTTGCCGGCAGATGACAATTCCTTGCTCAGACGATTCCAGAACCGTTTTGCCGGTGGCTTAAAATATTTTATCCAACAGCAATACCAACCCTTCCTGATCAAATCAATTAAGGCACGTTATCTAACCCTCTCGATTTTTATTGGCATGTTGATTCTGGCTGTCGGGTTTGTCATGGGACCTTACGTTAAAACTGTATTTTTTCCTTCCATTTCAACCGATTTCATCAGGGGGCAAATCGAAATGGTCGATGGTACCTCGCCGTCACAGGTGGTCAAAGTTGTCGAAAGACTCAATAATGCTTTGCTCATCCTGAATGACGAAGCACCGGAAGATGAGAAATTTCTAAAGAACGTGGCAGCCTATGTCTTTAACTCCAGCGGTACGGTTGTTGCGGAGCTGAAGCCCGTCAATACCCTTTCCCGGAATCCTGAACAAATTGCATCCATGTGGCGCGAACGGGTTGGCGAGATCTCCGGTGTCAAAACCATCCAGATTACCGGTGCGCAAAAGTCCCATGGTTTTGGCAAGGATATTAATTTCAAATTAGTTTCACCAAGTACCCCGGAACTTGAAACAGCAGCGGATTTACTGCATCAGCACCTGCGTTCCTACGAGGGGGTCTACGACATAGAGAACTCAAATACCGGAAGCATTCCGGAGGTTAACCTGAAAATCAAACCGTCGGCCGAGGCACTTGGATTAGCCTTGACTGATCTCGCCAGCCAGGTTCGCGCTGCGTTTTATGGCGTTGAAGCCCAGCGCATCCAAC
>Ga0206123_10000653_pt1 | contig 33957 bp, 29 predicted proteins | sample Helgoland_Spring_2_FD_160086 | JGI IMG/M metagenome (GOLD analysis project Ga0206123, IMG submission 160086) | Pelagic subsurface seawater microbial communities from Kabeltonne, Helgoland, North Sea - Helgoland_Spring_Bloom_20160316_1 | ecosystem: Environmental > Aquatic > Marine > Epipelagic ...
ATGGAAAAAAAGTGGGCGATCTTCGTGCAAATCCTCTTGAGATCAGTGATTCCCTAAACCTGGCCAAGCAAGAGTTTGAAAAAACTAAGCGAGCCTATGAACAAGCCCGTTCAGCCCGTGATCTTGCAGTTAAGTCAACAAGCATTGCAAAAGCTGAGCACGCTAAAAACATAGAAAATTTAGCTAAGTCGGAAAATGAAAATAAACTTGCCACCGAAGCACATTCAGCGACCGAACAAATGGGGAGGGATTCAATTGCTGTTCTGCAAAAAATGGGAGAGGAAAAAGCATCCAGAGATAAAGAATGTAAGGACCTTAAAGTTGAATTGAAAAAGCTGGATACTAAACTGTTGAAGGATAATCAAATATTATCCACTGAATCTACTAAGCAGAAGGAACGGGCTGCCCTACTCGCCATTCAAAAAGAAACACATCAAAATATAGTTACGGCGGCCAAAGATTCCAATGACACCCAACTCCTCGCCGCCTCCGTTCAGAAAACGAAAAGCATCGAAGCTTTAGTGGCACAGTCCACCGAACAAGTTAAGAAGCACCAAGGCGTGGTCAATCAGGCTTTACTGAGTAAAAAATCTATCGAGCAAAATATAATGACCGCTGAAAAAAATCTTTCAGCAAGTATCCAATCTTACAATTTAGCACTGGAGAAAAAGAAAAAGATGGACATTGAGAGAAATGATAAAATTACAATTTTCAAAGAATCCAAAACTCAACTTGCCACAGCAAAAGCTAATGTGTCCAAGAGCCAGGTGGCATTAAGCAAAGCAGAGGAGAATTCTAAAAAACCACTGACTGAATTTGCACAGGCTGAAAAGAATTTCAAACAGGCTGAACATCAAGTCTCCCGCTGGAATGCTGAAATTATTAATGTTAAACGCCATATTGAATTAAGAAATCTTAGTAAGTTAAAATCCGAATTGAACGAGTACGAGGTTGTGCTCAATGAATCAAGGGCACTGAAAAACTCTGCACAGAAAGCTTTTCAAAATATTGCTGAGTCGTTACAGAAATTACCTCAAACCATTGCCCGGAATAAGGAATTGCTCGCTCAGAAAAAAATTGCTTTGGTTGAGACCGAAAAAAGAAAAGTTTTAGTTTTACAGGTCAGGGCAGATAAGAACTTATTTATTCAGGATGTGAATCGATTGGCCACCCTTGCCAAAAATAAGTCTCAAGCACAGGAACCTAACTCCATGTTTGGTCAGGCAAGTGATAAGTTTCAGGAAACTATCACATTACTTAAAAAAGATCTCGCTGAAACCGAAAATCTCCTCGCAGGGAAGGAACAGGAAATCATTCAGGCAAAGGACGCAGTTACTCAAGCTGCAAATAGCCTGAATAGTTCCGTAAAACTCCTAGAATCCACACCAGAGCAGCTTAAGAACAAAGAACAATCCCTAGAAGTGGCTAAAGCGGAAGAGGCGCTTCGGCAAAAAGAATTTAATCTGGTTAAAAGTAAAGTTGATCAACAATCTGCGAAGTCAGATGCCCTTTACCAACAATACCTTGGTTTATTACCAAAGAATTAATTTATTTTTTGGAGAAGCTTCTGCATTTCCAATCCAATTATACTCCCTGGACCAAGATCCAATACATTTCTCTTCTCAAGAAAATCAATCGCATCCCTTGCCTGTTCTTTCTGACCACTTCGGGCAAGAGTCTCAACATATGGCCTGACTAAACCGTAATACAACTCTCCTCCAGCGGTTTTTTCAAAATCCTTAACCATCCGTTCAAATAATTTTTCTGCATCGGACCAAAGTTTTTTCTCTAGTTTTTTCATTATTTGCTCTGCTCCCTCCTTGATTGCCAAATCAAACCGTCCGGAGCGGTTCTGTTTTAGAATTAGGCTCCTAATTCGGTCCGCTTGTCTCGGGTTACCCATCTCGTCGTATACATCTGCTAATTTTTTTTGTCCCTCAATCTTCAGGTCAACCGTATTCGAAAATGCCTTTAACCAAGCATCCCAAAAATTTCTCTTCTCCCTCAGGTCGGAAAGATTCCGCTCCACCCAGCTTGCTTCCTCCTTCCATACCTCGGTGAATGCAGGGTGAAGTGTTCGGGCTCTCTGAAGAGATTCCCGGAAAAAAACGGCGGTCGGGTTTGCCATAGCCCATGCAAAGTAATCCACTGCTTTCCCGCGAAATCCGCTGAGGTTTTTTTCTCCGCGGGCAAGTGCACCCAGTTCATCATCGGTAATTAACTTCCAGCTTTGCGGATCAATTGCATTGCCCACCGGATAATTCTGATTTTCATAGCGACCACAATCCGTTTCCCAACGACCCGGGTTTTTCAGAAATCCAAACCAGGCATGCCCTCCTCCACTTCCCTGTCCCACGAAGGTAAGAGTGGGAATGCCCTTGGCTTTTCCTGCCATCGAACTGAAATAGGCCTGATCAACACAAATTCCACCTTTTTCCTGGATGGAAGAAAGCGAATAACTCCCGTACGGCCAGCGAAAAAGAGCGCCCTCCAACCTTGGACGGTCATACTGAATGGAGGCAAATATTTTACCAAAGCTGGACCGTCTGAATTTAACGCTATTCCGAACCCATTCCAACTCGCTGCTCGGCAAGCGGTGATCTACCACAAATTTCAGCTCCGTGACCGAGAGCTGACTAGGGTCATATTCCAATTTCCTCGCCAAGTGAGCTTTGACTAATTCTCCAAACCGTTGACTGGGCAGAGAAGGATCAATCGGTACATCTTTGTTGGAAACCTGATGGTGAGGCCAGTCCCTTGGAAAAGGTTGATCAAAGACAACCGCGTAGGCGGAAGCTAATGCTGCATATTTTTCGATGGACTGAGGATGATCGCGGGCGATCGAAAGAAAAATTTTCAGGGCCTGGATATCATTGTCCTCAGGATGTAGAGCTTTAAGAAAAACTTTTTGAAGAGTGGTTTTTTTTCCCACCTCAATAAAAACGGACTCGAACGAGTCGTTTCCTGTTTTGGAATAGAACCGTGAATAGAGATTGATCCATCGCCAGTGGTCAAACCAGGAAAAGAAGTCCCGGCCCTCCCTCATTGATCTGTCCTCTTTCTTCGTCCAAATAGAACGAAGATTGGACATCAATTCATTAGCAAGTTTATCGAGGTCACCTTCCTTGTTCATCGACCACCATTTGTCCATCTCAGATGGGCTCCAAATGGCTAAGGAAAGGGTGGTTCCGCCCGGTCGTTGTGGCCTAACCGATCCGACTGGAGCACGAGATACACTTTCCTGGTATTGTCCGTTGAGGGCATTTTTGACATAGGCCTGATCTTGCCCTGAGAGCATAGCGAGCGGGAAAACAAATTGCTTAGAATCATTTCTTTCAATCGTGAGCTTATCCCCTGACTTGCTTATTAAACGGGCCTGAATTCGCACGCCAGTGGTTGAAGTCCAAGTACGGAATGGGAATTCCGCGGAGAAACACTTAAATCCAAAGATGAAAGCAATGACCACTGAAAGAAATAACTTTTTCATTAGATGAGTTTAACGGAACAGAGATGTTTCTACTATTATAATAAAGTAAATGTTTTGTAGTCCCTAGTAAACATAAAGCTCTGTGATTCAAAAAATAATCTAAAGTAACCAACCTTTTCCATATTTTCGCTTGATATACTTTTTCTCTGCTTCATCGCGGGACCACCCCAGTCAATTCTTTCCACCGTTCGTACCTCAAGATTGCCTAGAAGAACAGTCTCAGGAACTGAACCAGCACAGGAAAAATTTGATAGGGCAGGCATTCATCGCGAATACCGAAAAACACTCCACAGGATTTACGGTCTAAGTGGAAGTAACTTTCTGCTCAACACGCGGTATGAAATTAGATTTTTGATAGGTTCAAGTAGAAAGCAATACCTGACAATCTAGAAATATCCAATCAGGCAAACTTGACTTTCAAACTTACGGCGTAATTATTATTTGCTTTATGAATTTATTATATTTCTCAATTCATTTACATTTTTGGACCGGAACACTTTTTTTACTTTTCTTTAATTCTGTATCACTCGCAGGAGTAGAGAAAAACGAATCTAATTCATCGGGTTTGACCGACCTTCAACTGGCTAAAAGAGATGCGGAAGATTTTGAAAAACTGGCAGCCCTTATCAAACCCTCTATTGTGGTGGTCGAAGGTGTGGATCGAATCGGAAGAGAAGGAGGAAGAGGAACTGGATTCGTGGTGAGTTCAAACGGGATAATTGCCACTAACTTTCATGTCATTGGAGAGCATCGAGAGTTCAAAATTCGCTTTGCCGATGGAAAAACTTACACACCCACTGCCATATTAGGAATCGACCGAGAGAACGACTTAGCTATTTTCAAGATCGACGCAGAGAATCTGCCTGTACTGCAGCTCGGTGATTCGGATAAAATCTCACCTGGTCAATCCGTATTTGCAATCGGAAATCCACTCGGATACAGCCACAGCGTAAGCCGAGGAGTAATTGCGGCGGTTCGTGAGCTTGAACAGGGCGATGGTCGCCCCCTGGTTCAAGTGGCAATCCCCATTGAACCAGGCAGTAGTGGGAGCCCTACACTGGATCTAGACGGTCGAGTAGTATCCATACTGGCCATCAAGTCGGGAGGGGCCATGGGTTTTGGAGTACCTGTAAATAAGCTAAAGTCTCTGCTCAATAAACAAATCCCAGTCCCAATAAAAAAATGGTTCACCATTGGAACACTCGACAATACGGAATGGAGTTCTATAATGGCGGGGAGTTGGAAACAACGGGCAGGAACCATTATTGCTTCCGGTCTAGGATCAGGGTTTGGGGGAAGAATGCTTTGCCTCTCCGCTAAAGATACAATTGCAGTACCGTATGAATTAGAAGTGGAGGTTCGCTTGGACGATGAAAGCGGTGCAGCCGGTTTGGTTTTTCACGCTGATGGCCAAAATAAACACTATGGTTTTTATCCCACAAATAAATCGCTTCGCTTAACTTGCTTTGAAGGGCAAAGCGTTTACTCATGGAATATTTTGAACACGGTTACCTCACAAATGTACCGACCGGGGCAATGGAATAGTCTGCGGGTCAAACTCAAGGAAAAGGGAAAAATCATGTGTTTTGTAAATGATCAACTGGTTATTGAAATAACCGACTCTTCCCTCCAAAATGGAAAAGTTGGACTTTGCAAGTTTCGTTCGCCAACTGCAGAGTTTCGCAATTTCAAACAGGCGAAGAGCTTCCCCACTTCTTTAATTTCTCCGCAGGCAAGACGAAAAATTAAAAATATTACTAAAAACCTCACTGAGTTAGAACCACTGAGCGAACAGGATCTTGAACAATTAGTCACGATGGGCTCATCAGTTCCTCAGGCCCTAAAGGATCAGGCTTTAATACTCGAAAAGAAGTCTTCTAACTTAAATCAACTGGCACAAAAAATTAAGGATATACTACTCGTTGAGGAACTCACACAGTCTCTTGCTCATGAGGATGAAAACTCAGTCGACCTGCTTCGATCCGCTCTCCTGATCGCACGGTTACAAAATCAGAACTTTGATCTGAATACATACCTCGATAAAGCAGAAAGACTGGCCAAGAATATTGCATCCCACTTTCCCGAGAAAGCAACAGGCGAAGAAAAATTAAAAATATTAGTACATCAACTATTTGTGGAGATGGGTTACCACGGCAGTACACTTGACTATAGTCATCCCTCAAACAGTTACATCAATGAAGTGATGGATGACAAGGAGGGTCTCCCAATCACCTTGTCAGTTCTGTTTATCGAATTAGCAAACCGGTTGGAACTACCAGTCAGCGGGCTCGGACTGCCTGGACATTTCATTGCGATGTATCGGGACGAATCAAAAAATAAATCGAGGGAAATTTTGGTAGATCCATTCGGGGGGAAAATTGTCAGCCGAAAAGAAGCCTCACAAATTACCGGACTACGTCTAAGCGAAAAAGATTTTCAGCCTTCTTCTAAGAAAGACATCATTACACGCATGCTGCGTAATCTGATTCAATCTGCCAGCACCAATGGTGATGCCAGTACCCGCTTATTATACATAAATGCAATTTTAGGAATAGATCCAAAAGATAGCTATACCAGAGCGATTCGAGCCATGCTCCATTACGGAGAAGGCCGGTATTTAGAAGCGATGAAAGATATTGATCAATTAATTTCAGAAAACCCAGACAGTCCTGAAATGGCCCCATTAGTCGAAATTAAAAATCGCTTACTTAAAAAACAAACTAAGTAAGTTATTCCAAGTCGTCTTCAATCCATTCATCCTCTCCCGTTTTCCCATCAGGCCCCATTGAGAAAAGTCGAAAACCTCGCCCCCCCTCTTGCAGAGGGTATTCATAGACATAATCATTGCCCCAAGGGTCTTTAAACGCGACGTCCTTACCCAAAATTTGAGATAACCAAAGCATCAATGATTTTCCCTCGTTATGTTCGATATCAGGAATCTGGGTGGTGTCATAAGATTCTAAGTCGTATCCAAACAGCTCAGTCGAAATAGTGGCAGGATAGGGAGGCATCTCCAATGTTCCTTTTTCATTATGAAACCCGGCAAGTGATAAAAATAGACATTCTCCGGGAGTGCAAACATTCTGCGGGCAGATGGGATATCCATTGAAAGACCGACGATAGTTCTCGATCGAAACTTTTAGAACTCGCAACTCCACATATGCCTGTTTGTGTGCCTGTTTATCCAACACATAAAAGTAACCCGTAAACATCAGCCCACATAATACTCCCACAATTGCTAACACCACAAGCAACTCAACCAAAGTAAAGCCGGTAATTTTCGATTTTATGCGAATACCTTCCCCCACCCTAATTGGACCAAAGCTTCTCGCACATCAGCTAGATCCTCATCCTCCAATGCCATCAGTTTAAACTTCTCGTCCCTCTTCACAGCTTCTTTTAAAAAATCCATACACTCCCCCGGTTTTTTTAACACACAGGCATAACAAGCTAAATTAAAGCGAATTAACCCATCATCAAAATGCAAGGCCAAGCCCTCTAACAGGATAGATCGTGCTTCGGTAATTGATTCATGGCGACGGGTCGCATAAGCATCCGCAATCCACCAGTCCACCTCCTCCGAAAATTCATACCTCAATCCCCTGGCAATCTTTTGTGCTCCCTCCCAATTTTCTAATTCTTGATCGATACTGAGAAAAAAGACCTTACTCCTTTTCCCCCAAGGTTCTTCCTTGGGTAATGCCCTTAGCTCTCTCTTCGCATCCTCATACATCTCCATCGCGAGATAACCATGGGACCTTCGCCAATGAACTTCAGGTTTTAAAATGTGGGGAGGCAGATCTTTCATTTCACACACAAGATTGAAATTAATCCCCCGCTTTACAATCGGCAAGCGACAAAGAAAAAACTAGTAATCATACTAAAGTAGAGTATTTAAAATATTCTCACTCAAAGAAAAAGCCTGTGCCATGAGAGCCTGCGAACTCTGCAATCTAATTTGCTCCTTCGCCATTTGGGTCGATTCGTCAGCCAGGATATTACTGGTTAGTCTGGATATACCCATCTCACTCAAATAAACCTGATTACTCAATCGCTCACCTGCAATTTCCAACTCCGACATATTAGCCCCCAGTGTAGCCATTTGAGTAGATACATTTTCAATTTCTTTCTCTAAAAAATTAAGAGTCTCCTTAGCTTGTTCAAGGGAATCAATCGAAGAATCCACCAAAGTTATTCCGATTCCAACTGAATTCAGATTGATATCATTACCATCAATACCAACAATTTTTTTATCATTGGTAGGTTCATCCAAGGGCGTATAGGTTGCATTGATTTGAAAAATCGTATCAGCTTCAACCCGCAAAGTTAACTTGGTAAAATCAGCACTCGCAGGATTAGTGCCTATTTCCCCTACAGTTCCTGAAAAAAGGTGATCGGTACGATCATCTCCAGATAACCATGGTGTAGACTCTTCAGTCGAATTATCGCCACTACTTCCCAACCCTAACTGACTGATATAAGAATCTTTATTATCATATCTTGCGTCCCCACTCCATGTATTTTGAGGGTCATCCCCAGTACCTACTGTGTTATCACCACCTGCAACATTTGTTGCGTTACCGGGAGTAAGAGGAATAAACTTAAAAGTAGTTGCCTTACCTGGGGCATATTCTATTTCAAACCTATCGAAGTCATAATCGTATGCAGTACCTTCAGTTTTCCATTTATAATCAGTCGAATTACCACCTGCTGTATCAAACAATATATTATTCCCTTGTTTCAATATATAGCGTTCACCGGAACCACCTCCATTTACTTCTAATGAAAACTTTCCGGAATTAAAATGAACTTCTTTTTCCAATTCGTAATATTTCGAGTTACTCGCATTCCATCCAGAATGGGAAGGAGTTAATGTACCAACTTCTACTTCGCTATCGTTCGTCGTCTTGTCTGTAAAACCTTTACCAAAATCAATTTCCGGAAAATATTTCGCTGCCATATCATCAAATAAATAACTACCTTGAAACTTTTCGCTACGCATAGAAAAAGTCTCTTTTTTAAGGGTCTGAAATTCAGAATTTAAATTCGCCCGATCTGAATCACTAAGCATCGGGTCCATTGCCTGGGAGGCCAAAACGCTCATTCTCTCATAAATTTGATGAGCTTTCTTCAATCCTGCTTCCTGCATCTGAATATAGCTTACCGCATTTTGCATACTACTTGCCAACTTTGTTTTACTTCGGTTTTCTGCGCTCAACCTTGAGACCATGGATAATCCACCACCATCACTCTGCCCCCGCAAACTCTCAGTTGCATTTCCAGAATTCAAGAGACGACCTGCAGAATTTTGCACACCATTCGAACTTCGGTGCATGTTCACCGAAAGTCGATCAAGGTTTACTGAATTAATTCCAATCATTCCATTTAAAGGAGCTTGTTGATCAAATCCCGGTTTATACCACGAGCTTGTACTAGAAGAGAACTAGTCACATCGGACCTCAAATTCTTTTTTACCAAGTCAATTGCAGTCTCTGCATAGTCTCGCTCTTTTTTGGCCAAATTGGATTGCTCGGCAATAACATAGGAAGAAAGACGATCTGCGGACATACTCACATCGTTCACCATTGAAGCCAAGTTTCCTCGTTGATTTAAAACATTGTCGAACTCGTTCAGTATTCGAGAAGCTGCAGTTGATGCATTTTCATTCGAATCTACGGAAACATCATAAAGAGTACTGAATAAAGCGGGACTCAGGTTTATTTTTTGCCCCCCCACATCCACCGACAAAACATCATCGCTTAATAATGCATCAAACCTTGCTTCCGCTTGAAACAACGAACTGGATTCAACGATCACACTGAGTTGAGTCTCATTTGCCTGAGCACTATTGGTTAGAATTGGATCTCCATTAAAATTCGACATCGAGCCGCGGGACCCAGAATTGTAACTAGAATTATCGTCCACACCATCTAAGTCACTATCCAAATAACTATAATTGTAAGTTGTGGATTGTCCTGGAGAATATTGAATAACGAATTGATCAAAATCTTCGTTATACGCATTCCCTGCAGTTTTCCACCAACTACTATCAAATAAAATATTATTACTTCCTTGCTTTACATAAAATCTTTCCGGCGCTGTTCCCGCATTAACTTTTAATGTTAGTGTACCTCGGTCATAACGAACATCCTTTGTTGCAGTCCATCGGCTCAAGTTTATTCTTCCGTTATAAGCCGTGTCATCATCAGAATCTACATTCCTGTGCTCGTAGGTATCGGGTGCTGTTGGGTTTTGCTCAGTTTCATTTAAACCACTGTCAAAATCCACACTTTCCTGAAATACATAATGCCCCTGAAATTTGGTGCCTTGCAAATCGTATAGGGTTTCCTTCAAGCTTTCAAATTCTGCATGATACATTCCCCGCTCAGAGGAACTGATCAAATCATTGGAAGCGGAACCTGCAACACTTGCCATTCGATCCATTACTTGGGGAACATTTTCCAACCCGGCATCTTGAATTTGGGCATAAGTCAAAAAATTCTGTATGTTTTGAACTTCAATTTTCTTGCGATCACTTAAACTACTCATCCTGGCAGAGTAACTAGCATCCCCTGAGTTACCTTTCGTTATCGCAACCTCAGTTGCACTAACGGATAAGGCTTTATTGGTGCTACGCTGGAGGCCAAGAAGTGCCTTACTAGTTGCATGCGACAGGTTCCCAAAAATAGATGCATTGGGAGAAAGCATGGGACTTACAAAAGTTTTCCTACTAAGTTTTGATTAATGCCCTGAGCTTGGACAAGTAGTGCACTAGTGGCCTGTGAGCGTAAGCTCTTTTTTGCAAAATCGATTGAAGTGGATGCAAAATCTCTTTCTTTTTTAGCAAGGTGTGCCTGTTCCGCCACAAAATACGAATCCAATCGATCTGTGGACATCATAATTTCATTTGTAACCGACCCTATTGTAGCCCTTTTATCAGATATTGTATCCAGTTCATCTAAGATTTTTGCTCCTGATAAAGAAGCGTTTGCTTCGTTATTAACCGAGTATCCTGAAAAATTATCAAATGCAGCGGGCTCAAAAATTATTTTATGACTACCCGCATTGATGGAAAGAGAATTTTCGCTGGCTTTGAAAAGGTTATACCCTTGAAACTGAATATCCTGCAATTCGGCAAGGTCCAATTTAAGAGTTTCAAATTCAGCATTTAATAAGGATCTTTCATTTGAACTGATAAGAGAATTAGAAGCAGAACCAGCAATGCTTCCCATTCGATCCGTGATGGCAAAGGCTTTCTCTAGTCCGGCATCCTGCATTTGCCCAAAACTTACTAAGTTTTGTAAATTTTCAGACTCGACTTTTCTATTGTCGCTTAAGCTGCTTAGTCTGGCTAAGTAACTCGCATCACCAGAATTTCCTTCTGAAATCGCCAACTCGGTGGAGTGAACCTTAAGCGATTTACTAATGCTCCTCTGTAAATCGAGCATCGCTTTTCCCGTAGCGTGGGAAAGGTTTCCATAAATTGGTGAGTTAGGTGAAAGCATAGAGATATTAAAATAATTGCCTCCATGCAATGAGAACAGCGGAATGCCGCTCGCGCATCCTTGCGCACATGCCTACAAAACCGTCTTCCGCAAGATAAGTCAAATATTATTTCACTTATTTCGATTCCACCAAGTGGCTAGAACGCTCCCAATCAAACAATGAATTACGGCACTCAATGCACAGGGAGCCGGCACCATCGGCAAATGTGAAAAATGTTTACTCGCCAAAGCCATACCCAACCCGGAATTTTGCATTCCTACTTCAATCGAAAAAGTTCGACAGTCCAATCGATCTCTTTTGAAGAGTAATCCGATCATAAAACCAAGAAAAAAACCGCCCAAATGAAGCAAAAGAACGGCAATTACTAATAGGTACCAATACTCTAAAATTATGTTTCTTTTAGCTGCCAATACATAACCAACAATTAATAATATAAATAATACTGATATTAATGGGGACACTTTTGAAACCTGATGGGCAGAATTTTCGAATAACTTTTTCCATAGCAATCCAAATAGAAGAGGTAGTAAAACAATCAGTAAAATACTCTTGAGTAGTCCCCACGAGTCAACCGGGACATAATGTCCTGCGTATAAGTTCATGAGCCAGGGGGTTAAGAAAATAGCGAGTATCGTAGAAACGAGAGTTAAACTCACCGATAGCGCCAAATTTGCTTTTGCCAAAAAAACCACAACATTTGAGGCAGTCCCCCCCGGACAGCAGGATACTAAAATTAAACCGACCGCCATTTCAGATGGTAACTGAAGCACCCAAGCCAATCCCGCTCCCCATGCTGGCATGATTAAGAACTGAGAAAAAACTCCCAAGCCCACTACTTTTGGTTCTCTCCAAACACGAATAAAATCGTTGGGCTGCAGGGTCATTCCCATACCCAACATAATAATACCTAAGCCCCATCCAATCGCATCTTTCCCGTACCACAAAAAACAGGAAGGTTCAATAAGGGCAAGTATTCCTACCAATACCGACCAAAGCGGGAAGAATTGAGTTGCCCCCGCGGCGATCCGTTCCACCCTATTTTGTATCTTCAAATTATTTTACCAATCCCATTAGAAATCAATGAAAACAAAACTTAAGGTCAAGATTTCCCTCGTACTGGCAACTTCTATAATCATAAATATATTTCTTATTTGGGAGGTTTTTCGTCTTCGAGATGAGAATAGAAAGATGAATAATAAAGGCAGTTCATCAAGCCAGAGTTTGGAAGAGTATTGGGATGAAAATCAACCTTTAGAAAAGGAGGGAAACAAGCCTTAATTCGCAATTTCCCAAAATTCAACCTCTCCCCACAAATGTCCCCAGCCTTGAAATTGGGGGGAAATTCTAAAATACCGGGCGTTCACCGCTCGTAAATCTAGCTCAGCCCACGCTCCCTTTCCCTTTTCAGTAATAAAACCATCATACTCGTTAAAGTCCAAAAATTGCTTTCCATCCTTACTCACCTCCACTTTAATCTCTGCTAATTCATCCGCTCGGTCGGTTGCTTGGAAGTAAATCCTAATTACACCGATTCTCTTTTCTTCACCCAAATCAAAGGTCACTACCGGGTTTACCTTAAACCAAGCCGTCCAAGTCGAGCGCCAGCCGTCTTCAGGCAATTTCCCGTCCATTAAAAGAGAAACATTCAATCTCCCCGCATCCATAGTTGGGTTCTTGGAGGTGGATACTTTTACTATTGGGGATAATCGATATTTCTTAGAATCACCATCCCGGGCACGACTTTGTGAAAGTACTAATGTGCAGCTCAAAAATACACTTAAAAAAACGGGCAGGTAAAATAAATTCCTTTTCATATACCTTTTTTGATCCAATTAATAGTTTCCTGCAAGTTTCATTACAAAGAACTGGCAATAATTTTCCCATCGAGATAAACATCCGCCCAAACCCAAAATCCATTTTTTCCGCGCTCTAAATTTCTGATTCGCACATGACTTGATTCTTTTAATATCCGACGAAATCGATGCCATTGTCGAAAGGCAGTGCTTACTTTAAGTGGATCCGGGTCGGTAAGAGATTCTACATTCAATCCCCGGACCTTTATGGTTAGTGCCCGTCCAAAAACAGGATTTAACTCTTTTACATGGGCAACAAATGTATTTCCATTCAGGGTTTCAAGGATATCACTTGAAACATCCAATTCAAAAGTGGAAGGAAAGCTTCGATTAACCGATGCGTTTTGACTCGAACATGCAGTCATAAATTGCATAAAAGTGAATAGTCCAATCAGTAAAACTCGCATCCATAGTAAATAGAATACGATTGCTCTTCGAGTCAACCCTTGGACTATTTGACAATCATAACTTTCGATTCACCATCCAGTGGCAACCCGACTCCTCGGCGATCTTCATAAACATTCTCTCTGCTTTGTTTAATTTCCTTCCTTTTCGAACTGAAATACCCCATGTGCGGGCTAATTTTTTGGGCCCCAATGCAAGGCTGACTAGTTCTCCCCGCTGGACCTCTTCCTCGACTGCCCAGTCGGCAAGAATTCCCACTCCCATTCCGACTTTTATTAATTCCTTACTCGCTTCGGGACTACTAATTTCCATAAATGAGGAAAGTCGAATTCCCCTTTTATCAAAATAATCAGTAATAATTCGGAATGTATAACTGCCTTTATTGTAGAGAATGAAATTCTCAACCCCTGCATTATCCCAATCAATCCTCTTGGTTTTGACCCAGGGATGAGAAGGAGAAACCACCACCCTTAATTCATCGTTGAAACAGGGCATGAATTCAATTTCTGGCATATTAAAAGGCGACAATGTAACCGCCAGGTCAATTTTCCCTTCGCTCAAAAGTTGTAAGCATTCGGGTGTATCCTCACATTTCACCTCAAACCGGCATGGAGATTGAGTTTCTTTAAATTCTTTTAAAATTGATGGGAGAAAAAACCGACAAGCCTGTGTACTCGCACCTAATCGAATGCGCCCTGTGCCAAATTTTTCAAAACCATCCAATTCGTCTCGAACATTTTCCATTTCAACAAGAAATGGGCGAACAAAATTCAATAATCGATCACCCGCTTGTGTTAAAGAAACTTTTTTTCCCTGCCGACTAAAGAGTTTGCAACCTGCCTCATCCTCTAAATTTTTCATTGAATGACTCACTGCTGATTGAGTGAGAAAAAGATGTTTTGCTGTTTTGGTAAAACTTCCGGTACGGCAAAGCACATCAAAAGCTTCAAGTTGCCTAGTGTCAAATGGACGAATTCTTTTCATATTTCCAACCAATTAGCAAATCACGAACCAACTTTGTATTTTAAGGATTTTTGCACGAATTATGACAATCTGAAATGAAACCCGAACTATCTTCGCCACCTCAATTACAGCAAGGCATTACAAATATTTATATTCTCGCTTGTGTGTATGAAAAGAAATCCATAACTTTCAGTCATGTGCAGCATATTTAAAATTATTACAGCTTGCATCCTACTTCAATTGGTAACAAGCGATGGGCGTGCTCAACTGCACCCCATGGAAGCGTTTGGTAGAACTCTGTTCGATTCCTTTAGGCAAGCTGACTTTAACAGTTATTACAATCGCTCCATTTTTTCTTTGAATGAAAAATCCTTCAAGTTTTTTCTGCAGAATATTGAAAACAAAACCATTCAGGAAAATCTCATTTCTCAACACAAACAAAATTTTCCAGCACATTATTCACTCAATGAAAAATGGAAGGTTGCATTCCAACATTTGTGGCGAAATGAACTTCGTCACATTGCCCGATATTCCCCTTCTCAAGTTCGAAACGAGTCATTCATTCCGATTCTCAAGGAAGCATCCGATTACAATATACAATGGGAAACAACTCAACTACTTGCTATTGAAGTTCTCCTTCCCGTCAGTTGGAAAAATGGAAGGTTTCAAATTAAAAGTGACCAAGGAATCGATTTAAATCAAAGCAACGAAAGAATTTTGTTTTTAGATCGTAACTTAGATTATCGCTTAACCTTGAACAAATTCACGTATTCAAAAACATTTATGATTGGGTCAGATCCTGAAGACTCAGATCAAGCCTACAAACAAGGCATCCTGGGGAACGGATCGGGGCAGGGTGATATTTTGATCAGGTTTAATTCCGCTACTCCTTCTAACCTATTCTACTTTTGCCCGGATCAACTGGGTGCTGGCGGTCCTATAATCATTAAAGATATGGACGACATGAACAAACCGAACCAGAGAACAGACCTGTTGCTTACCTTTTCCTTCGACCAACCTTCCAGGGCTTTTCAAATCATTCTTAAAGATGTATTACTCTCAAGCCGGGGTCCTATTTTCACAGAGAGGCCAAAATTTCTTGGCGAGGTATCCCTTCCTCGCGGATTATCTTATCCCAATTAATTTAAATTCTCGGCTTATCTAAAATAACCTCAGTCAATTGACCGTTTTTATAACGTGATATATTAAAGAGGTCTCCCTTTTCATTCCACCTTCGAAAAACTCCGCTTGCTTTTCCATCAAACCACTGCCCTTCCTCTTTTAAGTTTCCATTGGGCCACCAAAATCTCTCCATTCCGTCTTTTCGTCCTTTAAAAAAATCTGCTTCACCACGGGGAGTACCATCAGGATAAACTTCCGATGCTCGACCGGAAAAAGGATTTCGTTCGACATCATAATGCCACAAGCCGGTTGTCTTATCCATAACTAAGCCACTGCCGTTAACCGTTTTTAATTTTAAAGAAAGGCGGGAATTCTCCCATTGTAAGGTTTCTATTTTTAACTTTAATTCTTTTAATTGTTGTTTTCGGCCAAATGCTGAATCACCAAGTTGTTCTTCCGATACCTCTTCACTCGTGGTCTCTGTATCCAAACAACCAACCAAAAATAATAAGGTCGCAGTGAGCCAAATGAAATTAAGCTTCATCCCATTATCGAATAGAGCCTAACCGGTCAAATGCAAGAGCAATACAATTGGTATGCAATATTTCGACAATCGAATAACCTCATGTTCATATTTTCAAAAATCTAGACCAAATCGCACTTTATTCTTTGAATAATATATCATTTAAAATAGGTTGGTCACTTACTCATGAAAATATCAGAAATAAAAAATATACTGAAGCAACTCAAAGAAGTTTCTTTCGTTTTACCGAATGGAAATAATGTTCCGCCCCATTTTCACATTACTGAACTGGGAATTATTTCCAAGGAATACATTGACTGCGGGGGAACGATCCGAAAAGACAAAACCGCCAATTTTCAACTCTGGACTGCAGATGACTTGGACCATCGAATAGAACCCGAAAAAATCATTGATATTATTGATATCGCCGAAAATTCAATCGGTTTAGGCGATCTTGAAGTAGAAGTAGAGTATCAAACAGAAACCATTGGAAAATATGGTCTCGAATTTGTAGAGGGCACATTCCACCTTTCTTCCACTCAGACCGATTGCCTGGCCAAGGATAAATGTGGAATTACCGAAAAACCAGAACTTCCCTCCGATACCTCCCCTTGCTGTAGCCCCACTACTGGTTGTTGCTGAAGACTCTTCCAAGGGATAGAAAAGGCTCTCCTGTCAGGTTACCTTTTATAATCATAATATAAAGAGAAGGAAACACTGAGGACTAACACAACGGAAAATCCTCCGCCCAATAATTTCATATTATCCTCCTCCCTCATTCCGACCACCCAAAGGGAGTATGCGAATACCGAAGCAGCAAGTAAAAGCAGAATTTTGACTAGTACACGGTACAACATTAAAAAGTTACTAGAATAGAATCTCTTTTTTTGAAAGTCGTTTAATTCAATACTTCCAACATTTCTTTTGTATAAAAGAAAAATGGAGCCGAGAATCGGATTCGAACCGACGACCTACGCATTACGAATGCGCCGCTCTACCAACTGAGCTATCAGTATCTATGCTGAGTTCTGAACGGTAAATAACTCGTAGATTTCTTTTTTATACATGATTTTATACATCGAATGCTCGCGAAACCGAAAGGAAAGCGAGAATGAAACAGTGGAAAAAAATAGTCGGAGTGGAAGGACTCTATCGTAACGCAAATGGAAAATTCTATATAAGGTTAACCAAACCTAAAAAAACATTTCGATCGTTAGGAACTGAAAAACTAAGGGATGCCAAACAGCGGATTAAAGAATTCAAAAGCACAGATACAAAGATTGAAAATAAAATATCCAAACAACCAAACTGTACATTAAATCTAATAATTAAATCATTCGTAGAGGAAGAGCTGGAAAATATTAAAGTATCACAAAAAACTCAGTTAAGGATAAAGCAAGCACTAGTGGTTTTAAGGAATAATCAAACACTTTGGAATACAGAGCTTAATTCGATTAATGCAAAATATGTCCGTAAAGCCATAGAAAGAATCTCCCACCTATCAAACGCTTCTAAAAATTACTCAGTTTACGCATTAAAAAAAGCATTTGAATTTGCAGAAGAAAGGCAATGGATCAGAGAAGGTGCTGTTGGTGAGATTAAATCCTTTAGGGTGTCTCCTCGCAGACTCGACTTACCAAATGATCAGGAATTCAATGAGCTGGTTGAATGCCTAAAATATCCAATTGAACGAAAAGACAAAAAAGTTCTACTTCCTGAAGAATGGAATCAGTTTTCAAAACATCAATTAATGCAGAGAATGAACATCTCTGAATCGACGCTTAAACGACGCATTGCTTAAACTAAAGGTAAGCATTACTATAAAGCAAGAGGAAGACCAGAGGTGGCTTTTAGTTTCCTCTTCCTGTGTTTCACAGGTTTACGGATGGGAGAGGCTAGAAAACTAGCTTGGAAGGATGTCATGGATGACAGAATAATAATCAGGGGAACCAAAACATCGTCTGCATTTCGCTTCCTTCCGTTATTCCCTCAGTTGAGAGAATTCTTGAATTCAATGAGAGAACATCGAGGAGTTGTAAAAGATAGTGATAATGTATTGGGTCGCCAGCGAATCGACAAAGCCCTTAGGCGAGCTTGCCAGAGAGTTGGAGTGGAGTACCTTAGGCATCACGATCTAAGGCACTATTTCACGACCAAAGCAGTCCAATCAGGAATTGACATGCCTACAATAGCGAAGTGGTTAGGACATTCAGATGGTGGAGTGTTGGCGATGAAAGTATATTCCAATGTCATGGATGAGCATACTATTCATCAGTCTGCCAAACTGAATTTCACCCATATGGAATGTATTGGATGAATTGCTCTCCTTCCCGATGAGCAAGAAGATAATCTTCTTAGTGATGTAGCCCTACTCTACCGTCATCCACTCCTTGGTTGCGTAGTTGTAAAACCTAGGCTTCTCATGCCCAGATTCGAAGTACATCCAGTTGCTTGAGTTGGCATCGTAGAACCAAGGGTAAGTCTCCTTTTGCGACCACATCCACCCTTGGTCGGGAACGTAGAACCATGAGGCTGTATAAGGCGTGGCATTGGTGTCCAGAGATTGCAGAGCCTCTTCATACTGTTCGCTCGTAAATAAATTGTAAGCGGTTAGATTATTAAGTATGATTTGCTTGCCTTCTGATCTTCCAAGCACTTTACCCTCGGAGATACCCACAGACATGCCTTCTTGCTTACCTTTATTGTAAGAATCAGCACCAATAATTTCCTCAAGTAAAGAAATTGTTTCTGAATCATCCTCAAGCAACCTCAAAGAAGAGCCATACCATGACACACGCCATTCATCGTAATCGTTAAGCAGGTCATTATCTGAATCAGGACTCCCAATATCTGTGCCGTAAATAGCTTCTGCATAATTCGGGAATTCGTCATTATCCGGATCAGACAGATCCTCTATGAACTTCGCTTTAAAAGTGTAATCCTTAAAATCTGAGATAAAAGTATAGGTTTCATTAGTGCTGATGATTTCACCACTTTCTTCCCAAGCTTCAAAATTAAACCCAATTGCCGGTATTGCTTTTAATATAATCCTGTCTCCCTCAAAATAATCACCTTGACCATCCAAAAGACCTGCAGTCATTTCTTGGTTAGTTAAGTAAATATCATTAACCTTAACCTTTAGATCAGATGTTAGTTTCTGATTATAAGTGGGCGCAAACTTAACTGAAGATCTTTTCCTGTACGTATTTGCTAGTTCCATAGCCTTATCTGCCCGAACCATTCCCCCGGACTTAACTTTAGCATTTAAGCTGTCTGATTTTGTGACGGAATTTAACAGAATATCTTTCACATCAGATGCCAATAAATCAGGGCGGTGGGACATTACGAGTGCAGCAACACCTGAGACAATCGGAGCAGCGAAGGAAGTACCATTTTGATATTCGTAATACGGGAAACCATTCCAATTTGTATCAACATCGCTGACTTCCATTGGACCAATATCGAAATACGAAGTTGTAAATTTAGGAAAAAATTTGAATTCTAACCACAAACTACCTCCTGCGTATTCTGATATATCGATTGATATGTCCTTTACTCCACTTCGAGCATTTTTGGGAAATGGTTGAAAATTTTTATACTCTTTGAAGTCATCTGTTAATGACAACCACATACTATCTGTGCGAATCAATGAGTAATCAACCTTGAGATTGAGCCTTGGGTCTTTCATGCCTATCAAATCTATATAATTTGGCATTATTGTGGAGGAATATGTGTATGAACGTGGACTCTCCATCCAATAGGTTGATCCATATAACTTTCTTGACCATGACTTAATTATGGAATCCTTCCAAGAAAATGTCTCCCTCCAAGAAATTCCATCTGCACTGAGAGTACCTCGAAGTTCACGCTTAATAGTAATTACTTTTATGTTTTCACCTGGAGCAGCTATGTCCACGCTATCACTACCATAATTCGAAAAAAGAGAAAGATTTCCTGATCGGTCGATTGCGCTAACTGAAACGATAATATTGGAATCATAACTAGCAGGATAAAATGGTAATTGATCATTATCATCTCCTCTTCCATCAACTCCGCCATTCCCTGCAGCACACACGATTAGAACTCGATCATCTTTTTCAATGATTCTTATAGTTTCTTCGACAAGAGGATCATTAACTGCACTGCCTAAACTTAAGTTTACAATCCTAAACGAAGGTTTGTTATATATATATTCAAGGGCCTCAGCAAGTGCAGCAGAAGTCCCGCTTCCATCACGATTTAAAACTCTTAAAGGTTTAATATAAGCATCAGGTGAGATTCCTTGGACACCCACACCATCTTGGTTACTTGAAATGATACCAGCAACTTGAGTCCCATGCCCTTTAAAGTCATAAGGATCATTATCACCATCAATGAAATCCCACCCTTCAGCATCATCAACATATCCATTGCCGTCATCGTCCACACCAGAAATTCCATCTATTTCCAAAACTGTCTTTAGATGTCTTTTTAGTAGTTCCTTATGATCCTTTGCAAATCCTGAGTCCAATACTGCGACATGAGTGTCAACCTGCTTTACATAACTACTCATTGCTTCTTTCCATCCAATATCAACACCTTCAACGCCAGTAGTGAAGTTGACCCATTGACCGGTGTTTTCCAAGTACCATTGATACTCGAAAAGAGGATCGTAAGATTGTTTTCGATATATCTTGTTGTAGGTGATGTACTTTACACAATCGAGTTTTTCCAAATCTTTTTTTAAGTCTCCGGGATGTTGATTAGCGTCAACAGAGTACAATACGGAGTTTGTAAGTTTGAAGACCTTTTGGAAAGTTAAGTTAAATTGAACTGCAGTCTTGTTTTTATCAATATCTGTAGTGCCATTCATGTATCTAACAATTATCTCCCCTTCCCTGTGTTCAGCATATAAAGGGAAAACAAGAAAATATCCGAGTAGCAAAGCAAATAATAAATGAATTTTATTTAAGGAATGGAGCATAAATATTACAGAAAGTAATGCACCAATATATGTCAATAAATTAAATATTTAATTCATGTTTTTTCGCTAATTGTTAACTCAATCAATTTAAAGCTCGATAAGTGGAGAAGACTTACCATTAACCCAAGTAAAACCCCACAACGCCCCCCTTTTGGCACTTTGCGAACAAGGTAAGGCAGATTCCATAATTTATGTTCGCACAGATAAACAGAGTTTATGGCAGATGCTTTTATACATGGATTTATACATCAATTTATACACGAACTAGGTTGACTGATGTATAAAACAGATCAAATTAGAATATTATCACATTATTAAACACAGCGAGCAATCATGCTTAACCTCAGTAAATAACAGGGATAGAACGAGTAAAAGTGGAGCCGAGAGCGAGAATCGAACTCGCGACCTACGCATTACGAATGCGCCGCTCTACCAACTGAGCTATCCCGGCAAATTTAAATAGTTTGTATAACTTGATGGATGTGCAGTTAGTTTTCAAAACAATTCCAAGGCTAGAGCTCAAGTTTTAATGAAAACCTCGAAGTAATGAGGAAATACTTCAGATAGAATAAAGGTGAAGTTTTCAAAATCTTCCCGTAATTTCCTTTATTGGCTCGAGATTGTGTTCCCAGTCTAGTACATCTAAAGATAAAACTATGGGGCAATTATTAAATGCGGAACCACAAAGAAGTAAATTTTCTTCCATCTCCAAGTACATGTTTTGGTTAATGCTTCGAAACTTTGCAACTAGGCAATGGGTATTTTCAAAACCGGGTCACGATAAGGGTAGTCGAATGTTCACTCTGCCAGGATGTATTATCGCATCCCCTTCCCGACCACATGACAACGAAACCACCGAGGACTATGTTCATTTCTGGGTGCGGGATGGTGCCCTGACTGTAAATGAATGCATTTACCATGACCTCCCCACCAAGGAAATGCTCGATGATTACGTGAGCTTTAGTTATACGATACAAGAAACCGCCATTCGGGCTGGAAGAGGCGCACATGCCTGTTTCAATATTGACGGAACGGAACGATCGTGGGGCGAACAGGGGGATGGTCCCGGACTACGTATTTTATCCATTTTGGAAATTTGGGATCAATTGAGCGAAGAGGCAAAGTCTACTGCCCGCAAGATTCTAGTGAGAGACCGCCAATATATCATCGAGCATTATGACGGAGACACAGATAATGCGTGGGAAGAAATCACTGGTAACAGTTTTTTTTCCCGGACTGCCCAAAGACAGGCAATTGATAAGCTGGAAAAATCCTCATCCAAAACCGGTATTGCTCCAGAGAAAAAGATTCCCGAAATCATTCAAGCTTTAACCACATTATTGGAGGAACATTGGGCAAGTGATCTCGGACATTACCGTTCAATTTTGAATGGAAAAGCAAAAAATGGCACATTAAGGGGTCATGAACTCAACATTGATATTGTTTTTGCATGCACCTATAATGGATTGACCTGCTTTGATGAACGTATGATTGCCACTGTGGCGAAACTGAGGGACGAGTTTGAAAAACTCTACCCCATCAACGAGCAGGACCGGGCATTAGGTATTGGCCCCTTAATAGGACGATATCCGGGCGACAAGTATGATGGAACCGTAAATCAAGGGGAGGACATGGGACATCCATGGCCACTCTGTACCGCTAATCTAGCCCGCTATTACTACCAATGCATAGTTGAAATTGCCAATGTTCCCTGCGTTACCATTACCGATCCAATGGAACCTTTTTTCAAGCAGATCGGCTTCAAGCAAAGCGGAAAGATTAGTAAATCATCACGGGAATACGACGACTTGCAAGCTGCACTATTAGGTGCTGGCGATAAGTTGATGCGTGCAATCGTATACCATTCCGATCACTTAGAATTAAGTGAGCAATTTGACCGCACCCATGGTACTTGCATGAGTGTAAGAAGTTTAACTTGGTCGTACTCCTCTTTTATTGCCTCTTCAAGGATTCGCGAAAAGGCAATATCGCAACTCTAAATTATTACTTTAAAGCTAACTAGTGGCAAGATCGGGTACCGAAAGTAACTGCATTCAATTCTTGGTCGTTTTTACCCGTATCTTGTTTCTGCCGATCGTTTTATAATTTAAATTTTTAATCGCCCCTTTTGCTTCACTTACATTTGGCATTTCAATAAAACCAAATCCTTTTGAAGATCCACTTTTGGGGTCTATCACCAATGTGCAGTATTCGATTTCTCCAAATTCCTTAAATATATTTACCAACTCTTCCTCCGTTGTTAATCGATCCAAGTTGCGTACCAGTAATTTCATTTAATTATTTTAGTGTAAGATGAGAATAGTTTCTTTTGATGAAGATTTCATCCTAATTAGTTTGGAGGCTAGATAAAGCATTAAAGGAGAAAGATTCACTTCTGATTCTTTTCGCGTGAATAATTATTCACTGCATTACCAAATTAGGTTGATTCAGGGTAATTGCGTTTCATTAGAGTGAGGAAATTGATCGCTAAATAACTAATTAAGAATAATAAATTACAAAGAGATTCGTACTTTTCATTGAATCGTTTATGGTGGTCGAACTTGAATAGAAGGTAAAATTGGCATTTGCCGTTAATAGGGAAAGGAAAAACATGAAAAAAACATTTCAATTAGCACACGAGAAAATTAAGTATCCCCGAATGATCGAGTCGGTAAAAGCGGAGGTCAGAAAGCATTTGAAGCGTTGCCGCAGGAAAAGCCTACCCAAAGGTGCAGACTTTTGGGACTTTAATTGCAAGTTTGGAGATACCGAAAAACATGCAACCAGTTGTCATTTAGCAGAAATTGATAAAAAAGTGAACGATGCGGAAGAGCGAGAACTTCAGTCGTTTTACATCGAAGTGATCGCCACTCCAGGAACCAGGCAAAAGAAACAAAATTAGGTATTGTATGCAAGACCGCTAAGTTCTTCGGAACTATTCCACGGATAGTAGTCCATTTGGAAACATCCAGCCTAGCAAACTCTCTTTAGCTCAATCTCCTTAGAAGTTTTCTCTTTTATGTGCTCACACTATAACTTTTAAGTCCGATGTATATTCTCTATCTTGGCATACCAATTAGTGGGGAAGTCCCTGTGAAGAGTACGGAAAAAATTGAATGACTAGTCCAAACTTAACTTTCCCATTGCAGGGAATTTCCAACAGTTATTCCCTTCTACAAAATTAGTTTATTCAGTAGCTTGTGGAGAATTTAAATTACGATTCACCATCGCCTGAAGAAGGTAAGGGTTTTCTTGCCGATCTTCACTGTGTGCAATTCCCCCAATGGGTTCCCAACCCTCCTGAATCGCCTCATTTACTTTTTCAGACAGTGTGGAAGTAGCTGACTCCATTGCTCCACCCCCCATCACTCCCTGGCTAGCATCTTCGATAATTACTTTATATTGCATAATGGATCTTCTCTATTTGTATGATTAATTTAAGAACTTTTCTTAAAAACGGGAGCACCTTGGATCTTGATTGAATTTAATTTGGTTCCTTTCCCAAGGGGCCTGGCTTTTATTCCGGTTAATCGAAAATTTTCTCCTTCCGCCTTCAATTCAAAGCGTAACCGGAAAGGTTTTTCTTCGGGACCGTCAAATGATATACAAATCAATGGTTCTTCAAAAGTTTTTTCTTCCACCCATGTTCCAACCAATGAAATAGGAAAATATCCATCAATTATAACTTGTTTGTCATCTTTAAATTGAAGAGTCACTTCCCTTCCTTCCACTAGTCCACTGTAACTTCCTTGGATGTCCTGTCCGCATGAAGCGAAGAAAAAAATAATCAAAATAATCAGAAACGACGAATTACACATTTTTTTCATATTTTAAAGCTAGCATTAATTTTACCGGCAAGGCTATTACAAATTATAAAACAGATTAGAACGAACGCTTCAATTCAGCGAATTAAAATCTCAAAAGTTGCTCTATAAAAGAGTTTGCCCAAATCTAAATTCATAACTTAATTCCCAGGGTGCTCTTTACTGGGAGTAATGTTTCGCCAATGCCTCCGCCACTTTTATGCCATCGATCGCGGCACTCATAATGCCTCCCGCATAACCTGCCCCCTCCCCCGCCGGGTAAAGCCCGGCAGTATTAATCGACTGAAAGGCCATGCTTTCTTTTTCCAAATGTCGCCGAATCCGGATTGGTGCACTGGTCCGAGTCTCAACTCCAGTAAGTAGGGCATCAGGTCTGTCAAACCCCTCGATTTGTTTCCCAAATTCCGGCAAAGCTTCTTGTATCGCTTTAATCGCATAGGATGGTAGGACAGTAGCAGCGTGATTTCCTGTCAGGTCAGTCAGCTTAACACCCGGCTTGTAGGAAGGTATAACATCGCCCAATTTCTGACTGGATCGCCCCGCCAAAAAATCGCCCACCAATTGTCCGGGTGCAAAATAATCCTCCCCACCTAATTGATAAGCAATCGATTCAAGGTTCCTCTGGAATCCAATACCTGCCAAGGGGTTCTTCTCATCCGCACCAAAATCCTCAGGTTCAATCCCAACCACAATGCCAGCATTTGCATTTCTCTCCAACCGGGAGTATTGACTCATACCATTCGTCACTACCCGGCCAACTTCTGAGGTCGCGGCAACAACAGTTCCACCCGGGCACATACAAAAACTGTATACACTTCGCCCGTTCTTCGCATGATGAACAAGCTTATAATCTGCAGCACCTACATGTTCCACTATTTTTCCAGGATGCATGGGGTAACGATCCTTATTTCCGAATCGTGCACGGTCAATCAATCCTTGTGGATGTTCAATACGAAAACCGATTGAAAATGGTTTTGGCTCTACAAAAACACCACGGGAATGAAGCATTTCGAAAGTGTCACGGGCACTGTGACCAACCGCAAGTATGACTTGATCTGCATCAATTTCCGACCTCTCTCCGCTGATCATATTCAAGGTCTCTAACCCTCGGATTCCACCCGCTTCCACCACAATGTTTTCCACACGGCTGGAAAATCGAATCTCTCCTCCCAGTCGCTCGATCTCACTGCGTAAATATTCCACAATTTTCACCAACCGAAAAGTACCCACATGGGGCTTACTCACATATAAAATCTCTTCCGGGGCACCACCTTTTACCATTTCCTCCATCACCTTACGGCCCAAATGCCTTCGGTCTTTCGCTTGAGTCCATAATTTACCATCCGAAAATGTACCCGCTCCACCCTCGCCAAACTGCACATTGCTTTCTTGGTTAAATATTTGCTTCCTCCAAAAACCCCAAGTGTCCTTAGTTCGCTCTCGTACTGCTTTCCCTCGCTCTATCACCAAGGGCCTTAATCCCAACTGAGCTAAGGTTAATGCAGCAAATAAACCACAAGGCCCAGTACCCACTACCACAGGTCGTTTGTACCCCGGTGTACTGGTGTAAGAATTTCCTTCAATGGCAGAAAACACCGGCTTGTATTCCATATCCGGAGTAGTCTGCAAATGAAATTTTGAAATGAGGAACGAAATGTCAACTTCCGCAGAAAATTGGAGATCTAAAGTGTAGATAAAATGAATATTCGACTTTTTGCGGGCATCGTATCCTCGACGAAAGACATGAAGACTTAATAAATCAATATCCTGCAAACTAAGAATCTTCAGGACTTCAGAACGTAAATCACTTTGATTATGATCAAGCGGTAACTTTAAATTGGTAAGTCGGTAAGATGATACAGTAGAGTCATTCACAATAAGGTCTGGGCAAAGCAAAAAGGTTTATTAAATCAAATTGGATTCGTTTTGATATTTCTTATACAAAAAAAAACACACCCTTTGCAACTCGTCTCAATAAAAGAATCATAGAATCCTATAATGTTGATGACATCGCCATATTTCCTAGATGTACTCTCCATCGTTAAAGTAGTGAAATAACTGGTCCGATAAGGATTACTGTGATCAATTCAAGAAATTGATAAAAGTTCGAACAAATACTACTCCCAATGACTATTTTTAGAAAATTCACAGATTTAAACGCCAGGCGTTAAAATAGTTTCATAATTCAAAACCCACAGACAAATTAAAATCCTCCAATGACCCTATTTAGTTAACTAGCTAATTATATATATTGATTAGCTTAGCTAGTATTGAATTACTAAATTAAGGCCCTACTAGTAATTAATAAGTTCGAAATTAAATCAATGAAATCAAAAAAAGTTACTCACTTTTACTCTTTTCATTCGACTGTATAAATTTGCTTCGTACTCTGAATTAGAAATTATTAAATATTTAAGATCATGAACGAAGTAACTATTAAAGGAGAAATTGTATTTGTGGATGAAGTTCGCGAATACGGAGCAAACGGATTCAGAAAGCATCAAGTAGTCGTAGAGACAGGAGACGGGAAATGGGCCAATCCAATACCCGTAGAGTTTATCAAGGATTCAATTGAACAGAGTAAGGGTCTAAAAAAAGGCGAAAAAGTCTCGATCGATGCCCGAATCAGTGGACGAGAATGGCAAGGAAAAGATGGTGTAACCAAATGGTTTACTTCAATTAGTGGTTACAAAATTCAATCCGAAGGTGGTGCTCCACCATCGAGTGAAGCTGATTCTTCCTCGTTTGAAACTTTTGACGAATACGATGATGGCGTGGAAGATGATGTGCCATTCTGATTCCGGTTTAAACGAGATACACTAAATTATCGGTCTATTCCTTCCACCAACGCAAGGATCGAAAATCGGGGGGACTTCCCTTCCACGGGGTTCCTAACTTACGAGCTTGTAATGTAGAATTCTTCGGAGGTCGAAGAGTTTCACTATCATTGAGCCTTAGTTCCTTAATCCCGACCCAATTCGCGATAGGCTTCATTTCAAAATTCTTAAAATCAGAGAGCGAAAGCTTGACGGGATGCCATTTATTTTTACCGGGTATTGTTAATTCCGCCACATGTTGGTCCAGTCCCACAATCATTTGATTAGGCATTTCTGCTTTCACCTCAAAGGAGAGCTTTGCATTCTTAGGAGCCTTCCATGCGGGGTGGTAAAGTTGATGAGTTTTTATTCCCCATTTTTTAAGGTTGTAACTAAACCATTCCTTTTCCCAGTCACCTTTAAAGTCTTCAATCAAAAGATTGGGCTTTAGCGTCGTCACTATGTTGGCTTTCTTTAAATCAGCCGCTGTGGCAACCTCCATCAACGAGGATAAAACAAACTGGTTGGTGGAATAGATTCCGTAATAATACCCCGCCCCGGAAATTGGTTTCTTTAAATGGTAACTAACATTTGCATAAACCCACAATGGTTTCTCAATACTGAAGAGGTGAAGAGGTGCAGTCCATTTACCCTCATTCTTAGAAACCGCTGAATGCTGCCAAAAACGGTTTTTTGTATTATTCGAATTATCTCTCTTCCCATCCGTCTGAACCTGCTGGGTGTAGAACACATCGATCGAAGAAACCTCTTGGGTATCATCCACGCCAACGGTAACCGTTGGTGCTTTCCCCGGTGGCAATAATAACTTCAATTTCGGATTTTCAGGGAGACGAAACGAATTTTTCAGGTGTTGATCAAACCATAATTGCGTCGCTACTTCGTATTCGGGGGTATCCTGATGATTATGATGAGGAGAACAGGTTATCCGCCAATCTTTGCTTTTCATTTCTCTAATCGAGGTTTCTAAATCATTAATCCGACCATGAAAATCATTGGATGGGCTAAGGAAAATAATCGGGCAGGTAATTTCTTTCAGACTCGGAGGATCACTCACTGTGGCCAGATGCAACGGGTTGGCGGAATAACGATCACTAATTCCTCCGCAAGACGGTGCAGCTGCCTTCACCCGTTTATCGGAACCGGCAGTCAATACGGTCAATTTGCCACCCATAGAATGTCCATAGACACCAAGTTTATTACCATCAACCTCCGGTTGTCTTTCTAAAAAAGTCAAACCCCGCCGTGCTCCAAGAGTGGCAAGAAACCAGCCATTATTACGAGGCGACTCGACTGCATCCAAGGTCCAATCCGCAACGGGAATAGAAGGGAATGCATCTTTTCCATATCGGCTTGGTGCATGGTATGCGTCCAAGGCTCCCCAGTCTGTAGTTAATTTGAATAGGGGATCATTTTTCTTTCCCTCCCAAAAAAGTTTCACCTCATTAGGGGATACCCGGTATCCCGGTGCCGAAATCCGTCCAGCCCAGGAAATTGAAATGGATGCATAACCACGCTTCGCATTGGCAAGGGGAGCTTTGTGATCTGCATACTGCCCACCTCCATGAATCTGGACTAAACCTGGCAATTTCTTGCCGCCTTTCGGATATCCATACACCCCCGCCATCATTGCCTTCTCACTCTTAAACACTCCAATTCGATAGCGTAGTACTTTCAATATAATACTATCCTCTTCCCATTCCTTTAATACTTCCACCTCCATCGGTTCTCTCCTTGGATCAAAACCCTTCCATGCATTATTCCAAGTCTGTGGTGCATGATTACCATCCAACGACGGCAGAGTTTCCGCCAACAAGCTTTCTTTTTTTTCCGCGGATACAGGGAGGGTTAAAAATGGGAGTACTAAAAAGATTAAAGAAGTTTTTCTTAAATTCATTCTAGGTTTTATCCTACATTTCAATCTCCTTGGCAATCTTTTCAAAATGAAGAAATCAAGATCACAAAGAATCATCACTGCTTTAGTTAAATACATTTAAGAAACATTTTCTTGCCCAATTAGACTTCATATTAAATGGTATAAGAGGATGGCAGAAAAAATTAAAATTTACCCTAAAACCTTGGCGGATGGCGGACTTGAATTTGAAATCTCGATAGAGGATCAATCTCTTTTTGGGAAAAAAGCCACTGTTTCAGTTAAACGAGAAGTTTTTGTAAAAGATTCTCGCCCTGTTCATGAGACTGTAGATCTTAATACATTTACTTTTACAGTTTCAGCCTCTCAAATATTCAGCGTACCCGCAGCGATAATGAAAAAGGCTTCCGGTTCATTTCCCTACTCCGGTTCAAAAATTAAAATACAAACTTTTGCAGAAGTCAAAATCACCACGGCACTTTTCTTTAATTCAACCACCAAGTTTAGTCTTTCTAATCATATCTCAGGTGAACTACCCAAAAGGGCCAAGGTAAAGAATAACGCGAAACAACTCATTGATCCAAAAGACTCCTTCCATTTTTTTAAGAATCTCAGTTCAATTCCTACCGAGAATAAAATTGCAACTATTTTACTTCTCTTATTTGGAGGAGCGTTGATCATATTTAACTTAATTATCGGTTATCATGATCAAATGGCTCCAGAACATATGACCTGGTTATATAGTCATTATGATTCCGACGGAGATAAATCCTCTCCCATAATCAAAGCATTAACGGGTTGCGTGACAATTGCCGCCATTGTTTGGGTAGCGATGATAAAACAACTTCAAAAATATATGGCCTTTCATTTCCGTTCGAGAATCAGCAAAGTAAACCGTGAATCGACGATTAACATTGGCAAACTTGTTACCGGACGCAGCCGAGTCGATTTGATTGACCCAGTCCTCCGCGTGGTTGCATGTAATATGGAAAAAGGTAAATATGTACGGGGTTACGGTAGCAACCGGCGAACGGTCAGCTTCAGTCATCCAAACCGTGCAGTGCTTCTTTATTCCAGGAAAATTCCAATCATTCCAAAAGGGGCTCCAATCCATAATTATTTCAACGAGGAATTCTCCTTCAAACCAATGTTTCAAGCCCTCTATCCAAGGCAAATGATCAGTCAATCGCACGGACTTGATTTAGTTTGGGAAGTCCAGCTTATCGTGGGCGATTTAGTTGATCAGGAACTGATCGGTAACCGGGGTGTATTTATTCAAAAAGAGTTTTATTCTGCATGAGGAAAAGAATTCAAAATATTCCGCCTTTTAATGACTTTCTCAATCTTTCAAAACAGGATTTTAATAATACACGCCTCCTTATTTTTCATGGAATCAGCGGTTCTGGAAAAAGCACAAATTTAAATTACACAGCCCATTATCATGCATCGTTTCAAAATCAGTCACGAAAGTGGATATGGACCCATCACAAAAGATTTAAAACTGGGGCTGTCAAGAACTACGATTTGGTAGTCGTGGATGAAATTATAACCCCCTTTCAATTACCAGCTATTACCAAACTTCTCGATACAAATAAAAAAGTTGCCGTAGCATCACACCTTAATCCAGCTTGGTTTAAAATTCTTTGCCCGTTCACACCCACACTTTCTTTTCGTACCGATGCTTCATCTGAAAAAATTCGTGCATATCTTGATAATAAAGGCATTTTATATTCTCCTGAGTCTATTTTATCTTTTTGTAAAACCTATGGATCCAATTATGTCGACCTTCAATGCATTTTGGAAAATCATACCGGTAAAAGTTTTGATGATGCATTAAGATGGAATCAAAAATTTAATAGAATTAAAAACTTCACTCCGGCAAAGTGGATACCGACTTTGCCACGCTTAAAATTCGACTAAAGATCAGTTTCCCGTTGCCCCATTTCTTGATAATATAGAGCAGGTGAAATAAAAATTTCCCGTCCTTGCTCTCCTCTCCTATGAATGCTTGGATAGCATAATCTAAATGGAAGATAAAAAAGCAGAGTTTTCTCTCGATTCACCCAGGCAAAAAGGACAGGCCCGTCGCCCGCTTGCCGAGCGTATGCGACCACGCCATATCGAAGAAGTATTGGGACAGTCTCACATCCTCGGTGAAGGTTGCCTGCTGCCCAACCTGATTAAGGAGAACCGGGTATCCAATCTAATCCTCGCCGGCCCGCCCGGTTCCGGAAAAACGACCCTTGCCTCTGTCATTGCCGCAGAGGGGAATTGCAAGCTCCTTAAAGTAAACGCGGTTACCTCCAATGCGGCCGAACTACGCGACACTCTTAAACTTGTTCGCTATTATGGTTCCGAGAATTGTTTTCTTTTTGTGGACGAACTCCATCGATTCAACAAGGCACAGCAGGACTTGCTCCTCCCCGATGTCGAGTCGGGCGATGTTCGCATGATTGGAGCCACCACTCACAATCCGCGCTACTATATTATCGATCCCCTTCTTAGTCGTTGCCAATTGATTTCACTGGAAGCAATCCCACCCGATTGTATTGAAACTGCTCTCGAATCTGCCCTCAACGACTTGGAGCGTGGATTGGGCTCACGATCATGCACTGCTAACAAGGGAATCATAAAGCAAATTGCCCTGCTCGCAGAGGGCGATCTACGCAAGGGATATAATTTTATTGAAACCATCATCGAAGCCCTTCCCCAAGAAAGTAAAATTACCGAGGAACATATCGCTGGATTTTGCAGGGAACGAAGTATTCGCTACGACCGCGATGAAGATGAACACTACAATACCACATCCGCCTTCATTAAAAGTATGCGAGGAAACGACCCCGATGCCGCCATTTACTGGCTCGCTAAAATGCTTGCCGGTGGAGAAGATCCTCGCTTCATTGCTCGACGATTAGTTATTTTTGCATCCGAGGATGTAGGCCTTGCCGACTCCCGAGCCCTGCTTATGGCCGACGCTACCTTCCGGGCATGTGAAACCATTGGCCTTCCCGAATGCGAGTTCAATCTGGCACATACCACCCTCTTTCTTGCCACCTGTCCCAAAAGTAATAGTGCCACCATTGCTTTGTCCAAAGCAAAACAGGCAATTAAAGACAGCCCCGTTCAGTCAGTTCCTACATCCATACAGGATCGGCATGGACGAAACAAAAACCATCGTGATAATGAAGACGAGTCTTATTTATACAGTCACGATTACCCCGAAAATATTTCCGGTCAACACTACCTCGAAAAACCACTCGATTTATACAAATCTAAAAAATCGGGGGCCGAATCTGCTATCGCTGAACGGATAAATCAATGGAAGATCATAAGAAATGAAATGAATACCTAATCGATTTTGTTAAAAATAATAAACCACAACCTAAGCACCATCGTTATATAAATATATGTTCTCTCATTTTCCGTTCAAGACATACCTTAAATCTAAAGTTCTATCTTTGCTTTTATTATGTTGTTTTTGTAAGAGCTACGGACAAAAAAACCTAAAACTAAAATTTCAGGACTGGATTGAAGATGATGATCGCATCAAGGTTCGTTCTTGGTATGCGGAGGCAAATACTCCTATTAATGACAATTGGGATGTCGGGGTAACTGGAATGGTGGACACCATTTCAGGTGCCACTCCAAATGGCCGACCACCAACCACTAATAATTCCGAATGGCTTGCCAAATTAAATGAGGAAAGAAAAGCCGGAATATTGAACTTAAACAAAAAGGGTACGGATTATGATTTTTCATTTGAAGTTGGACTCAGTGACGAACCTGACTATCTGTCCCGCAGTTATGCCGCTCAAATTTCGCGGGGATTTGCCGAGGATACCCTTATTGTGACCACTGGTATTTCATATCTTGACGACGAGGTGGACAGCGGCGTGCCCGGTGGACCAGGACTAGGAATCCAATCCAAGAAAACACCCGAGTTGATGGTGGGGGTATACCGAATGCTCGATTCGAAAAGTTCCGTTTCCTTGAATCTTACTTACGGTCGTCCCAAGGGTTATCTCAGCGATCCATACAAACAGATCGGTGCGACCAAAACTCTCTTTCCAGGTGATCCTGTTTTGGAAAAAGATATCCTATACCTTTACCCAGAAAACAGACCCGATGAACGAGACACCTTTACGGTATATTTAGAAGGCAAAAAGTATTTTGAAGAATTGGACGGATCTGTTGACACATCATATAGGTTCTTTACCGATGATTCAGGCTTAACCGGTCACACCATTGAGCTTAAATGGATGCAAAGACTGGGCGAAAAATTTGTGATTAGTCCCCTCTATCGAATTTATCAGCAATCGCAGGCAGATTTTTACAACATCACATTGGACGGAACAGGAAAAACTCCTGTTTTACAACCGAATGGAAATACTCCCCACTATTCCGCGGATTACAGATTATCCGAATTGAGAGCTTCAACCTACGGTTTAAAAATTACTTACTTCCACAGGTCAGATTTAAGTCTCGATCTGTCTTTGGATCGTTATTTAGTCAATGGACGAGACGGTCGTACCGACCAGAGAGTTTATCCAGATGCCCAAGTTTTGACTATGGGCATGCAATGGGAGTTTTCACAATGGAACTTT
>Ga0206123_10000658_pt1 | contig 33795 bp, 45 predicted proteins | sample Helgoland_Spring_2_FD_160086 | JGI IMG/M metagenome (GOLD analysis project Ga0206123, IMG submission 160086) | Pelagic subsurface seawater microbial communities from Kabeltonne, Helgoland, North Sea - Helgoland_Spring_Bloom_20160316_1 | ecosystem: Environmental > Aquatic > Marine > Epipelagic ...
TCTTGGAGGTAAGCTTTATTATACACACCCCACAGAAAACATTAAAACAAAGAGGCATACCTATAAAACAAAAATTATGCCACATAAAGGCAATAACCTAGATTCTAGAAGACTAACACAGAGGAAGGAATACCGTGATGCAACAGGAACATACGACCAAACAATCCAAATCAATAAAAAATGCATAGGAGACGGTTGGCCTAGCTTAGTAGTATGTATGTGGTCAGGAATAAACAGATTAGAAAATCTTAGACTGTCTAGCATTACAGATGATTGGAGTTGGGTAGTAAGTGCTTGGGGTAAGTTCTCATTAGAGCAAAACACAATGAAAGCTATGCCAAACAGCGAAGTCTACATTGATAGACAGTATGAACCTGGCGAAGAAGAATATATGAGAGGTTATATGATGCGTATTAGAAATGCACACTATAATCTACGAAAAACAATTCAAAGTATGCTAGCGGTAAAGTATATGCTAAAAGCAAAGGGAATCCCACAATTACATTATTTGTTTTCTAGTGGACAGTATAAGCCTTTGTTACCATTACTAGACCAGCCAACATATGAGAACACTAACGTATGGTGGCCCACCATAGACTTAAATAGAGAGCAATGCATAAGAGAACTTCCATTCTTACAAGACCAGGGCATGTATGATATTGCTAAAAGTAACGGACTACCTATTGGGCCGAAAGATCACCCACTAGAAGAGACCCATGCCCTAATGGCAGAAAGAATAATTGGAGACATAAGAAAGAATGAATTTCTTAAATAAAATAATTAAAAAAATTAAAACATGGTGGTTTGAGTGGAATTTAAAACGAAATTACACAGCAGATACCTATGTGTATGAAGATGAGGAAAATTTTGAACTTATTGAAGAAGGTCAGGAAACTAAAAATAGTTCTTGACAAAAGGTCAAAAAACCTCTATAATATACAATATAAATAAAAAAGAGAGAGAATCGAATTGAGCGAAATTTTACCACCAACTGCCTGTCCTTCTTGTCAAGGAACAGTAGAGTTTGTTAATGACTTACTCTATTGCTTCAACAAGATGTGTCCAGCACAATGGGGTAAGAAACTAGAACACTTCGGTAAACTCTTGAAAATAAAAGGATTCGGTCCTGCTTGCATTAGCAAGTTAGCGATTGATGATTACCCAGAACTGTATGAGCTTACTGTAGAGGATATTTCCAGCAGACTAGGCTCGGAGAGATTGGCAGTCAAGTTAGCAACTGAGATTGAGAAGTCAAAATCAGTTGATTTGCAAACATTGCTGCCAGCTTTCTCCATTCCACTTTTCGGTCGGTCAGCTTCTCAAAAATTATGCGAGACAATATCTTCACTCGAAGATATCTCAGAGAAAAGTTGTACTGAAGCGGGTATTGGCCCGAAAGCCACAGCAAACCTTTTAACTTGGTTAGAAGATGAATTTTACCCAAATGAATATGGCACAAACTTACCATTCAGTTTCTCCGCTACTAAAGTAGTAAAGCGTGAGACTGTCGGGACAGTCTGCATATCAGGTAGACTCAATTCATATCCTACTAAGGCTCGTGCTGCTGAAGTTCTGGAACAACACGGCTTTGCCGTAAAAAATAGTCTGACAAAGGACTGCACTCATTTAATCAATGAGTCAGGAGTTGAGTCAGCCAAAACGCAGACTGCTCGCGACAGAGGAGTCGTTATAATAACTAACATTTTAGATTTAATTGGAGAATAAAATGGCATTACCAAAATGGACAGACGAGAGAACATCATCTCTTGAGAGCTTTGTAGGCTCTGAAACACCTGTTTCTCAAGCTACTGTAGCTAGCGCTGCAGACGAACTAGAGACTTCTGTAAGAAGTGTCTCTTCTAAGCTAAGAAAAATGGGCTATGATGTAGAACTTGCTTCATCAAGCAACGCTAAATCTTTTAGTGACGCTCAAGAAGCTACTTTATCAGCATTTGTAAATGACAATTCAGGTCAGTACACATACGCTGAGATTGCTGCGAACTTTGAAGGCGGAAACTTTTCTGCTAAGTCAATTCAAGGCAAAATCCTTTCAATGCAACTAACAGAGCATGTTAAACCTGCTCCTAAAGTTGAGTCAGTTAAGACTTATTCTGAAGCTGAAGAAGGAACATTCGTTGAGATGGTCAACGGTGGGTCTTTCATTGAAGAGATTGCTGATAGCCTAGGAAAGAGTGTAAACTCTATCAGAGGAAAGGCATTATCTTTACTTAGAGCTGGCGAAATTAACGCTATCCCTAAGCAAAAAGAAACTAAAGGTTCTGGCAAAGCAGACCCTCTAGCGGATATGGAAATCGACGGGCTAACTGTTGATGAAATCGCTGACTCAATCGGCAAAACTGTAAGAGGCGTGAAAACAATGCTTACAAGACGTGGTTTAGTTTGTGCTGACTACGACGGATCAGCTAGAAAAGAAAGAGTTACTCAATAACCAACTTTCAATTGTCAAGAATGTAGGGGTGTTCGCACCCCTACTTTTTCTTGGGAGAGATTATGACAGTAGAAAGCGCACTTATAAAACAACTTTTATCGCAAGGAGATTTCGAGACTTGGAACCGCCTACAGGTGCATTATTTTCCTGAAGGCGAGTATCAGAAGATTTGGAAGGTCGTGGATAAACACGTCCATAAGTTCCATGCTTTACCCTCTTTTGAGGATTTAAAGTACGAGATACGTTCCAGAGAGCTCCAAGAGAAAATTTTTGCGATAGAAGCTGTGGACACTGATGTCCCAGCGCACGAACTACTAGAATATCTAAAAGATTCATTCACTCAGAATGAAATACTATCCAAGATTGAACATTATATAGACAATACTATTAGCGTTGCTGACGCTAAAGAAAACATAGACTATCTGCAAGAGATGGTCGTACAAGTTCAAGATCGAGTTAACACTGCTGATGATTCCGACACAATGGAATCTGTAGAGTTGTTCGATTCTGAAGAAGATTTGGCAAAGTACTTAGGCTTAGGGTTAAACCAAGACTACGACTTGTCTTATCAATTCTCTCCCAAAGACTTGGTCATTGTGGGGGCGCAACGAGGTCACGGAAAATCATTTGCTTGCTGTAATATGGCTGTCAATGCCCAGCAATCAGGACGTTCCGTGCTTTACTTTACTATCGAGATGGATCAGCGACCCATTCTGCAAAGAATGTGTAGTATGGCCACCGGTGTACCACTAGGCAGACTTATAAAGAGAAATCTTTATGAGAAAGAGTGGAAACGCATCGGTCAGTGGTGGGCAGACAGGTTTGAAGGTGGCAGCGAAGTCCTAGCGGACTGGAATGTTTCCGAAGACTTTGACAAGTTCCACTATGCACTGACTCGAAAATGTGAACTAAAGGATAAGGCTCAGTTAGATGTATTTTATGACCCTTCTCTTACACTTGCTAAGATTATTAGTACAGTTAGGCAGAAGAAGATAGAATACCCCGATCTGGGTATGGTAATCGTAGATTATCTAAACCAAGTACGTCGTCACAATGCTCCTAGTCGCTCTGGTCAGTACGAATGGACTGAACAAATAGAGATTTCAAAGGGATTGAAGGCACTCGCCCAAGACCAAGAAGTATTGGTCATATCAGCGTTCCAAACCAATCCTAAAGGAGAGGTAAGATTCTCAAAAGGTATCGAAGATGCCGTAGATGCGTCTTACACCCTTGAACATTGGGGCAAAGAAGAGAACGCAATCAAATTCAAATGTAACAAAATGCGTAGCGGAGAGATGAAATCATTTATCTCCGAGATTGACTGGGAAACCTTAAAAATCGGTCCTCAGTCGGCTATGGATCCTGATGAACGCGCTGATTTAAAAGAGCAGATGCATACGGGAGAAGATTATAATGATTTATGAGCAAGGGACTAGTGATTACCAGTTTACAATGTTTGCATGTGATGTTGACGATAAGTTATTTAAGCATATGCGGCCAAATTGGTTGCCGCAACGCGGCGCCGAGACATGGCTTACACATAATAAGAACAGAATTTACTTACGCGCATACGTATTTTGCGACACAGTTCTAGGACGACATAATAGTGGTAAAATGGGCTTTAAAGACCCAGTAATAATATGGTGTAATCTAGAGAAAAAGAGATTTACTGTACACCCAGGCCAAAACAGAATTATACTAAAGTCAATACTTCCAGAAGTACGACAAGTAGGGTGGGTAATAGATAATACACAAAGACCTACAGGAAACTGTGGTAGAAATCAGTATCACAAGTACTTTAGTAATATAAAGGAAATACAAAGAGGCCCAGCAGGTAACAGACAAATACTTATGCAAATGGATCACAGGTCAGGTTTTGGAGGAGAAGATCAATATCACCTATCTCTAAATACGGACACCTATCTAGGAAATAATGAGTTTGATACTGAAGAAAGAAAGTTAGCATGGCGAAAAGCTTGCGAAACAAAAGGATTTAGTTGTTATGTAAATGGAAAGTACCATTATGATATAGGTAACCCTACAGCTAAATATGATTTTAAAAACATCGCAGGAATATATCAAGTATTTTTGCACCACTTCTTTGACTTTCCATATAGTAAGTGGGACACATTATTTTTTAAGGAGTTATAATGGTGGATTACAATACACACTTACTTATTATAGCTATGGAAGAAGCAGGAGAGTTTATTCAGGCTTGTTCTAAAGTATATAGACACAATGGAGGCGATCACGAAATAAAGTGTTTATCTGAAGAAGTTGGAGACGTACAAGCACTAATAAATTTATTAACAGAAAAAGGTTTGATAGACTTGAATGTAGCTAATGATAAAAGAATAGCAAGAGAACACAAATTAAGGAGAACAAATGAAGGCAGGTAAAATATGGGGACAAACAGAATTAGTACATGCTAATGGAGTTTTAGAATTTCATAGAGTAGAATATAAAGCAGGTATGGAATGCTCGGAACATTTACACGAGTTTAAATGGAATGGATTTTTTGTAGAAAGTGGCAAGATGATGATAAGAGTCTGGCAGAACGACTACGACCTAGTAGATGAAACAATATTAGGCCCAGGCGACTTTACACAAGTCAAGCCAGGTGTAATGCACCAATTCGTAGGAATTGAAAGTGGAGTTGCATTTGAGCTGTATTGGGCAGAATTTAATCACAATGACATAAAGAGGAGAAGTGTCGGTGGCAAAAGAAAGTAAAGTAACCTTTGTAGATTATACCTTTGTTAGAGATGGACAAGATATAATCTTTGACAAAGAGCTGACAATGGAATCAATGCAATTCTATGAAGGCAAAACTTTTAAAGTAAAACAGACGTCAGAAGGTATTATGTTAAAGTTTATAGAAACTTGGGAAATAAATGTAGTCCCTGACGATTTAGATTGGAGAAAATATGAAGATAAAGAAAATAGTACCCACTAATCCTGTAGCTAAACATAGCAGGAACAAGTCGGGCGCTGGCGCACATAAGTCTGCGAAAGATTACTCTCGTAAACTTAAACACAAGAATGATGAGTCTATTGCTAATAAGATTGATAGACTTATTCTTCTTGAAATGATGCAGGAAAGTACCTTCTCTGCTACTAATTGGTTCAACTACGAAGAACAAATACAAGAGTTAAAAGAGGAGTTAGATTCATGGCAGACGACAGAGTAAGTAGAGAAACTGCTGAACTTATTCCCATGCCTCCACATACTTGGTATGTAAAAACACTCGGGTGGTTACTAGAACAACCCAAGGTAAAGGAGAATATCAAATCCGTACCCTTAAACCAACCACTATATGATTCTGTTTTTGCACACGGAATAAAAGCTCCATTTCTAGTAATGCCAAATTGGTACCCATTAGCAGGTAGCCAAAGGCTAAGAGCAGTTGCAGAAATGAATACTTCAATGGCAACTGACCGAATGAGTATGATTCTAGAACAAGAAGTAAGGATATGCCGAATAGACCAGGAATACTGGTTACTCTACTACTTGTGGGGAGATAAAGATTTTCGGGATAAAGCAGTAGCAGTCTACTTTCAGATGCTAGAATTAGTTTGGAAATCAAGGTATTACGAAGATGAGTTAGACCCAAGTGGTGTTCCTATGACACATTTTGAAAAGTTAGGGGACGAATTAGATTGGAAACATAAAAGTACTCTTGGAAAAGAAAGAATTAAATCAATGGAAACAAAAAATAATACTTGACACAAGGTCAAAATTCCTGTATAATATACTTATAAATGATAGCAATAGATTTAATAGAAGAAAAAGGATTAGCGTATACTGTTAAAGGACAGGACGCACTAATTGCATGCCTAAATCCTGAGCATGACGATACGAACCCAAGTCTAAGAGTAGACAAAGTAACAGGCTTAATGCACTGTTTCGCATGTGGGTTCAAAGGTAACATATTCACACACTTCGGTGCACCAGAGAGTCCACTAGAAGTAAGATTACACAAAATTAAAAACCAGATTGCAAAAACCCGTTCACAAACCGTTGGTATTCAACTCCCAGAAGACCGTATCGAATGGAAAGGTGGTCCGTACCGCAATATCTCTGAGGAAACTCTAAAGATATGGCAGGCCTTTACTTGGAATGTTCCAAAGTTTGAAGGTAGGATTATCTTTCCGATTCGTGACTTAACGGGCAAAACGATTGCACTCTTAGGGAGAAACATTGCTGGTGGCACAGGACAAGACAAGTATTATATCTACCCACAGGGGGTAAAGATGCCATTCACTCCAGCAAAAGTCAAGCCAATACACAACAGAGTGATATTGGTTGAAGGAATTTTTGATTGTCTCAATCTTTGGGACAACGGCTTAAAGAATACAGTTTGCTGTTTCGGAACACAACAAATGGACTGGTTCAAGCTATCTCTGCTCAAACTACAAGGAGTGCAGGGAATTGATATATTGTTTGATGGCGACGAAGCAGGCCAAAAAGCATCAGAACAAATTAAAACATTGGCAGAGAAAATGGAACTGTCAGTACAACAAATTAAACTGAAGGACGGACAAGACCCAGGCGGGTTTACTCCGGCCCAAGTACATAAACTAAAAGAACGATTATATGGATAGCACTCAACTTCAACAAGCAGTCTTCGGATTGCATACTCGTAGATTCGGCACAGTTGCCGAGATTATGATTAAGAAGATTGTAAAAGCAGATAACAGCGATCAGTTGTCATACGATTTATTTGATAAATTTGATGGTAGTCGTATAGAGTGTAAATTTTCGAGAGTTCAAAAGAAAGCAGAGCTGAAGATAACGGACAACAACTTGTTCAAAGCTCTAGAATGCGAAGCCAATCGCGATATCATGTATCATCAATGGCAAGATTACGACTGGGATTGTAATATCCAACAAGTCAAAAAAGAAGAATTTGATGTTCTTTTTTATGGAGTATTCTTTAAAGACATGGTGTTAATATTCAGGTGTAATGCTAGTAATATTGGTACTGAAATGAGATACTCTAACAAACAACACCGTGGTAATACTGGTGAAGGTCAGTTCCATTTGAACAGACAAACATTTAAGTATCACTTAGATTACCACTTATTTAAAACATTAACTTATGGAGAATTATTAGAATGGCTAAAGTAGCACTTATAGAAACCAAGCCAACAAGTACAAACTTCGATAGATACTTCGAGTTTGAATTTGAACGCTTTGCGTTATGTTCTGATAGTTCTGTCGCAAAAGTTCTAAAGAAAGATGTAGACCTAGACTTGAACCCTGATGAATATGACTGGTTGATTCTAGTCGGAGCAGAAGCTTTCAAGCAGTATACTAGGAAAACATCTGTGACGGAATATAATGGTAAAATTATTGATGAGAAGTTTTTAGCACTTATCAATCCTGCTATTATTAAATTTAAACCTGAAGCTAAGAAATCCTTTGAAGAAGCTATTGAAAGTATCTCGAAGTATGTTAGCGGAGAACTAAAGATAGAGAAACTATCAGAGGATAAATGTTATGGCATACAAGACAAAGAAACAGCAATCGCGTTTATACAGAAAGCGATCGACCACCCGCTACCGTACGTTGCTCTCGACTCAGAGACAAGTGCGTTATATTGTCGCGATGGTTATATGCTTGGATTTTCTCTTTCTTATGAGCCTGATCACGGTATATATTGTGACGCTGATGTAATTGATGAAGATGTCGAAGCAAAAATGCAGGAACTCTTCAACAAGAAGACAGTAGTATTTCACAATGCGAAGTTCGACTTACAATGGTTTATTTACCATTTTAATTTTGAGTTTCCAAACTTCGAAGATACAATGCTTATGCATTATATGTTTGACGAGAACCCTGGTACACATGGACTTAAACAACTAGCAATGAAGCATACTCCTTTCGGGGATTATGAGAAACCGCTAGAAGATTGGAGTGCAGAGTACAGGCGTTCACATGGCATACTAAAGGAATCCTTTAGTTATGACCTAATCCCTTTTGATATAATGAAAGACTATGCAGCTATGGACACAGTCGTAACATTTGCATTGTATCAAAAGATGAGGCCAGCAATTGAGAAGAACAAGAAACTCTTATGGGTTTATGAGAATATTCTACTCGAAGGCTGTAACTTCTTAAGACAAGTTGAAAACAATGGAGTGCCTTTCGACCGTGAGCGACTAGAGTTTGCTCAGGGTGTAATGCAGGAAGATATAACTCAAGCAGTTGCCGAGTTATACGAGTTTCCTGAAGTGAGACAGTTTGAGAAAGCACAGGGTAAAGATTTTAACCCAAACTCCACAGTACAACTTCGATCCCTTTTATTTGATTATATCAATCTAACCCCAACGGGTAAGAAAACTGGAACAGGTGCCCATAGCACAGATGCAGAAGTCTTAGGACAACTTGCAGATGATCACGCCGTTCCTAAACATATCCTAGAGATAAGACAAAAGAATAAGATTAAGACTACATATCTTGATAAAATTATACCAAATCTTGATAGAGATTCTAGATTGCGTACTGGGTTTAACTTACACAGTACAACTTCTGGTCGTCTATCTTCTAGTGGTAAACTGAATATGCAACAGTTACCTAGGGATAATCCCACGGTTAAAGGTTGCATTAAAGCAAAAGAAGGGCACAAAATCGTCTCTATGGACTTAACAACGGCAGAAGTGTATGTTGCCGCAGTTTTGGCGAAAGACGTAGGACTGCAACAGGTATTCAAAGATGGAGGCAACTTCCATTCGAGTATCGCAAAGCAAGTCTTTAATCTACCATGCGATGTTGCGCAAGTCGATGAACTATACGGAGACAAGCGTCAACAGGCGAAAGCTGTTACATTTGGTATTATGTACGGTGCAGGCCCAGCTAAGATTTCATGGCAGGTTACGAAGGACTCTGGTTCGGAGTTCTCAATGCAAGATGCTCAGAGAGTTATCGCGGATTATTTCCAATCATTCCCCAATCTTAAGAAATGGTTAGATGATTGCGGTGCGTATATTCGTGCCAATGCTTTCATTTATTCAGAGTTTGGAAGGAAGCGTCGTCTTCCTAATGCCAAGTCAAAAGACAAAGGTATTGCGTCTCACGAAGTAAGAAGCGGAATTAACTTTCTAGTACAGTCCGTCGCATCGGACATAAACCTATTGGGTGCGATAGACATGCAACACTACATCAATAGAAATGGAATGAACTCCAAGATATTTGGGCTAGTGCACGATTCAATTCTTGCAGAAGTGCCTGAAGATGAAATGGAGGTCTATTGTGAGAACCTGAGATTCTACGTTCAAAAAGACCGTGGGCTCTCTATACCCGGCACTCCAGTTGGTTGTGACTTTGAAATAGGTGACGATTACAGCTTTGAGAAATGGGATAAATTTTATAAATAATGAAATATGTAAAAGCAACGGCAGGTTGCATTTATCAAAAATTAAGAGTTAACAGACATGATATCTATATGGATCGGCATACAGCAGATGATATATTTATGGCGGTGTTAATGGTCTTAGTACTTGGGACAATGTGGCTGAGCCTTATTCAACTATAGAGATGAAAAATATGTTTAAAGGAAAACGCGTAGGCGTAACAGGACACACTAGCGGTATCGGTAAAGAGATTTATGAGTATTGTATGCACCACGGTGCAGATGTGAGGGGATATAGCAGGTCTAACGGCTTCAATATGAAGGATAGGGAAGGTGATCATATCATCAATGACCTATTACGTTGGGACTGTGATATATTTTTTAACCATGCGTGGTACCCGCGAGTACAAGGTAAACTATTAAAGATTCTCTATAAACAATGGGAAAAGAAAGAGAAGATAATCATTAACACAGGCTCTGCAAGCGCGTATTACGCAGTAGGTGCCAGCATCTATGAAAGTGACAAAACTGAGTTAAGAGACTTCTGTATTGCGAGAGCAATACAATATCCCCACGCTAACAAATGTCGAATACACAATGTTAGTATGGGTTGGACTAATAGTAGATATCTGACGAACGTAGAAGATGAAAAGTACTGGATTGACCCGTACGAAGCTGCTCTCGTTCTTATGAATCTAGCCCAACCACAAAATTACATGATGACGGAAGTCTTATGTAATAGTATGTATAAACCGATGGAAGACATGATTAAATTAAAAGACGTTGCAACCGCTAACGTAGTCATGGATTTACAGAAGTAATGTTCGGTTTCAAAGTCTTTAAGAAGTTAGCAACTGACGAAGAGTGCCAACACATTATCGATTCTAGTGATAGAAAAGATGATGACTGGCTACAAAACAGGTGGGAAGTCAAAAAATTTGATATCCCACAGTCGCTAACTGACAAAGCCCAAAAGTGCCTAGGCAATGAGAAGATTATTGCGTCTAGAGTGCAGACTTATTTCCCAGGAAATAGCTTTGCTCCACATAGAGACGCTATATGGTACTCGATACCTGAGCATGGAAGTGCAAAAGAAGTATATAAACGAGACAGAAATTTAAGTATGTCTATAGTACTAAATGATGACTTCAAAGGTGGAGACTTATATATCGCAGGGAAAAATACACATCTTCAAAAAGGAGATGGAGTAATGTTCTCTGCAATGGCATTACACTGGGTAACTGGTATATTGTCTGGTTGCAGAATGAGTGTCGCCGTTTGGAGTGGCACATGGGACTTTAAACCAATAACCAAGGAAAAAGAGATGGAAATATCAGCCATTCAAGATAAAGGGGATCTAGCACATGGATAGACCTAAGAATCAAACTAAAACAATTGTTAGCAAGATAGAAAATGCTATTTTGAAAACCAGTCAGGAAATGGCAGCAGCCATTATGAAAAACCCTGAAGTTAATACATACATGCCTGTATCGGCAGGGATTGAGTCAACAGCAGCTTTAATATATGCTGTAAGAGACCCCGATCTCAAACCTTTTTGTGTACATTGGTATGAACAACGCTATGGTCTGTTCGCAGATGCAATGGCGTTTTATACACAAAAACAAGCAGAATACTTTAACTTACCATATGGTAACGACAAGTCTATGCTTTCCATGTTACCCCATACCAAGGAAGTCCCGATAATTGTATCGGGACTCTCCTCTTTTATGTCAATGGCTTTAGCACAGCCAGGCGGTATTAAATTTAAGTGGTTTATGATGGGTGCAAACGCAGAAGATGATATGCGTATGCGCTTACAATTTAGAGAGTATAGAAAAATCATGGCAACGTATGCTAGTGATGTACTAGACGGCTCTGGAGTAGATATACGAAAAGTTATCGAAGATATACCACAAGTGCTCAACCCCCTAGACTTTTTAACAAAGTCTGAAATGTATGCTTTAATTATTAGAGAAGAGCCTGCCTTATTAGATACTATATGGAGCTGTATTGTTCCCAAAGGTACACTAAAAGACAAACAAGGCAAGATTACAGGATATGTTCCATGCGGGGAGTGTTTCAAGTGTCATGAGCTTCAACAAGCAAAGAAAACAGCAGCTGACGCGGTATTTAGGTACCAAGAAGGCATTAAATATTTTAGTACAATTTTGAAGGATATGACGTAATGAGAAACCTTGTTGGGGAACACATATACGAAAGTGGCTATAGAAAAGTAGCCTGTCATTATGACGAGATGACAAAAGACGAGTATACTACAATGATACGAAATAGAGTACAAAACTTTGTAGTACAAAATAAACGAATTATGAACCCAGTTGATAAACTGGACGCTTTCTCATACTTTCTTTGGATAGAGAATCCAGAGGGAGAAATGGTAGCTTGCATTAGGATTCAACCTAATGAGATTTCTTACATTACAGACCCAGTAAGAAAATACTGTATATGGGATAGAGCGTGGATAACTGATCCTACAGTTTCATTGTTTCCAGTACCCGAGTTCTCAGACGCAAATGCGTATATTTGGACTCCAGATTGGGTAGCAAGAGTAACTGGTTGTTCTAATTCTACAATGGACATGTACGAAGACACTCACTCAATATTGATGTTCTTCCAAAAATACATGCCAGGATTGAGATACATTGAAAGTAAGCCCGATGAGTGGGGTTACGACGGATTTACGTGGGTCTACGAAAGTATGCCCTTAGAGGAAGCTGCCCCTATTATAAGGAAATATATTGAATCGAAAGATGAATCGCTCGTTGCAACAAAGGCACCGAAGACAGCGTAGAATATGGTCTATGCAAAACAATAACAAAGATGAGTACTTAATAACCGACAAAGATGATTTAGAATATCCTCTTTACGTTATACATAGTGATAATGTTGACCTAGTAGATGGTATATTATGGCTAGACGATCAAGTACTTGATGATAGAAATATGGTTGGAAATAGCCTAGGTAGACGAAGGCTTCAGAGTCCAATGAATAGTTTATATAATCTAAAGTATCAAATTGAAGATATTAGAGGTCTAATGAAACATAGGCAAAAAACTTTTATTGATACCAATGGTAATATATTTAACTATGAAAAAACAGATACAGTACAGATTAAGTATCACAAGATTAAAAAGAGAGAAAAGAAAGAAGTTGCAACAGTATTGTGGCTAAAAGGTTGCCCATTTCCTTTCTCAGAAAAACGACCACCCGCAGACGAAATAACATGGGCGGGCGTTATGTATAAGAATGGTATTCCCTGGCACATCTATGATTTTGCCGAAGAAGAAAAGAAAGCCACATGGAGAAAAATATGAATATAGAAATTTTTGGAAAAACAAACTGTACTTACTGCGATAAAGCTAAGTTTGTAGCTCAGGCTTTTATACAGGAAACAAAGCATACATATGAGTATAAACAGTTAGGAACTGATTTTGATATGCAATTTGTTGCAGAAAACTTTCCTACTGCTAGAACATTTCCACAAATTAGAATTGATGGAGAAAACATAGGCGGGTATACAGAGTTTGAGGAGAAAATTAGTGGACTTAGATAAAATAATAGAAAAGATGCAAAAAGGTATAGTCTTACTAGAGTATACGAGTTTAATCTCAGGGACACAAAAACATAGAGAAATGACTCTGTGTCCTGCTTTTATTCCAGATGGTAAAAGAATAGTTAACTCTGATAAATGGAAACAAAGTCAAAATAGCAAACTTATTTGTTTTGATTTAGAGTTCCAAAACTGGGACGATATAGACAAAGACACTATTACCAGTTGGAAGCTATTAGAGAAAGAAAAGAACTTTAAGAAAATACAAGCATCACTTACGGACTTAAACCACGATGGCGAAATCGATAACGATTAAAAACTTTTTACCTGAGTACAAATTAGAATGGTTGAGAAATTATTCTGAAATGGCTATTAGTAACCCTTCTATGCAGGTAAGTTTTGTCGATAATGGAGAACAAAAGCGAGTAGATAGACTATATTACTCTTTAAATACTCCATTATGGGTATTTCAAGAAATTAGACTACAAGCGGAAAAAGAATTTCCAGAGTTCGCCCCATTAACATTTAGACCTGATTCGTATGGTCATATAATGCACTATAAAGAGCCAGGCGATGGATTGAAGTGGCATAAAGATCAAAACTTAGGTCGAGTATCTGGTAGTCTGAGTTTGACACCTGATGAGAAGCATGACGGAGGAGACTTAGAAATAGAAAATATGAAAATAGATAGTTCATATAATACTTTAAATCTATATAGTTATGACACAAGACATAGAGTTTCAGATTTAAATTATGGAGAAAAAATGAGTTTAGTATTATGGTTGCCTCAAGTAGGGCAAAAAGTGTCAGGTCAAGATATATTATGGAAGTATGAATAATGTGCGGATTTATAGGAACAACTAATCATGCTATAGGTGAGCTAATGCTTAGTAAACAAGCACACCGTGGCCCTGATGCGTCTACCTTTTGGGAAGATGAAACTTTTAAGTTTGGACACGCTTTACTTGATATCACAGGAGCGGGACAAACACAACCAGTAATTACCCCCAAAGGTAATATTTTGCTTTTTAATGGCGAAATGTATGACGCTAGAGAGCAAAATGATACAGTTTGGTTAGGCAAAATGCTAGATAAGTATGGAACTCCTGTCTTAGAGTGGACAGACTGGCACGGTTCAGTTGCTTATTATAACCCCAATAATGGTTTATTAACATTAGTTAGAGACCAGTTTGGCACTAAACCACTATGGTGGAAACATGATGGTAAGCATTTTGAGTTTAGTACTAGTTGTAAGTCTTTTTTAGATAAAGAAATGCAAGACGATAAAATGTACAATTTTGGGTCTATTGGAGACGAGTGCATATGGAAGAACACCCATAAAGTAGAGCCAGGTGGAATATTACAATTCAATACAAGAAAAAAGTTTAAGCTTACTAGAAGCAATCTTTGGAATTATATAATTATTCGTAAAGAAAAGTTTGATAGAGAAGAATTTATACATAAAACTAAAGAATCTATTTTAAAAGTAGCAAACTATGGGAACAGTAACAATAAACACGCAATATTTCTGAGTGGCGGGTTCGATAGCCAATTAGTAGCTAGTATATGCCGTGAGAGTACAAAAGATATCACGCTTTTCACTTGCGGTTATACAAACGAAAAAGGAAATACCCACGAACATTGGGGATTTCAAGATGAAAGTAAAATGGCTCTAAAGAGTGGAGAATTATGGGGCAGAGAAGTAGTAAAAGTAGACATAGGTAGAGACGAAAGAATCGCACTAGGTAAAACTTGGCTTGCTGGTACCCATTACGCTTGGTCAGACCATAACAGGCAGGGCCCAAGGTACAAACTTGCAGAAGCAGCAGCTAAACATGGCTGTAAAGTAGTATTGACAGGAGATAGTGGAGATGAGTTGTTTTCAGGATACTTACATCATGACAAACGATTCGATCCAAAGTACTGTTTAGATATGTGTTACAGAGCTAGAGAGTGGCGATGGTTTCCGAGAGATATACTACAGTACTCTGACCCTATGGCACAGACATTATTTATTGACTTGCTTACTACATCAGAGCAAAATATTCTTGCAACAGACCAAACAGTTGGTCTATTTGGTATGGAAGCTAGGATTCCATTACTTACTCAAAGATACGTTCAATATAATTTAACTTTACCTACAGGTACTCGTTTTAAACAACTACCAGGCCTAGAACTTGGTACTACTAAGTATCTAATGAGAGAAGTTATGAAAGATTATTTACCGCAACACGTTATAGAGCGTAAACAAAAAACAGGGTGGAGTTCTCCATGGGATAATAACCACCCCCAGCAAAGTAGACGTTGGAGAATGGAAGATTTAGAGTTACTTAAAAGACTAGGTCGATGAAGGCAGTCATAAGTAACAGAATCCAAATACAAGGAGATGCTAGATTCCTTGGTTTGCTCGAACAAGAACTAACATATAGCTTGCCGCCTCGTATGCCGCAAGACCCACCTATGATAATCAAAACAATTAGACCTTTAAGAGAAGGTTTAGTTTCTATACCAGTCGGAAGATTGGACTTAATCCCAGAGGAGTATGAAATTATCGATAAGCGCATAACAGCGCCGACGCACTTTCCTGAGTTCAAGTTCAAGTTACGTGAATCCCAGCAGGTGGTTTACGACGCAGTAGATGACAACAGTATAATTAACGCTTGGGTAAGTTGGGGAAAGACTTTTACAGGTCTTTCTATAGCTGCTAAGCTTGGTCAGAAAACACTCGTAGTAACACATACTACAAACCTACGTAATCAGTGGGAAAAGGAGGTGCAGAAATGCTTTGGAATAAAGGCAGGGAGAATCGGGAGCGGGGAGTTCAACACTTCGTCCCCAATAGTAGTAGGGAACATTCAGAGTTTATACCGCAGGATAGACGAGATAAAACATTTGTTCGGGACAGTAATTTTAGACGAGATGCACCACGTTTCGTCCCCGACGTTCACCCGAATAGTAGACGAAATGCCTTCGAGGTTCAAGATAGGACTGACAGGGACACTAGAGAGGAAGGACGGCAGACACGTTGTATTCAGGGATTACTTTGGTCAGAGCGTACATAAGCCGCCAAAAGAAAATTATATGACTCCAGAGATAGATGTCATAAAATCCGAAGTAAGATTCCTTGACGGAAGCTTTACTCCTTGGGCAGAAAGAATCAACCATCTAGCAAACAACGAAGAATATGTACATAGTATTGCTCTGATTGCGTCAACATACGCAGCGGAAGGGCATAAGGTACTAGTAGTATCGGATAGAGTCGCATTTCTTAAAGTCTGTCAACGATTAGTCGGTGAAAATTCAGTTTGCATAACTGGGGATATGGATTTTTCAGAAAGAGAAGATACTATGAGGAGAGTGGGAGCAGATAAGAATATTTTGTTTGGTACGCAATCCATTTTCTCCGAAGGAATTTCCTTAGACGTGCTTAGTTGTTTAGTACTTGCTACCCCAGTAAATAATGAACCCCTTCTCACACAGTTAATTGGTAGAGTTATTCGTCTTAAAGAGGGCAAAATACAGCCAAAAATTGTAGATATCCACTTAAAAGGTAAGACGGCTAGTAGACAGGCTAACGCACGAATGGGATATTATGTGAAACAAGATTATAAGATAAACATTAAGTAACAGAAACTTTATTTGAATTAAATACATGAAAAAAATAGTTCTTGACAACCCCTCAAAAAATTGGTATAATATATGATATATTTTGACTGGAAGAAGATTTTAGAAACGAGTAACGGCAACGTTGCTGACATAATCACTATCTTAAGGATTATAACTTTTAAGATTACCCCAAAGAATTATTATGATAAGACCTTTAGGTTTTACGAAAAAAATTTTCATGGTAGCTCCTTTCTGCTTAACGCAAAAGAGTTACTTGAAAGAGGACGTAGCTTTAGTGATAAAGAAGTTGCGGAGTATGTAGGTGTTGCATCATTCCGAAACTACTATGAGTACGTTAAAACGAAAGACACCACACTAGATCTCATCTACTGTCAAGTAAGTGAGAACACTATTAACCAAAACAGACTGCTCGATATTAGAGATGGAAGGATTCATTTCAAATACGAGGAGACATTATAAGGAGAATTATTATGGCTATTGGCTTTAATACCACAAAGGGCTCTGCCCAAAAATCCAAGATTGAAACATACAATTTTGGTAACAAAGAAGATCATCACATCAGGCTAGTTGGTGATCTACTACCTAGATACGTTTATTGGATCAAAGGAGAGAATAACAAGAACATTCCTATGGAGTGTTTATCTTTCGATAGAAATTCAGAAACGTTTAACAATGTCGAGCATGACCATGTTCGAGATTTCTACCCTGACTTAAAATGCGGTTGGGCTTATGCAGTCCAGGGCATCGACTACTCTGATAAAAGTATCAAAGTGGTTAATTTAAAAAGGAAACTTTTTGACCAGATTTTAGTAGCAATGGAAGACATTGGCAACCCTACTGATAACGAAACTGGTTGGGATATTTACTTCAAGAGATTGAAGACTGGCCCACAAGTGTTTAATGTTGAGTATCAACTACAAATGCTTAAATGTAAACCACGTGCATTGGAAGATTGGGAACTAGAATTAGTTGCTGATCTTAAATCAATGGACGACGTATTGCCTAGACCTACACCTGACGCTCAATTAGAGTTGTTGAAGAAAGTTCAAGGCGCAGAATCTAATGAATCCGTAGATGAGGAGTTTGACGTATCATGATTGGAGTAGGAGAAAAATTTCCCGCGTTTTCACTTAACGGTGTAGACGAGGACAACGAATTTGTTGTAGCTAGTGTAACAGAGACTTACGAGCCTCTGAAACACGATTGGAGCGTAATTTATTTCTACCCTAAAGATTTTACTTTTATCTGTCCGACTGAAATTCAGGCGATGGATACATTAGTAGACCATGCAAATGTCATAGGAATTAGCGGAGATAATGAATTTTGTAAGTTAGCTTGGAAACAAAGTAATGAATTGATAGGTAATATCAGACATACTTTAGCTGCTGATACAGGATTATTTTTAACAGAAGCACTAGGAATTATGGACGAAGATGAAGGAGTATGCTTACGAGCTACTTATATCATTGATGCCGATAATTTTGTCCAGCATGTATCAGTAAATGCACTAGATACAGGAAGGAATGCAAATGAAGTTCTTAGAACTTTAGAAGCACTTCAAGCTGGTGGACTTACAGGTTGTGAATGGCAACCTGGGGACGACTTCGTAGTATGATTCTATTCACAGCGGACTGGCACATTAAACTTGGACAAAAGAACGTACCTGTAGATTGGGCAATCAATCGATATCAGATGTTTTTTAATCAAGTTACTGAGCTAGAGAAAGACTGTGAATTGCATATCATTGGCGGGGACTTGTTTGATCGAGTCCCCTCAATGGACGAACTTACTCTATACTTTGATTTTATCAGAGGAGTAACAATTCCTACTATTATTTATGACGGAAATCATGAAGCTACTAGGAAGAACAAGACTTTCTTTACTAATCTAAAGAAAGCAACTTCAGATGTGAATGGATTGGTCGAGGTAATCGATACTACTTATGTAGAAGATGATTGGGCAATCCTTCCATATGCTGATTTACATAGGAAAGGTAGTATAGAATCGATTGATGCAGATATATTATTTACGCACGTTCGAGGAGAAATACCACCCCATGTAATGCCTGAAGTAGAATTAGAAAGATTTGATAGATACAAGATTGTATTTGCTGGAGATTTACATGCACACGAGAATACTCAAAGAAACATAGTATACCCCGGCAGTCCTATGACTACATCATTTCATAGAAACAGAGTAAAGACAGGTGCTTTACTTATTGATGATGATTGGTCTTGGACATGGCACGAACTTGATTTACCACAGCTAATCAGAAAGACAGTAACAGACCCTAATGAAATGGTAGGTACTGACTTTGACCATACCATCTACGAGTTAGAAGGTGATGTGCAAGATTTAGCAAAAATAAAGAACTCAGAACTACTAGACAAGAAAGTTGTAAAACGACAAGTAGAAGCTACTTTGTCTCTTACCTCTGATATGTCTATGGGCGACGAATTAGTTGTATATCTACAAGATATACTGAGTTTAGATGAAGATAAAATTAAAGCAATTATAGGAGTGTACAATGATTATTCTACAGAAGTTAACTTGGGATAACTGTTTCTCCTATGGTACAGGCAACGAAGTCAATCTAGCAGATGCTACACTGACACAGCTGATTGGGACAAATGGTGTAGGTAAATCATCTATACCCCTAATCTTAGAAGAGGTCTTGTTTAACAAGAATAGTAAAAATGTCAAAAAAGCAGATATTGCGAACCGTTATATTAACAGTGGTTACGATATTAGCCTTGACTTTTCTGTTGATGCCGATAATTATACGATTGAGGTACATCGCAGGGCTACCCTAAAATGTAAACTCACAAAAAACGGCGAAGATATAAGTAGTCATACGGCTAGTAATACCTATAAAACCTTGGGAGAGATATTAGGTATTGACTTCAAAACCTTTACTCAGCTTGTTTATCAGAATACAAATACAAGTTTACAGTTTTTAACTGCAACAGATACTAATAGGAAGAAATTCCTAATTGATTTATTAAAACTTGATGATTATGTTGCTTTCTTTGAAACATTCAAAGAAGGTGTAAGAGTCGCAACACAGGAAGTTACAGCACTAACTGCGAAAACTGAAACAATAGTTAAATGGTTAAATGACAACAAATTGGAGACTATAGATGTACTCTCCAAAGTGAATTTACCAAAAATCTCGGAAAGAGATGAAGAAACTTTACGTCAGTTACAAGTAGACTTTGAAAATATCTCCGAAAAAAATAAAAAAATCAACGAGAATAATTTTCTTGTTGACCAGTTAAAGTTACTAGATATTGGTAAACTAAGAGCTGATTTACAAACGCACCCGGAGATTGTAGAAACTAAAGAACTTACTGGCGCTATAGGTGCTTGGCGTTCAGAACTTGCACACGAAGTTCGTATGCGAGATAAGTATGAAAACTTAAAAAATGCTGAAGATCAGGAGTGTCCTACCTGTGACCAGCCAGTAGACCTTGCTTTTATAGAAGGTAGGTACACAGAACATAACGAAAGAGCACAAAGTTGCACTAAGTTTATGAAATCAGAACAGGACAAGCTAGAGAAAGCAGAGTATGAAAATGAAATACATAGGAAAGCAGCCAAAGGAATCAGAGAGTGGGAAAGAATCTTCTCCTCTATTGACTCCTCGCTTACAACGACAGTTAGCGATCCAGAAGCAGTCAAGGGGCGTATTCAAGAACTTAGGAATAAAGTTAAGGAAGCTCGTGCAGAGCTGGAGGAAGTAATTACCGAGAATGAAAAGAGAGAAAGACACAATACAAGAATTGAGATTATACAAGAACAAACTACTCAGTTTGAAAAAGAGCTTGATAACATTATCAGCAAGCTCAGCAGTATTGAAGATAAACTTTCAATTCTCGAAATACTTAAAAAGGCATTTAGTACAAATGGACTTCTCGCTTATAAAATCGAATCCCTCGTCAAAGAACTAGAGATGCTCACTAATGAGTACCTCGCCGAGTTTAGTGATGGTAGATTCAGTATAAATTTTGTAGTAGAGAATGATAAACTAAACGTAGAGGTTACTGATACTGGTAAACTCATAGACATACTAGCGTTATCTAGTGGTGAACTCGCAAGAGTAAATATTGCGACATTAGTTGCAATACGAAAACTAATGACATCTATTAGTAGAAGTCAAATCAATGTGCTGTTCCTCGATGAGGTAAACCAAGCACTTGATGAACAAGGAAAAGAGAAGATCGTAGAGATTCTCTTAAAAGAAGAAAACTTAAACACATATCTAGTATCGCATGGTTGGACACACCCACTATTAGCGAAAATAGAAATTGTAAAGGAAGATAACATATCTCATTTAGAATAATATGAAAAATGGAGACACCTTTTGGTTACACATATGCCCTTACAAAACTGAGTTTAGAGAGTACATTCCAGTAGGAATGACTTGTAAAACTTGTGATTGGGAAGAGTTAACTGATAAAGAAAAAACTATAATAAGACAAAACGAACACAGAGAAAGAATGGAGCAAGATTATGACTACTAGTATACAAATAGCACTACGCGCAATAGAAGACCAACTACAACAAGATCGGGGTACAATTGTACCTGGCATGGACTTGATTGCTGATTGTGGTGCGGATAGTTTGGATATGGTAGAGATTGTGATGCAATTGGAGGAACAACTAGATATAGAAATTCCTGATGATGCACTCGCAGATCTAAAACTCCACGACGTAGATAACTTAATTAAATACATCGAAACTCTCTAGTGGTTAACAGTAGACAGAAAGGTCATAAGGCCGAACTACTTGTCGCCAATATGTTGGAGCGTCATACCCAGTTACCATTTGAACAAACCCCAGGGTCTGGAAGTGGTAAAATTAAGGGTGACTTATGGTTAAAACACCAAAAGAATGTATATCTTATAGAAGTAAAATTTTACAAAGATGATGCTATCTCTACTAAAGTTTTCACAAACAAAAGTAATAATTTTGTGCAATGGTGGGCTAAGACTTGTCAACAAGCTGAAGATAATAACCTTCAGCCTTTGTTGTTTTTCAAAGCCAACCATGCACAATTTTTTGTATCAACAAAACAAAAGCCAAAGAACATAGACTATATGTATATATCTTTCCTAGATGCATACGTATGTTTAGCGGAACGATGGCTTGATAAAGAAAAACAGGAATGGACACATGGCAATAGAGTTTACGAGCCTTGGAAAGCCGCCGACTCCTAACGGTAATTTGTTAGTAGTTGACGGACTCAACTTGGCGTTCAGATGGAAACATCAAAAGAAAGAGTTCTTCAAAGTAGAATATCTCAGGACTATAGAAAGTCTTGCAAAATCCTACGGTTGTGGCAGTATTGTAGTATTAGGGGACGGTGGTAGTGACTACCGTAAGTCTATTGACCCCGAGTACAAAGCTAACAGAAGAGAAAGGTATTCCGACCAAACGGAAGAAGAAAGACTTGAATTTGAACAATTCTTAGGAGAGTTTCAAAAAACAATAGATTTATGCAAAGAAAAAGGTTATCTCACTATTAAGTATAAAGGTGTAGAAGCTGATGACATTGCAGCGGTTATCTCTCAAAACAGAGAAGATTTAGGTATAGACGATATCTGGCTAGTAAGTTCAGATAAAGACTGGGATCTTTTGGTAGATGGGAACATATCACGGTTCTCTACCGTAACAAGAAAAGAGACAACATTAGGTAATTGGGACGAGCATTACGACTTTCACCCAGATAAGTATTTGACATTCAAGTGCTTAACTGGAGATAAAGGAGATAACGTCCCAGGAGTAACAGGAATTGGCCCTAAGAGAGCTTCGTCTCTCATAGCAGAACATGGCGACGTATTTGATATAATGTCATCACTTCCGATAGATAGCAGGTATAAATTCATGCAGAACTTAAACGAGTTCGGTGCTGATAACCTTGCTAAAAATATTGAGTTGATGGACTTATCATACGACCCAGACGCACAAGTACTAGGGCATGAGAAAGATATTATAGGATTAGTAAAAAATTATGTCAGTTAAATTAGATTTTAGTAAAGATAGTCTTTTAGACGAGTTTGCAATAACAACTCTAAAAGATAGGTACATGGTACCTGGTGAGGATTCACCACAAGAAGCATTTGCTAGGGCTGCTATGGCCTTTTCAGATGATGAAGATCATGCACAGAGACTGTATGATTATGTTAGTAAGCTATGGTTTATGTTCTCGACGCCTGTTCTATCTAACGGTGGAACTACTCGTGGATTACCTATTAGTTGTTTTTTAAATTATGTAGACGACAGCCGAGAGGGCATTACAGACCATTATGTAGAGAATGCATTTCTATCATCTTTTGGTGGTGGAATAGGTGGACACTGGTCTGATGTTCGTGCGCAAGGTACAAAAACTTCAAAAGGCTCAGAGAGTACTGGAGTGATACCTTTTGTCAAGGTTGTTGATGCGGAAATGTTAGCATTTTCACAAGGAGTAACAAGAAGGGGTAGTTACGCCGCATATTTACATATGTCTCACCCCGAAATAGAGGAGTTTTTAGATGTACGAAAACCTACGGGTGGTGACACTAATCGCAAATCTACTAATCTACATCACGGTGTGGTGGTTCCTGATGGATTCATGGAGCTCATACACGCCGCAAGTAAATATCCTGATTTTGATGACAGCTGGGATCTGGTCGATCCACACACTAAACAAGTCAGACGAACAGTAAGTGCTCGTGCTTTGTGGGTAAAACTCCTACAAAATAGAATGGAAACAGGCGAGCCATACGTGATGTTTGAAGACGCAGTTAACTCTGAGTTACCTGCGTTCCAAAAAGATAAAGGATTAGAAGTACACCATTCAAACTTATGTAGTGAGATTACTCTTGCTACAAATGATGAAAGAACTGCGGTGTGTTGTTTGTCGTCTGTGAATCTAGAATACTATGATGAATGGAGCAAACACCCCGCATTCATTCCAGACTTAATTAGAATGTTAGACAACGTTCTTGAGGACTTTATTAAAAGAGCTCCTCCACAATTACATAGAGCTGCTTTTAGCGCTATGCGTGAAAGAAGTCTTGGATTAGGCGCAATGGGATTCCATGCCTATTTACAAAAACAGAATATCCCATTTGAATCATTAGGGGCGCAGAGTATGAATCAGACTATATTTGCAAAAATTAGAGCAGATGCTGATAAAACTACTAGAAAGCTAGCCCAAGAGAAAGGCGCTTGTCCTGATGATGATACTTGTACAGTTCGTAATGCACATTTAATTGCTATTGCTCCAAATGCGAGTTCTAGTATTATTTGTGGTAATACAAGTCCAAGTATCGAACCTTTTCGTGCCAATGCTTTTACACAGAAAACTAAGTCAGGAAGTAATTTGTTAAAAAACAAGTTCTTAATTGACGTTCTTCAAAAGCATGGACAAGATACTGATGATGTTTGGAAAAGTATCATTACGAATAGAGGTAGTTGTCAGCATTTAAATTTTTTAACTGACCACGAAAAAGATGTGTTTAAAACCGCAGTAGAATTAAATCAAGCATGGTTAATAGAACATGCTGCAGAAAGACAAGAGTATATCTGTCAGTCTCAGTCATTAAATCTATTTTTCCCGCCTGATGTAAACAAAGGTGATTTACACAATGCTCATATGCTAGCATGGGCAAAGAATTTGAAAACGCTTTACTATTTACGTAGTGAGGCAATCAGTAGAGCAGACAATGTAACTAATGAAGCAAAGAGAGAAATTATCTTTGAACAGGAAGACTGTCTAAGTTGTGAAGGATAAACATGAGTAATTTATTAAAAGAAAGAGAATATTATAAACCTTTCCAGTACCCGTGGGCATTTGAGAACTATAAAAAGCAACAGCAGATGCATTGGTTGCCTGAGGAAGTGCCGTTACAAGACGATATAAAGGATTATAGAGAAAAATTAAGTGAAGGCGAGAGGACATTGCTAGACAATATCTTTAAGTTTTTTACACAAGCAGATGTAGATGTATGTGGAGGCTACGCCCACCACTACTTGCCTACATTTAAACAACCAGAAGTAAGAATGATGCTTGTTGCGTATGCTGCTATGGAAGCAGTACACCAAGAAGCATATTCCCTTTTACTAGAAACTTTAGGTAAGTCAGACGACATGTACCAAGAGTTTTTTGACATCAATGCTATGATGGAGAAACATGAGTACTTACAAGACTTTAGTATGAAAACTCCATATGATATGGCAAAGACAATGGCAGTATATAGTGCATTTACAGAAGGAGTACAGTTATTTAGTAGCTTTGCGATTCTTCTCAACTACCCTAGACATAACTTAATGAAAGGAATGGGACAGATTGTTACATGGAGTATTCGTGATGAATCACTACATGTTGAAGGTTTGTCAAAACTATTCAGAACTTTTATGCAGGAGAACCCTGAGTTATGGACTGATAAGTTAAAGTATGAAATCTATTGTGCTGCTGAGAAAACAGTAGAGTTAGAAGATAACTTTATTGACATTTGTTTTGATAAAGCAGATGTACCTGATTTAACTGCAAAAGAAGTCAAGGAATATATTAGGTATATTGCTGACAGAAGGCTACTAGGTATCGGTATGAAGAAAATATTTCATAGTACAGAGAACCCCTTACCTTGGATTGACATGCAAGTTAACGCAGTTGAGCATACCAACTTTTTTGAAAACCGTGCTACCGAGTATGCTAAGGCGAGTACACAAGGAAATTGGCAGGATATATTTAAATGAGCGAAATACCAACAATTACAATTGACGATAAAGAGTATGTAATCGACCAACTAAGTGATGAGCATAGAAACGTAATTAACCACGTTACTATTGCAGATCAAGAAATTGCAAGACTACAAACTACTATTGCGATTTTGACTACAGGCAGACAAGCATACATCAATCAATTAGGCGAAGAGCTTGATGTGAAAGAAGAAGGTTTTACACCTGAGTTAGTTAATAATAGTAATACCTAATGAAGATATTCATAGGTTACGAAGAGAACCACCCCGAAATGTATGATGTGTGTAAGGCGAGTATCGAAAGATTCTCTAAATTACACACTATTCGTCCGTTAAGAAAAACGGCACTACAAGATACAGGGGTGTATTCTCGTCCATACCAAGGCGAAGCAACAGATTTTGCCTTCACTAGATTTCTAGTACCATACTTAGCCGATTATAGTGGGTGGGCTTTGTTTTGTGACGGAGATTTTTTATGGAGAAGTGACCCAGCTGAGTTAGAACAATATGAAGATGGAGAACATGATGTCTTCGTAGTTAAACACCCCGAACTAATAACAAGTACTAAAGTAAAAATGGACGGTAAAGTAAACCGTCCTTACCCGTACAAATACTGGTCATCTCTAATGTACATCAACTGTGATGAAATGGAGATAGACCCTGAATATGTAAATGAAGCCCCAGCGGGTGATTTACATGGTTTCAAATGGGCAGATAACATAGGAAGTTTGCCTGCAACTTATAACAATATGGTAGGTTACTACGACATCTATCAACCTAGTGCTGTACACTTTACAGACGGCGGCCCTTGGTTGAAAGGTTATGAAGATGTACCCTACGCAAATGAATGGAGAGCAGTCCTTGAAGAAACACGACGATCAGCATAGCTTTTTAGAACATAGAAGAAGTCAAGAAGCTGCCCACCATAAAAAACTATCTAATGAACCACTAAACCCAATCAATTCGATACTTACAGTCGAAGTAAATACTACCGAACTTTGTAATCGAACTTGTGTGTTTTGTCCGAGACATGACCCTGAAGTTTTTGGGAACAGAAACTTACATATGACTCCGAAAGGAGCATCAAGGATAGCTAAGGAACTTGCACGTAATGACTATCGTGGGAAGATCTCTCTTAGCGGTTTTGGAGAAAATTTACTTAATCCACAGTTTAGGGAAGTAGTTAAAAGTTTTAGAACACATCTTCATTCCAACATAATCGAGTGCAATACTAATGGGGATAAATTATCGCCTGAGTATGCGAGTGACCTTTTTGAGAATGGTTTGTCCTTGTTATACATTAACCTTTATGATGGAGCGCATCAAGCGTATACATTTGATAAGATTATGCAGGACATTCCAGCAGACAGGTACAAGTATAGAATGCACTGGAGTATGAAGGATCATGGTCTTATTTTAAATAATAGGAGCGGCACTATCGATTGGCTCGGTATAGACGAAAGCGATATAGAATCTTTGCAAGGAAAGCCATGTCATTATCCATTCTACAAAATGTTTGTGGATTGGAATGGAGACGTTCTCTTTTGCTCTAATGATTGGGGCAGAGAACATATAGTAGGAAATCTACTAAACGACAGTTTAATGAACGTCTGGTTTGGTAAACCAATGAAAAAAATCAGACGTAAGTTAGCAAAAGGAGATAGAAGTATGTCTCCGTGTAACGGGTGCTCCGTAGATGGGACACTATTTGGAAAAGAATCGTTCGACATGATACAAACATATGAAAACAACAACAGAAAAGAAGTTATTGCAAGCTGCTAATCTAGCCCCCTCGGAAGACTGGATAGAAAAGGTTGTAGAAGTACACCCTATGAGACAAATATTTATTATGAGTATTGTGCAAATAGTAGTACTGGCTTTTATGGGAATATCAATGTTCGCAATAGGATTAGTATTTAAATGAAAATAGCAATTACAGGAACAACAGGACTAGCAGCAGCCATAGCGGGTGCTTTGCAAGACCACACTATATCAACACCTCGTGTCGAGGATATTACGATGAACGGTATACATTGGTGGGGGTTTAATTACGATAATCCAAACCATGTAGATGTTTTAATTAACCATGCTCACAGAGGATTTCGACAAACAGAAATATTGATGCATGCTTATGAAGCATGGAAACATGACAAAACTAAGTATATAATCAACATCTCTAGTAGAGCTGCTCAACCTAACATATCAAAAGGATATATGTATGCAACGCAAAAAGCCAGTCTTAATCATCTTACTAATAATCTTGTCTATAACAGTAACAAACAATGCCGTATAACGACAATCAATCTCGGTTTACTCAACCATGACGATTTACCAAGCGTAACTCATGATGAAGTTGCCGATGTTATCAGATGGCTTATCAGAATGGCAGAGTTTACAGAATTAGAAGTACCTGAGATAACTTTACAAAATAGGGCAAATTATAGAGATGTACAATCAGATAAAGAAGCAATCAAGGATTTAGAATGTCTACTCCAACACACATAGTAGAAAAATTAAAAAATAAAAATGTCGTTCTTGTAGGTAATTCTATAGAAATTCTAAACTATGAGAAAGCTGACTTTATTGATAGCCACGATATAGTTATCCGTATGGGTAAAGGTATACCTAGGGAAAGGCACTATGAGTTTATAGGTAAAAGAACAGATATTTGGGCTGCTGGATTTTTAAGAGCCGAGCAAATATCAGAAAGACCAGAGTTGAAAGACGTTCCAAAATTACTTAATCGTACCCGTATAAACTTAAATAGTGAAAGAGACTTACCTAGAGATCTTGCTAAAGACTTCCATACTATGTGGACAGATAAAGAGCTTTTTGAAATTTACGAAGAGTTTGGGTATTCAAATAATGCAGTATTAGGACGACCTTCAAATGGTTTTATAGTGTTGCTTTGGTTAATAAAAAAGGCGTGGGTTTGGAAGAGTCTTACTATTGTTGGCTTTGACTTTTTTGCCAAAAAAGCCCCGTTCAAAGTAGGTGAAGCTTACCCAAACAGTTGGCATTTACCTAGAAATACAGTTGACGAGATATGCCATAATGTCCCCGCAGAAAGAGAGTACGCTTTAGAAATGTCTCGTAATGGGATTATTAAGTGGGAAATTCTTTCTGATCTAAAAGAAGAAATCTTAGAAGATTAGTGTGTTTCCCAATTCCAAAGAGTGTTGGATTTGGTGCTGAGATTTTTGCGAACTTTGTTGATGTGCCAACCTAACATTTCAAAGCAGTCTTCGAAAATATAATTCTTTGCGGTTTTGGCCGTTTCTTTAGCCTCCTGTGTGGCTAGGTTAAAGTATTTCCTTTCTTGTGATGATAAGAACTGTGCTTTTAGCCAACCATTCCACCAAAGAATGTCCCAACCCCTACCCTCAAATTGTTTCATAACTCTAATTCGCATTAACTCTCCAAAGGTATCAGGCGGATATCCAGTAATGATGTGAGTAATGTCGTGCATATCAGCTAAATATGTTCCGTAAGCTTTGATTAGTGGGTTATCGTATTTATCTTTTACAGTAGGCAATTCATCATGAACAACACCAAAATTATACTTGTCTATCCATTGCAGATACTTTGCCCCTAGAGTGTTAGAGTCTCTGTCTCTAAAACTTTCGATATTATCTAGGATTCTTTCGCCCGCAAGATATCGCTTACCATGAGGCGTTTCTGCCCATGCTTTCATTTGATTAACTTTGGAGTTGCCGTTAAATTCCCAAACGACTCGGCCGGCCAGGTCTGTGTTACCTTCGCGTCCTTCTTGATATCGTTGTAGCTCTAGTAAGAGTTTTATCTTTTCAAGCATTATATTTTACCTAGTAAGTACCCTGCCTCATAAACCTTTCGTAGGTACTTTTTCTGTTTATCTGCTTTTGTCAATAGTTTTTCGTTAAATCCTTGATATCTAATTGGTAAGGGAATATCATCAATTTTATTTGCCCATAAGTCCCAAGGAATCGCCATATAATGTAGTGTAGGCATATCAAAATAATTTGCATATAAGTCATTTGTAGTAGCACACATAGAAAAAGATTTTCGCATCATTGTATTGTGATTTACTACATCTTTAGGGCCGATTGCCTCTTTCTTTATTAGTTCATCAACTTGCATATCAAAGTACAGCGGCATCCAACCATATTTTCTTTTCTTAAGATTAACAATTAGCTGAGCGCTATTAGCAGATAAAATAAATGAATCTGTATCATGTAAGTATTTAGGTGTTTCACTAGTCTTATCTACGACTCTGCTTGGCTTTCCATTTAAGAAATAATGTTGAGGACTAAAGTCTTTAAATAACTTCCAATTCAATAGTAAGAATTGTTCGTTTTTCTCATCTTTAGTAGCTGGTAAATCTAAAATTTTGTAGTAGTTTCCATAAAATGGGTGGTCAAAGTACTGATTCTTTCTAGAGAAAAATACTAAGTTGTCTCCCATCTGTTTTACAGTAGGAACATTGCCTCTAAATGGTGCATTAAATATTCTTGCACCTTGGGTATGCACAATAACTCTCTCTATTGGCCCTCCAGGAGGGTTTTTGTCTTTCCATTTTTCTCTAAATTGTAAAATAGTTCTGGCAAGTTTTTGGGAGCCTTCACCTCTGTGTTTAAAAGGGGATTGGTATACATGAACTTCTCTAAAGTTTTTAATAGCCCAGTCCATAGTAGGTTTAAGCTTGTCGTAGGCTTGTTCCCTTCTACAAAATAAATGCAAGCGGAAGTTCTCCGAATTGTTCAATAAAGAACTCAGAGTTAATTGTGTGTTTATTTCTTCACATAAAATTACTATATCTATCATTTAAATACCTTTTCTCTTCCTTTAAAAGTAAATTCCCAAAATTGTTCTAAATACCTTTCTACTCTTTCATTTGCATCTTCATCAAAATGAAAAACTATGCCTGATCTTTTACTAGATAAGATTTTCATGAGAGCCGTTCTTGAACCACACGCTTTTCCTGCGATTCCTTGATATATTGCTTCATAAGTAAGATGATTCTTTTCTCTAGCAACTCTAGGAGTAGCTACTGAATGGATATTTTTCCCTAGCAGTAAGGCTTCAAAGCCCATCTGACTATTAGGACAAAATGCCATATCCGTACATCTTTGAAGAACCTCATGTCCTCCAATCTTTTTATCTAATACTTTATCTTTTCCGTATCTTTCTCGATACTTAGCACACCAAATGTGCGCTGTAATGGGGTGTGGTTTAATTACATACCCCTCATTATTAACCATATGGTCTAGCTTTTTCCAATCAAGTACATTTTTGCCACCTTGTATTAAGTTGCTTCCTGGAGGGAAGACTACTTTATCATGTGTAGCTCTATTAAACTTTAATTGGTACTTGTTGCCTAAACTATCAATTATTTTTTGTATTCTTTCTTCATCAATCTTTATATCTGAATTAGCAATACTGTGCATAACTGCATCGTTTATCTTTATACTATTTACTCGGTAGAATATTCCACCCCCTAAAAAATCTGTATACAAAAATGTTCTAATAGTATGTAACTCATTAGTATTATACCAAAGGTCATATTCAAATGAACACCCATTATATTCTTCAGGTACAGTTTCTTCACGAAATTTTGCTAGTATATCTAATCTAGCTTTTGGTGGCATACAGCTACCTGATTTCATGAAGTGAGTAGGGACGTCCCCTAACTTTTCATTTATTGATAACTGATCAAGAGACATTTCTGCCCTCTACTTGCTCAGTTAACTTCCAAACTTGCATTTCCAAGTCTTTTATTCTTTCTTCATTTTCGCCGATTGTATCAAATAGGGCAGACATTAGTCCTTCCATTTTTTTGTTAACATAATCAGCTGTTATATCACTATTTCTATAATTGTGAGATTTATCTTCTTTTGGCTGTGCCATATTTTAGCTCCATGATGAACCGTCCCAATAGGAGGCTCCGACATCAGAAGCGCTTGATACTTCAGTATCGAATATAGTCCCAGCTTGAGAGGCTGTTATTCTTTCAAAAATATTTGTGTCTGTTGCAGTTGCAATAGTCGTCAAATGTTCAGTTGTGATTGTGGTGTCTGTTGCTCTAGTAGTATTGTAAACACTTGAAGTGTCTCTGGTAGTATTAAAGACAGACCCTGTTGAACTACTTGTCTCAAAGACTGTCGAGGTATCTCTAGTAGTATCAAAGTAAGTTGCAGTAGATTTACTTGTTGAAGTAGCTCTTGAACTTGCTGTTGTTGTTGTCGTTTCAAACGTACAAGTTGTAGATTTACTTGTTGAAGTAGCTCTTGAACTTGCTGTTGTTGTTGACGTATTAAACGTAGTATCTGTAGATTTACTTGTTGCAGTAGCTCTACTTGTAATTGTTCCAAGTGTTGTTGCATACACTGAAACTGTAGATCTACTCGTAAGAGTAGCTCTTGAACTTGCTGTTGTTGTATTTGTTTCAAAAGTACATACTGTAGATTTACTTGTTGAAGTAGACCTTGAACTTGCTGTTGTAGTGGTTGTATTATAAACAGTAGTTGTACTTCTACTCGTTGAAGTAGCTCTTGAACTAGACCTAGACGTTGCAAATGTAGTTTCGTACGTTGTAGTTCTAGCAGTATTTGTATTAAAAGTTGTAGATACAATAACATCATCTGTTAGTCTGCTAGTATTCGTATTATAGCTAGTAGATATTGAGTCTACATGGGTTACTTTACTAGTGTTAGTACTATAACTTGTAGCAATTGAGTCTACATTAGTTAGTCTACTTGTATTTGTCGAGTACGTAGTATTTGCAGTCGCACATGTATTGGTATTATTTGTATGATTACCTGTATTATTTGTAAACGAAGTAGTAAACGAAGTATTTGTGTTATTCGTATGCTGACCTGTATTATTTGTAAACGAAGTAGTAAACGAAGTATTCGTGTTGTTCGTATGAGCACCAGTATTATTTGTAAAGGTACTCTGATAACTTGTATTGGTGTTATTTGTGTGTGCACCAGTATTATTTGTAAAGCTCGTATTATACGAAGTATTGGTGTTATTCGTATGGGCACCAGTGTTGTTTGTAAACCCAGTTGAAATAATTACATTGTCAGTTGTTCTCGAAGTATTAGTAGAATATGTAGTACTAACTATGAACTCACAAGCATAAGAAGTATTAGTACTGTAACAAGTATTTGTAGCTACGATTACATTATCAGTAGTTCTTGATGTATTAGTATTGTAACAAGTATTTGTAGCCACCAAATAGCATGTATTTGTATTATTTGTAAAGCCAGTTGCTACAATCGCAGAAGTATTCGTGTTCTTACAAGTATTAGTACTATAACAAGTATTCGTTGCTACAATAAATGAACAAGTATAAGAAGTATTAGTACTATAACAAGTATTTGTTGCTACAATAAATGCACAAGCACGTGAAGTATTTGTACTATAAGAAGTATTTGTTCCTACAATCGCAGAAGTATTCGTGTTTCTAGAAGTATTGGTACTATAACAAGTATTCGTTGCTACAATATACGCAGTAAGCTTAGAAGTATTCGTGTTGTACGCAGTATTCGTTGATACAATATAGCATGTATTCGTATTATTTGTAAAACTTGTACTTCTAGAAGTATTTGTACTATTAGTTCCCGCAGTATTTACAGCGGCTCCCTGAGTATTTCTAGAAGTATTGGTATTTCGAGTACCTAAAGGTAATTCTGCATCAATAAACCATTGAGTATTGTTTGTAAACTGAGTAGCATACGATGTAGTTGTTGACCACGCTGTATTTGTATTTACAGCAGCTAGAGCAGTACCCCTTGCTGTATTTGTAGATACAATCGCGCAAGTATTCGTATTATTTGCTGCTGCTGCAGTACTATTTGTAAAGCTCGTATTATTACATGTATTGGTATTATTTGTATGATTACCTGTATTATTTGTAAAGCCAGTTGAAATAATAGCACAAGTATTCGTGTTATTCGTATGAGCACCAGTATTATTTGTAAAGGTAGTCTGATAACTTGTATTGGTATTATTCGTATGAGCACCAGTATTATTTGTAAAGGTAGTCTGATAACTTGTATTGGTATT
>Ga0206123_10000665_pt1 | contig 33643 bp, 32 predicted proteins | sample Helgoland_Spring_2_FD_160086 | JGI IMG/M metagenome (GOLD analysis project Ga0206123, IMG submission 160086) | Pelagic subsurface seawater microbial communities from Kabeltonne, Helgoland, North Sea - Helgoland_Spring_Bloom_20160316_1 | ecosystem: Environmental > Aquatic > Marine > Epipelagic ...
GATTAAGACGTTTAACAACATTTTTTAAAATATGATGAGAGGTTAATACTGAAATATCATTCTGAACATTAATTCTTGTTCCGAATAAACTCGTTATCTCAGTTGTTAAAAAAGAACTGGAGGCATCCGATTTTGTAATTTGGACTTGAGCTGAACTAGAATATATATTAGGTGTATAACGTAGGTAAATATAAGAGGCTATAAAAGCTAACGTCAAAGTTAATAGAAACCAAGGCCAGAAAAATAAATAATAAGAAATTTCATTTTTTAAATTTAAATTTTCTTTATTAGGGTTAGTTAAATTTTCTTTCATATTAATCATCTTATTATAAGGATTATAGAACTTAAAATAACAGAAGCTATACTTAATACTGTTGAAATATTACCTACAAGTCCAGCACTTTTAATTTTTTTAAAATTAGGATTCACAATTATAATATCGTTAGGTTGAATATTTTGATAAGGAGTTTCTAACCAATTAGTACTTGTTAAATCTATATTTATGCTAGATCTTTGTCCATTTACTTCTCTTATAAGTATTATGTCCTTTCTATCCCCATCAATCGTCAAATCACCAGCTAAACCTATAGCTTGTAATAAATTAATATTATTTTCAGTATACGTATAAGTTCCGGGGGAACCTACCTCACCAAGAATGGTGAACTTAGCATTTAAAAGACGAATTTTTACAGTAGGATTAACAAGATGATCTCCTTTTATAAGAAGTTTTTTTATTTCATTTTCTAAATCTAAGGTTGTTTTTCCCTTTACAGATATCTCTCCTAAAACAGGAAATTTGATAGTCATATTATTAGATACCAAGTAACCCTCAAGCAACATCATGTCCAAACTAGGCAGATTATTATTATTATTTGCTAAATTTCCATTGTAGGGAATAGCAGCTTCTGGAATTAGTGTAGATATTGATATTTTTAAAATATCATCAACTTGTATAATATTATTATTATAATCAACCTTGATATTTTTAATGGAGTCTGAATCTTGTAAATACAAAATTCTTTTTTTTGTTACGCAAGATTGAAAAAGTATAAATAAAGAAAGGATTAAAAAAAAATGTTTGGAATTCATAACAAAAAATTAATTATTAATATGTAAAGATAATATCTTTAATTTAGAGATTGTTTCTTAGGATGTTTTTTTTAAAAAAAACTCCATCTATAATGATCATATTAATAGCTAATAAAAGTTATTTTCTGGTAAATTTTTGAACCACTTATTGTACAGTTTTGATTTAGGAAATAAAATAACCCAAACCGTCATAAAAATTAATTGAAAATCTAAATATATAGAACAATTTTCTTGATACCAGATTTCTAATTCACCTTTATAGGGAGCAATTACTCTTTTGTAAAACTTATGAGGATCTTCTTGTTCAGATGCAGCGGAGATTAAAGATTCTTCATCTCTAAAAATAATAGAACCAATACCAGTTAAACCAGGTCTAACATTGTATATTTTTTTTTTAACATCATCTGAATACTTTTCAAAGTCAACTTGCATTTGAGGTCTTGGACCAACTATAGACAAATCACCAATTATAATGTTTAATATTTGAGGTAATTCATTTATTTTGGTTTTCCTTAAAAACGAACCAAAAGGGAGAACTCTTGGATCATTTCTGAGAGTTAAACTTCCTGACCCCATATTTGCACTATTTGAGAGCATAGTTGCAAATTTAATTATCTTAAAATTCTTGTTCCTGTAACCTACTCTGGTTTGCAAATAAAAAACCTTATGTTCTCCAGTTAATAGGAGTATAATAACTATAGGAATAAATAGCGGCAACAAAACAAAAAGAGCTAAAATTGATAATAATACATCGATAATTCTTGGCATAACTTACATTTTTTGATCTAGATGTTTACCAGTTTCTATGTGCACGAAATCTGGAACAAACTTTTTAATAACTTTGATTATATCTAATTTTTCCGATTTTGAATTACTAAAAATAGCATCAAAACTAGCTTCGACCTCTTCAAATGATATTTTAACTTTTAGTGTATTAATAAATCCAAGTGAATCATGTTTTTTTATATTATAATCCTCTTCTTCGGTGAAGAACTCCTCATATGTTTTTTCTCCTGAGGTATCTGTATTGAAAAAGTAAATAGGATACTTCCCTAAATTACTATCAATATCATACTCTTTCGCTTCTTTTTCTGAATTCATATATATTGGTTCAAGCCCTTCTTCTTTTAAGAAATCTAAAGCGATGTCCTTAAAATAGATTTGATCTTTATGAAAATCTAATTTCGGGAAAAAAATATTTCCTGAGTCACCTAAAAATGAAGCCAATAAACATATCTGTCCGGATTGTTCTGGAGTCACAAAAAAACGTTTGATATCTGACGGACAACTTAAAGGTTGTTTTTTATTCAATCTATAAATAAATCCATCTAACAAACTTCCATTAGAAAAAGCAACATTGGCAAATCGAGCAGTTGAAACTCTAAAGTTATTCTTCTTTGAAAGAATCAATTTTTCCATTAAGCTTTTTGAGGCTCCCATAATGTTTACTGGATTAGCAGCTTTATCAGTGGAAACACTAAAAAAGTAATTTGGTGGATTTTGTTCGCAAAGGTTTAAAAGTTTGATGGCTCCAAAAACATTATTTTTAATTAGAGCTTCAACAGAAATTTTATCTTTTTCTGAACGTACATGTTTATGGGCTGAGAAATTTGAAACAACATCCCAAGTATCTGAATTAAATATTTTATCAAATGTCGTACTCAGTAAATTTACTGGATAGGTAATGTATTCTGGACTATAGTCCATTAAATTTGAGCTTCTCAAATCTCTTGTTAATTCGGTTAAACCATTCTCATTAATATCTACTACGGTAATTTTTGATGGTTTATATTTTAAAATTTGTTGAATATAACTAGACCCAATGGTTCCAGCACCTCCAATTACAAGAATTTTTTTATCCTTAATTTGAGAATGTAAAAAATTCTTTTGTGATGCTAAATCTTCTAAAAAAGGATTTATTTTAATATTACGAACCCTCGTAGAAAGTAATTTACCGATATTCATTTATTTGATTATTTCATTAACAATTTCAATTAATTTTTCACAAACGTATTCAACGCTTTCGATGGCGAGATCATTATATATTGGCAAAGAAATCTCATTCTTATAAAGGTTATAAGATGATGGGAAATCTTTTATATCTAATCCAATACTCTTAAAATACGATAGCATTGGAAGTGGAATATAATGAACATTAACACCTATATCTAAAGACGCCAGCCTACTTATCAATTCATCTCTCTGCTGTTCTTCAAAACCTTCAATTCGTAATTGATACAAGTGACAGGATGATTTTCTATTATTAACAGTAAAGGTTGGTAATATTGCCCATGAATATTGAGATAGAATTGAATTGTATTTTAAAAATATTTGCTCTCTTTCTGGCAACAAAATACTTTTATATTTTTTAATTTGAGCCAATCCAATTGCAGCATTAATATCAGGCATATTTACTTTTAATCCATTGGTTGTAATATCATATTTCCAGCCTCCTATGGAATTTTTTTCGAAGGCAGTTTTATTTTGACCATTTAAAGATAATAATCTTAATTCTTTAAGTATTAATCCATCTTGAACTTCATCGAAGATTTTAAAGGTAATCGCACCACCTTCACCAGTAGTAATATTTTTAACTGAATGAAAAGAAAAAACGCTAAAATCTGAAAATAATGGTGTTGGAACTCCATCAATTAAAGATCCTATCGAGTGAGCTGCATCAGAAAGGATAATAGGTCGTCCAATTTTTCTCTGAAAATCTGTCTTTGGATAAAATTTACTTTTAACACTTTCTTTATTTAGCAGTTTGTTAAGCTGAATATAATCTGCCGGTAAACCACCTAAATCTACCGGCATAATAGCTTTTGTTTTTTTTGTAATAGCCTTTTCTACTTTATCAATATTAATTGTAAAGTCACTATTAACATCAACAAAGACACATTTAACAAGAGAATTAATTACTGAAAATGCTGATGCTGCATAAGTGTAGGTAGGTACAATAATTTCATCTTCTTCATCTAAACCAAGCCATCTTATTAAAAGAAGCATTCCTGAGGTCCATGAATTTACACAAATCGTTGAATTAGTTTGACAAAGTTTCGTTATTTCGTCTTCTAACAACTTAACCTTAGGACCTGTTGTAAGCCAACCTGTTTCATTCAGACAAGATAGTACTTCAGTTTCAACAGTTTTATCAATTAAAGGTAAACAGAATGGTATTTTCATGAAAGTCTTTTTTTTATTGCGTTAAATATATAAAAACAAAAATAATAGGATGATTTAATGAATCCTAGATCCTCAAAATCATAGTACAATCTCCAAACTTGTTTAGCAGCCTTAATTTTATTTGAAGAGATGGAATCATTCCTAACTCTATAAGATGCCAATGATTTTTCTATCCCATAAGCAATAAATCCTCTTCTCAGTAATGTAATCCATAGATATGTATCTTGACGAGTTCTAATATTTTTAAATAAAATTGGACCAGTTATAGATGTGTTTACCATAGAGGTAGACATTCCAATTATAGTGTTTTTTAGGTAGGAGCTATAGTTTACTCTTTTTTTTGTTTTTATAATTCGATTTAAATCTTCACCCATTTCATTTATTAACTTATAAGATGTAAATGAAATAGGCGAAGATGTTTTCTTCATAAAATTTAACTGATATGTCAATTTGTTATAATTCCAGCTATCATCGCTATCTATAAAACAGATGAATTTGGAATTACAATATTTCAAAGAATTATTTCTAGCTGCTGCTGCGCCTGAATTTACTTTTAATTTGTATATCTTAATTCTTCTATCTTTTAAAGCAAATTCCTCTAATATACTCAGTGTATTATCAGTTGAACAATCATCAGTAATAATTAATTCCCAATTTAAATAATCTTGACTTAAAATACTTTCTATCGTAATAGAAATATATTTACTAGAATTATAAGTTGGCAATACAATTGAAATTAATTCATTTTTTGGTTTTAGTTCAATCATTGTTCTCTGAGAAAAAATGCTTTAATTTACCAGATGCACTCCTTTTGATCACATCTGTTTTTTTAAATGTAATTTCCAAATCTTTTTCAAGGTATAATTCCATCGCAGACATTACATTTTTTATTTCTTTTGCTTTTATTTTTCTGTTCGCAACATAATCATAGTGAAAATGATTCGTTTTTTTTTGCCTGATGACAAATTCCTTCATAAATCCACCTTCCTCAAGAAGCTTTTTGGAGATATAATAAAAAGTTAATCCAGGTACTTTTTTGCCACTTGGCAGTATTGCAATATCATTTATTCTACCTTTTACAGATTCTAATACTTGATAAGGACCTTTCTTTTGTTTCTTAAGTATAGCTCGATCTCCAAGTTCATATCTGATAAAAGGCATTGCTTTGTTATAAAGAGAAGTAACAACTACTTTTCCTTCTTGACCGTCATTAACAGGAAGATTATTATCATCTAAAATTTCAACAAATAAAGTCTCATAATTAACAAGCCAATCACCATTTTGGTCTTCAAACCCAATTAAATCGAGTTCTGCAGCCCCATATTCATTAACTACAGGTACACCAAAACCGTTTTCAAGAATTTTTTTATCTAAATCATCACATACTTCTGAGGTTGTAAAAACCTTTTTTAAACTTGGACAAACACTCTTTACTGTTGTGTTTTTTTCTATACAATACTTTGCCATCATAACTAAGGAACTTGTGTAGCCATTTACATACACAAAAGGCCTGGTCATGAATGATTTTAAGAACTGGTCTAGTACTTTATCTGACAAATCAAAAATTGGGAAACGAACACGAGCACTTATGAGATCTTTTATTCTTTCTTTGAGACCACTAATACGACCTTTGGGAATACCGTAAAACCTGGCCTGCAAATCTTTTCCATTTTTAATTCCATGCCACTCAAATCGATCATAAATTATTGCCCAACTTAAAGCATGACAATATTTATCTTTAGCAAAGAAAAAAGGGGTTCCAGAAGACCCTGATGTATTATGAAGATGTGAATTTTTAATAGAATAGCCTCTAGAAAATCGATCTGACAATGGGACTTGTATAGCTGATTTGGTTAGTATTGGTATATCTTCCCAACAAGTAATGGGTCTATTTTCTACAAACTTGTTGTAAGAGGGGTTATTTTTATAGTGATGATTATAAATTTTCCATTTCATTTCGTTCTTAAAAGCTTCTAAATTATTCTTATCATATAATTGAATTCTCTTAAGCTCAGACACTGCTTGATTGATTTGAAAACCTTTAATCTTTAAAAAAAGTTTCATTATTTTCATGAGATTATAATTTAGGTATTATGATTTCCATTTGTTAGTATATCCCTTTCTAATTCCAAATTGAATAAAACCTAGTTGTAAAATTGTCTTTTGTGATGGGGTATTACATTGATCATGGTATATAATTATATCTTCTTCAAGATGTTTTTCAGTGATTTTATATAACATATTAAAATAATAACCTTTTCTTCTATGATTAATATCAGTAATGCAATCGTAAATTTTAATTACTTTGGATTCAGGCATAATATTAGCATATTTTCTAACATTTTCTTCAACTTCTTTTGAAACCCAAGATAACTGTACAATTTTATTAATTATAATACAAAAGGCAATGGTTTTTTATTTGGATAGAATATTGTCCCAATCTTTAATAATATTATCTAAATCAAACTCTTCTATTCTTTTTCTCGCGCTATTTGATAGGTCTAGTTTTAACTCTTTAGATGCAAATAATCTTTTAATTTGTTCTGCAAAAGATTTGGGATCTTTATTTGCAAACAAAATATTTTCTTCATGTTTCCATAGTAAAGTTAATTCACCAACGGGTGTAGATACAATGGGTATGCCACAAGAAGCAGCTTCAACAACTGCTACTCCAAAACTTTCAATGCTAGTGGTGTTAAGAAACACTTCATGAGATTGATAATATTTGTATAAAAGTTCATTATTTACTGGTCCAATTAAATATACAACAGAAGTTAAATCTAATGACTGGATTAACTTTTGAACTTTAGGAAGATTACCCTTGTCTGGTCCAATCATAGTTAAAGTAACATCAGAGTAGGTTTTTCTTAATTCAAATAAGGTTCTTATTGCTAATTCAGGATTGTAAATGTTTGAAAAAGCTCTTACCCACAATAGTGATTTAGATTTTATATTCTTTCTTAAAAATGGAAATTTTTCCAAATCTATTGGATTTGGTAAATAATTGATTTTAATATCATTTTTCAAGAAAAATTGTTGCAAAGAAAGAGAAGGTGTTTGAATATAATCAGCTCTATTAAAAACACTTTCTATTCTATTCCTATTTGCCTTAAAAAAAGTAGGTAAGTTTCCTCCATGAAGTGTCATAATAATTTTTTTACTCCTTAATTCTGCAATTTTTGATGAAAACTCTGAAATTATAAATGCTGGACCGCTGTAAATATCGATATGCATTATTTTATAACGCACAAAAAGAGAACTGCTAATAATATCAATTAACCTTAAGATTCGATTATTAATAATTGAGCATAACTGAGTTGTAAAACCTTTTTTTTGCAACTCTTTAGAAACATTCTCACTCACAGGGTAAGTTCCCGTTTTTTTTGACAAAAAATTTCCTACAAAAAATACATCAATCATTAATTATTTTAATTTAAATAAATAATTTTCCATAACTAAAAAATCAACTCGACCATTAATAAGAGATTTAATTCCAGTGTTTGGGTCACTTAAAATAGGTTCTTCATGTGCATTAAAACTTGTATTTACTAATGCGCCACAACCACTTAAATTATAAAACTCCTTGAGGATAGAATAATATAAAGGAGATATTTTTTCGTATGCAATTTGAGGCCTGGCGGTACCATCTACATGAACTGTTGCTTGTAATAATTCATGATATTTAGGAGCTGTATCATATGTCATAGTCATATAGTCTGCAGCAGGAACATTGGGGTCATATTTTGGAAAATAGGTCTTAGCAAGAGTGTCTAAAACTACCGGCGCAAAAGGCATAAATTCAGTACGGTTTAATCTTTTATTTAAACTGTCATTGACTCCTTTATCAAAAGTATTTAAAATAATTGATCTACTTCCTAAAGCTCTTGGTCCCCATTCTAATCTGCCATTCCAAAGACCAATTATTTTATTTTTATTTAATAGTTCCGCAATTTCAAATGCAGGGTTTTCCATTTTTGTCATATCAACATTTGAATAGTTAAAATTTGAAATGAAATCTTTTAAGTCAGTAGAATAATTGGGACCAAGAAAGGTGTTTTGAAATGTGTATTTTCTTGTTAAATAATCTTTATTATTCAATTCAATATCTGATAAAATAGCTGACCCTAATGACAATCCGGAATCACCCATTGCAGGATGAACAAAGATATTATTAACTCTATCTAGTTCATATATTAGTTGGTTAATCCTGACATTTGCGAAGACTCCTCCAGCCAAACCAATTGAAACATTTGTGATTTTTAAACTATCTAAAACAAGTTTAATTTCATTAAGTGTAATTTCTTCAGCTACTTTTTGACAGGCATATGCAATATCTTCTTTTGTATAACCATCAGTAATTTTCATTAACCAATGTAAAAGTACAATACTTCTTTTTTTGTAATCTGTTAATTTTTTACCAGAGGATGTGTTTAAGTTTATTTTTTCTGAAAAAGATAATTGACTTTCAATATCAAACTTGACCCATTCAGAATCTATTTTGTCAAAGGGATATCTTAGTAATGTGTTATTTTCGTATTCCCATAAAGATTTAAATAAACCCACAAGTTTTGTCTCTTTTCCAAAAGCTGCTAAACCTGTAATTTTACCTTCATGTCTTCCAGGGCGAAAGCCAAGAAGCTTTGTAATCATACTATAAAATGCACCAATGGAAACAGTATAGTTGTTTTTTTTAACTAGTTCTAGCCCATTTTTATTTGGAGTGTAAAAATTAAATGAACTATCTCCCCCCATACCATCACTAGTGATTATTAGATTACAGGTTATAGGAGCTGTATAGTAAGCACTGGCTGCATGACACAGGTGATGATCGTTAAATTCTATTTTTGCATTAACAAAGCCCTCATTAAAAACATTATCTATAAATTTATTTTTCGATTTAGAAGAGTTAAACATGCTTTGCGATATTCCACAATATGTAATTAACCTTCTAAAGATCTCTTTTGATTTTTTTATTTTAGTTTTTGAAAACCTATAGTCAACTTCCGAAGCTGAAATTTCGTTAAATAAGGAAGATTCGGCACTTACAAGGTTTATATCTTTTTTATCAATCTGATATTCACTTAAAAGCCTATTAATAGCTTTTCTTGGCCATCCAAAATCTTGTTTAATTCTAGATACTTTTTCTTCTTCAATGGCGGCAAGAATTTCTCCGTCTTTGATAATTGAAACTGATGCGTCATGTCCAAAATTAATTCCGAGTATAATCATTTTATTAAGTTTTTTTTGTAAAATATTGTTTTTAAGTTGTTAGATATTTAAATCAGTTAAGTAATTTTTTAAGTTATTGATTTTAATGCATCTTACTTTCTGTAATCAAAAACATCATGACAATTAGCCATAATATTTTTTTAATATTAATTTATTAAGTAGTTGATACATATATAATGGTTATTGATTAACCATTATTTCTGAAAATTTTTCAAACATAATTTTTGATTGTGATTCAAGAGTTGAAATTTTTGCAAGTTTAGTTCCTTCATTAATTATAGATTTTCTTAAATTATCATTTGAAACTAAAGTAATAATTGCATTAGTTAATTCGCAACTTTTACCTGGATTTACAAGCATAGCATGTTTTTTGTTTTTTAGACGCTTTGGTATACCACCAATATTTGTTGTTACCACTGGCAAACTTTGTGACATAGCTTCTGTAATTGTCCTTGGATAAGCATCAAATTTAGTTGGTAAAACAAAAATATCATGAGATTTATAAGTTTCAAATAATTTAGAACCTAAAGTAATATATCCTAAGTGTGTAATATTATTATCTAATCCTAATTTCGTAGCATAATTATCAAGTTCATTTAAGAATTCTTTTTTCGTAGGATTACCTACGACAGATAAATGAAAATTATATGTTGATTTTTTTAAAGCAGCTAGAGAATCGTATAATTCATATAAACCCTTAGACTCTTCAATTCTACCAACAAAAAGTAATTTAATGATACTTTGTTGACATGTGTCTTTTCTATAAAAAATATCATCACTATTAAAAGTGGATGTTTTTATATTATACATTTTTTTTGAATGGTTTTTAAATTTATTGTATAAGAAATTGTTATTTGCAAAAACTATAGATTTTTTCAATAATCTTTTCTGAGTTGTTTGCATCCAAGTATACAACAATGTATTGTAAATGTTACTTATTAACGATAATTCATTTAATTGTTTCCTATTAGGGTAATCGCCAACTAATAATACTGAAACTTGAGTGATGGTTTTATTGAATATAAAGCTCAAAGCAGTGGGTGTTCTTACTAAAACCAAATCTAATTTATTTACTGAAGTTAACAATAAGTTTCTGCGTTTTGAACGAAAAACAAATTTTAAAAAGGAAAATCTATTCAATTCACCAAGGCTAAATAGTGATACATTTTTTGATTTAAGTACATAATCCATTTGCTTTAAATACTCCTTTTTCGGTGTGTATGAATAATAAGTTAAAGTTTTACTTTCTACAGCAATACTATCAATGAAAACCCCAAAAAAAGCAGTAGTAAAGATTTTTCCATCTATTAAAATAGAGGGGATATGATAGTGTAGTCCAAGATTAATTAAATTATTATTCTTAGTATTCATAAATTATTCTTTAGTATCATTAGATTAGTTAATTAGTGAGTGACACGATTGTTTTAAACTTAAGTTATCAAAAAAAAATTATCCTTTCGTATAACTTTTTTGATGTATTTTTAATTAGAAACTGACGTAGTTTTGGAGTTTTAATTTATTTATCATGGGTTCAATTTCTCATACATTCTTTCTTTTTAAGTGAAGAGCATCAAAATCAATACTCTTCTTCAATATTGGAATATGATGGTGAGAAGCTAAATTCATAATTTTAATATTATTTTTTATTGTATTTAGCTATATCATACAGATAAAAAGTTAATGAAAGTATGATCTGAAAAAAAAGACCTCCAAAATCAATTGATAAAAGAGTCATCCAGAAGGCTATTACCACAAAAGATACTGCTAAAATACTGCTACTAAAATTCATCATTAAACGTTTGTTCCGAATTAAAAAGATGATTCTCCCTAAAAAATATAGTACTGCAAAAAAGGCGATAAATCCTCCTTGTAAAGAAAACGTAAAGAACTGGTTATGAAGGTTTTTCTCTTCATTACCAAAAATGATTATTTTTGTACCTCCAATTGCACCTTTTCCCAATGGGTTATTTAGTAATTCTTTGGGGAAATTTTTATATATTTCAATTCTACTAAGATTCGTATTAGTTTGGTATTCAGACTCAAGCGAAAATCGCTCTGAAATTCTTTCTTGATTGGAAAAAAAATAATTAAAAGTAAATAGCATCGAAATCGCAACTAAACCAATAAAAAAAATAGCTTTGAAAGATGTTTTTTTTAAAAAAATAAATATTAAGAAAACAAGAAAAATATAAACAAGTAAATTGCTTCTACTCTCTGTTAAAATAAGAAGAATAAAGGTAAATATGATCAATCCAAAACCAAGCTTAGATATTTGTTTATTAGAAAGAAAAAAACGAATCAGTAAATAAAGACTCGATATAGAAATAGCCAATCCAATATTATGATGATTGGTAATTGAACCATCAGCACTAAATAATTCACCGTAACTTAGAAAAGCACCGGCCACGTATGTCTTCGAAAAAAGATAGGATGACCAGTATATAATATTGATTAAAAAAAAGATATTAAGTGCAGTTATAAATTCCTTTTTACTCCATAAATTAGACCAGCCAATTGATGCAATTAAAAAGATTAGAAGGCCTATTGATCTAGAAAAATCAGTTGAAAAATCCTCATTTACAAATGCCGCAATTAAGCTAGAAATGTTTATTATAATAAAGCAAATAATAACAGAATTGAAGCGATTTACTTTAATTTTAAAGTTATAAAATCCTAAAAGGATAAATAATATTTCACCTAAACTAAATGGTATTGATGGTATGGGTAAACTAAGTATATTCTCATCAACACACTGCAATAGAATAAAGAATAAACAAAAATAACTCAATAACTTCATGATACTATCCAGTTTGCTAATTTTATTGCAGATTGTTCAACGGTATTATTTTTAGCAATTCTCCATATTCTCTCAACTTTATTATCTATGTCTTTATGACTTACCAATACCCTATGTAATGCATTAACAACTGAGTCGACATTTTTCTTTTCAATAAAGGTAACCAAGCTATTATCAATTAATCCTGGAATTCCTCCTACAGGAGTACATATTATGGGTAATTGTCTAGCAGCGGCTTCCCATATAGTATGAGGAAATCCCTCTTGGTAACTGGGAAGAACATAAACATCAGATTTATCATAAAAATCGAGAAGTTCATCTCCAAAATTAATGAATCCATGAAAAGTGATTTTTTCAAAATCCTGTGGATATTTATTTCTCATTTCTTTGATATAATTTGATGAATATGGACCTACTACATCTAAAATAAAGTTTTTCTTAGTATGTATTTGCTTTATTTTTTGAAATGCACTTATAAGTTCTTCAATGCCTTTTTCCTGAGTTACTCTACCAACAAATAAGATTCTAAAACATGTGCTTTTCTTTCTTTGCACCTTTTTAAAATCTTTAATTGATATTGTATTTGTTGGAATAAAAACAGCAGGTATATTTAATTTTTCGTTTAGCTCTTTTGCAATATTAGGTGAGTTTGCAGCAAATAACGATTGCTTACTTATTTTTTTTAATTCACAGTTTCGGTATTTAATCATAGCCATATTTATTATGGACTGGAGACCATTTATTTTTACATTTTGAGCATCGTTGATACAACCAACAAACAAAAAAAATTTATTTTTTAAAGGGATACTATTCATTACCAATAATTGTCTAGGAGTTACACCACGAACAATTAAATGTGAATAAGTATATAAAGAATCACATTTTTTTTTAATAAAGCGGAGTCTTTGAATTCTATTTCTCGATCCTCTATTTTCTCCTAATGATTCAATTTTAACATTTAGATTATTTATGCAATAATCTAATTTACTGTGCTTAGTCGGAGTAGTATGCAACAATAAACCAACCAACTCTGTGTGTATTGAAATTTCACTTACCCAAGCACCTATAAAAGATTGAACCCAGATACCATTTTTATCTACATAAGCCTCAGTATGATGATGTATTAATAATTTCATAGAATTTAAGAAAATTTAAATTTATAAAGATCTTTCATTTTGATCCCATCTATCTTTTATTATCGTTGCAGGGTTTCCAGAAACTATAACATTTTCAGGAAAATCTCTTGTTACTACAGAATTAGCTCCTATAATTGAGTTCGAGCCTATTTTAATAGGTCCAACAATTACAGCTCCAGGACAAATTGATACGTTATCACCAATAATAGGCTGTGTTCTATTGTCTGAAGAAACTTTATTAAAATTCCCTCCAAAAGTTACATTTTGTCTAATATCACAATTTTTTCCAATAATTGTAGATCCTCCAATAATAATTCCACCAACATGAGCAATCATAAAGCCTGGTCCAATTCTAGCACTAACATTAATCCAACAATGACACAAATGATGCATCAATCTTTGACAAATTCCTGGGATAAGTGGAATTTTACGTAAGTAAAAATAGTGACCTAATCGGTAAAGTAAAACAGCTCTAAATCCAGCATTATTTAAAAACATATATATATAGTTGAATAGAGAACCCTTTTTTTCTTTATTTCTAAAACGTTTATAATCAAGAAATATATGTGATAACGTAACTGATATTTTTAATTTTTCCATTAGTATTTTTTATGCTTTTTGACTTTATTAATTATTGATAAAAAAACTTTATTGTAAAAAATTAACTTTATCAATACTAAAATTGGAATAAAAAAAGGAAATATCCATGACGTAATTTTATTTCTGTAGAGTTTTGGATACACTGCCCAAATCAATAACCATAACTTTAAACTGTATGAGATTCTACCAGAAAATGCATTATTCCACAAAGATTGACTTCCCCAGTAATTAACAAAATTCGATTTTAATTTTAACTTACTAAGGCCCATAGGTTTTAACTGCAAGTCTGTATATAGATTTGTAAAGGTATATGCATCCCAAGCTAGTTTTACATGATTAAAAATCGCGCTGTAATTATTCGTTGAATGAATTCGATAAGAAAAAAGCTCGTCTCTAATAACAATAGTTTTCGGATTCAGTAACATCAACTTATGAGAAAAATGGACGTCAGGCATAATTGAGGTTATGCTATTATAGCCTTCTACTAGTTCAAATAATTTTTTTGAAAAACATGTACTTAAAAATCTTCCAACTATTACAAAATCATTGCTCAATGCATATTTTAATAAAGTTTGACCACTATAAACAGAAATACTTTTATTTTGAAATATCTGTTCTTTTTTTAATCCATTAACTATCTGATCAATTAAAGCGTATCTATTAGATTTAACTTGTCCATTTTCATTAATAATGTTTATTGAAGAAGTAAGTACTAATGGGTTTTGTAAACCATTATATTTTTGAATGTTTTTAGCAAGAGTTTTTAAAGTCCCCAAAGACATCAAATCATCTGAGGATAATAGAATTAGGTAATCTCCGGATGCATTTTCAGTTGCTTTATCTAGATTCGGCGAAAAACCAATATTATAATTATTTTTTATAATTATAATTCTATCATCTTTAAATGACCTTACAACTTTTATAGAATTATCTGTTGATGCATTATCGGCGATAATAATTTCAAAATTTTTGTAGCATTGATCCAAAACACTTTGAATAGTTTTTCCAATGTATTTTTCATAATTATAATTAGGAATACAAACGGAAAATTTGATATTATTATCCAGAGAAAATTCTTCTTGACTCATTAACTTTTGGGATTTATTTTTTTGTATTCATTAGGCGTACCACAAAACAATATTTCTTTATTTTCAATAATTGAACATTTTACAGTTATACCTATATCTATTAATATATTATACATGGGGGCAATAAATAATTCAGAATAATTATTGTTAATTTCCAATGATTTAAAAGTTTCTAAAAATAATTTTGAGGAAGAAAAATAATATAAACCATTTGAACAGAACTCAGATATTCTAATTTTTTCTGTTGTTTTAGTTACTAAATCACCATTGATTTTAGCAAAAGACCAATGATCACCTTCACCCTTAAATAATTCTAGATAGCCTCCTGTATTTAAAAGGAAATCAGGGCTTGGTTTTTTGAAATTCAATAAAAATGAGTCAATATTGAATATGTATATAGGTTCAGATAATATTTTATCATTTAAATTTACTAAACCTAATGCAACAGTTTCAGCTTGACCCCTGGTATCAAAACATATTTTTTTTAAAATGATATTCTTTATACTTAAATAATTACATTGATTTATAATAAATTCTTCTGAACCGTCATCATTACGATGAACAAACAAAAATGTTTCTGAATCAAAATAGTTCTTAAAACTATTCAATGATTCGCAAAAAACATTGCTGTTCTCAAAAACAGATAACTTATATTTAGGAACTTTGTAGCCCTCATTATAAAATCGGCTACTTTTTCCAGCCATTGGAATAATTATCATATTAGCTGTAATAAAATTTATAAGCATTTATTAAAAAAGCGAATTGCCTTTCTTTACTTTCTTTGTGTAGGGGAAGCATAGATAAAAATAGATTAGTAATACCAGCTTTAACAAAAGATTTATTTAAACCTAACATTTCTGCATTATTATAAAAATTAGAACTTAAATCATCAGACACATGTTTAGCTAATTTGAAATCGAAAATGTAATGATTTAAATCACATTTTAAATCATAGAAACCAGTTACAATAAAGTCATAGTTGCCAATTAATGAATGTCCTAATTTTGCTACATCATAACCATAGTCACCCATGTTATTGTTTCCGCTTAAATCAAAATTACCAAGACTCCCTCTTGGATCAATAATCTTTATACTATTGCTCCTATTGTCTAATAAAACGTTACTAAAACACAAATCTCCGTGCATTAAATTCAAGCCTGATTTAGTTATATTGTCGATTCGATTATTTAATTTAAGAAAAATTTCATTTTTAAATTCGTATAACGTAGGGTATTTAACATCATTTATAATAATATTTATGTCCGGATTGAAATTTGAATCAGAAATAAAATCTGAAAGCCGGTGCTCGGTTTTTTCAATGTATAATTTTTTTAAAATACTTTTTTTGCTTTCTAAATCACATTCGTATTCATGAGAATGCATCTTATTTATTAAATTAAATACATCTTTTATTGTCTCTGAAAAAAATTTATCAGGAAGATTTCCAAAAACCCATTTTTCTTGCAGTGTTGGTGCACCTATAAACTCTATTTTATAAGACGCGTTATCACAATCTAAATCCCAAACCCTAGGACTGTAAAAAGATATTTCATTTGGCAAGTTATTAAACCAATTAAACTCGTTGATTATTTTTTGCTTGTCTGTACTACTTTTTAGAATGTAATTAAGTTTAGCTTCTGTTTTATTAAAATAGCGCGTAACATTTAATTTGACCTTAGATTTATAATAAAGATTTGAATGACCAAAATCCAACCAGTTATCTCCCAGTTTAAGATTAAATGGATTCACGTTATTGTATGCCTTTAAGGATGAAACAAAATCTATATTATTTTCTAGTGCTGATTTAAATGAAATAATGTTATTAAAAGAAAAATATCCAGAAATAATAGAATCTTCAAATTTAGAATCATAAGGATTAATAATATCTTGAAGATTGCCCCACTTGTAAAACATATTGGTAAAATTACAATACATAAAATCTGCTGCAAAATCAAGTTTAGAATAAAGTGTATCTCCATGTAGAATATAAAACTCACTTATAGATTCTAATTTTTTGTTATTTAAGAATTCTAAAATAGAATCCTTTAAAGATATTTTTGAATTAGACCTAAAAATATGAACGGAATGCTTCCTTAAAATTTTCAAATCTCTATCAAGCAGTTCATAGTTCTTTGGAATAGATATGTGCTTTTCTCCCTTAAATCCTTTAATTAGCTCAAGTTGAATTTCAAATAACCTTTTATGCCCTACAGGTAAAAAAGAAGTAGGAAGTAGTCCGAAATCTGATGCTAATTCTGAGTTAACATAAGCACCAGATGTTATCAAAAATATTTTTTCTTGAATCACTATTTAATAATGTTTAAAATTTCTGAATATGATTTGTTGATAAACTCATCAGGTCTGATTGATTTATCATCTACATAAAACCCTTCATCGCCACACCAAGGTTTTCCTACATAAATTTCATCAAAAGGAATAGTATGTTTTTCCAACCATTTAAAAATAATTGGTAGGGTTTTCGCATTAATTTTACCCAAATTATTTTCATGAGTTCTCATGTTCCGAGCGGTGTACAAAATAATGTTAAAACCTGACTTTTTGTATTCTTTAACTTTATTGACGATTTCAAGATTTGGACTAACTAAATTATAATCTTTATTATCCCCAAGAGTTAGAGTTTTATCGATATCAATTACTAAGTTTTTCATAAGTAAATTTATTTTATTAAAGTAGATTTTGCTCCAGTTGAAAAAATATCACCCAAAATAGAGTTTCTTAAAAAGGGAATTCTATTTATTATTTGTCTTATTAGTTTAATATCACTTGCTGAAATAGTTTCAAATTTTTCAATTTGAAATCCGGTTTTTAATGCAGTCTCTTTAAACAATTTGTGTGTAATGTTGTTTAAATCTTTGTGTTTTCTAATATCAGCTATTTTCATTGGATGATTATTTAAGCCCGGATATATTTCATAAATGTATGGGTCTGTTGTTGCTTTTCTTTTCAAAACATTAATAATTGTTCTATCAGAAAAAAACCATTGAACCCAAGGTAATTTAATTATTGTTTTTACATGATAGGCATACTTAGAGTGAATAGAAGAGAAAATAGGCACAATTAATCTCCCTTTCTTTGACAAAACTCTATAACATTCTTCCATTACCTTTTCATATTCAACGAAGTGCTCAAAAACATTTTCTGCAAGAATTATATCAAATGTATATTCTTTAAACGGCAAAGCTGTTGCATCAGCTTTAATAAATGAGACATTTAGTTTTCCATTAAATTGTTTATTTGAAAATGTATTTGCAAATTTATTTGCAGCAGCTAAAGAGTCATCATTTAAGTCTATTCCGATAACTTCTTTAGCACCATTTACAGCATAAAAGACTGAAATACCACCGTGACCACAACCTATTTCTAAAATTTTTTTATCCATAAATTCATATAGAACTCCTGTTTTTAATTTACTTTTAAATTGGACGTCAAGTGCGTATTTGTAATTTCGTTCTTCTTTTTTATATTTTTTGAAATCTGGTTTATTTTTTGTTGCTATATTATCAGGGTATATTTCACTTAAATAATAAAGAATTGATTCAGAAAATTTTGACAATAAATTCATAAAAAATATTTTTTTGATTTAACTAGTCTAGTTAGGATTTTAAATTAAGTATTTTTTTATAAAATGGTATGAGATTTTTATATGTAGCCTCAGGTAGATATTTTTTCGCTTCTATTCTAGCGGTTTCTGAAACTGCTAATCTCTTAGATTCAAACTTAACAAGTTGATGTAACTTATCAGCCATTTCTTCTAGTTTATTATCAGAAAACAAAAAACCTACATTACTATTAACAATTTCAGTTGCACCACCGCCTTTTATGGCTAGTACAGGAACTCCACTTGCTGCAGCCTCAATAAATATTCTTCCAAATGGTTCTGTAGAACAGGTGTGAACTAATACTTTTATTTCTCTATAAATTAAATATGGATCAATTGATCCTGCAAATTTTATAATGCCATTTAAATTTTTATTTTTAATGTCTTTTTTAAGACAATCAAAATATGAATGAGGTTTGTCGGGTAGATTGCCATAAATAACAAATTTGAGATCAGTTCCATATTTCTTAGAATATATACCTGCTAATTCTACAAATAAGTCATGTCTTTTCCATATTGCCGTAACATTTGCGACTAATCCTACCTTTTGAGATTTTTTATTAGAGGGTATCGTAAAAAATTCTTTGTTAACGGAATTATGCATCACCATTTTATTAATTGAAGAATACCAAGGGCAATTAGAATTAAGACAATAATTAGAATTGGCAATCAGTCCATCATGAGTGCCATAAATAGACTTAAATTCATTGGGTTCATTTTGAAATTTAAAATTAACAATATCACCAATTCCAGCCGTTAATTCTCTTAAGTGTTGCACATGCGGGATGTTACATTTTTCCGCAATAATTTTACCCAAACGAGGATAAACAGTATTTGTATGAATTATTTCTATATTATTTCGTTTTACGATTTTTTTAAGATTATAACTAGAAATAAATGCTGGTCCGTTTTTATAAAACCGATACAAACTATTTTTCACCCCCGTTAAGAGTGTTGATGGAGATTTTGCAATAGGTAGCCCTTTAATAGATTTTAAATAAAAAACCCGAATATTTGTTTCCTTTTCAAATAATTTACCAAGTATATTTTCTTTACTGTATTTCAGAACTACAAAACAGTTAGCTCCATTTAATGATAGGTATTTAACTTGTTCGAGCAAGCTCATCTCTGCTCCACCAATAATATTGGATGCTTGTATGAAAAGTATATTCATTATTTATTTAAAACAAAAATTAATTTATAAATAATTAAAGGAATTAGAGATGAAAAAATAATCAAATAGAGAAAATTAAAATTATAATAATAAACTAATAAAATTAAACTTGATAGCATAAATAACGATAAAACATATTGAAAAGGGAAGTTAATTTTAATGATTTTATTTGCTCTTTTATAAATGTATATGCCAAAAAACAAATAAGCTAAAATCTGAGCAATCATAAAATTATAAGGCTGGTAATAATCAAATGAGATTGACAAGATCAAAATAACAATTATAGATGAATATATGGTTGCTAATGACATTTGTTTTTGATCCTTTGAAAGCTCAAATCCAGTAACGACAGTAAATTTAAAAGCTTCAAATATTGGAATTAACATAATAAGTGGTATAAAATCAATTGCATCCCAATACCTCGCATCAATCAATAATTTAAACAACCACGGAGAAATTAATGATAATAAAAGCCAAATAATAATTAATAGAATCCAGTAAAACGAAATTAGTTGAGCAAATACTTTTTCGGGATTTAATTCATTTTTATGAATTTCAAATTTATAAGGGCTCCATGCAGTTTGCACCATAGAAACCAAAAATGAGATAGGTTTACTAAATTTCTTTGACACAACAAATAGTCCTGCTACAGTTAGTCCTAATCTGTTGTTTATTAAAAATAAAACAAATAGATTTAAACCTTGTGAGATGAGCTTATGAGGAATAAGAGGCATGCCATATTCTAACAGTAATTTGAGTTTTTTAAAACCAAACATATTAATAAACAGCTTGGACCTTACCATTAAAAAGTACAAAAAACCTTTGATAATTGATGTTGCAAGAGCTGCACTCATAACCCCTTCAACTCCTAATTTTCTAATTAAAACAAGCCAAATTGAAAGAGATAGACTAACAATCAAACAAATTATGTTTATTAATACAATTTTTTTAACCTGCCGCTCAACCCTTAAACTTACATACGCCAATGAAAAAATATTTTCAAAAAACAAAGAACCAAGAAAAAGATAAAACATTAAAATAGAAATACCTTGATCAAAAATGTATTTATTGAATAAATCATAGCAAGGAAAAAGCAATAAAATAAAAAATATTACTAAAAATATTTTTACCAAAAATGCTGTACTAAACAATCTCTTTTTAACATAATTAGATTTTGTCATAGCAAAGTATCTAAAAAGAGCACTATCCAAACCAAAAGCAATAAAGGGATTAAAAAAAGCAGTTACCATTGCAAATAATCCAATAATTGCATACTCTTCGGGCGATAATTCTTTTGTGTAAAATGGAACTAAAAATAAACCTACAATTTGTGTTATTACAGAACTTAACCCATAAAGAACAGTGTCAGACAATAAAGATTTTATATTCTTTAATAAACTCATTTTTAATTATACTTTGACAACTCTTTTAAAATTTTATTTTTTGATTCTCCTTTATATTCATACATTTCATCGATAAATAATTTTGCTTTTTCTTGAAAAAGAGCATAGTTTGTTTTAATAAAATCTATCTTTTTAATAAGCTCTTCATAATTATAGGCAACTTCGGCAAAACCATAATCTAAATATTGTTTAACCATGACCTGATTTTTATTTTCAGCTAAAACAAGCACTGGTATATTATTCATAGCAGCTTCCATTCCGATTGTTGAGTTGTTTATTATCATTATGTCATAATCATTAATAATAATATCATCATTTTTTGAGATTATTGTTAAATTTTTTATTGAATCTGAATTTTTAATATTTTTTTTTATAATATTATAATTATCTCCCGGATGAGGTTTAATTGTTAAAGCAATATTGAAATTATTCTTTGCATATCTAATAATCCAGTTGAGAGTATTTACTACTTGAGATTTTGAAGTATGAGAATTACCATGATTAGGAGCAAATAATATTTTTATTTTTTCAGTTTTTTTTATTTTTAAAAGCTCTTTTCTATTAAAAAAATTATCTGTTGTTGGATCTCCCAAAACTTTAATGCTATAGTTTACACCCAGGTTTAGCAATCTGTTTTTGAAAAACTTACTCCAAACCCAAAATTCATCAATTCGTAAATTTTTATACTGGGGTATTGATGCAATTAGACCATGCTGCATAACAATAATTTTTATTTTATAATTATTTTCATGTATTAATTGACCTATAGCTTGAGCATAAAGACCATCACCTTTAAACATCATTATCAAATTAATTTTATTTCTTCTAATAATATGTTTAAGAGATAATCGAATTAAATAATAGTCTTTATAGTATTTTAGAGTTGCAAAAGATTTAATAGTATTATTAAAAAAAAGATATTTAAAAAAAGTAATAGTCTGTATAATAAAAGATATAATGATATCAATCTTTCCAAAAAAATCTCCTATGTTAATTAACCTTTTTGAATAAGGTAAAAGTTGTTCCTTAAAATCACTTCTTAATGACACTAAAGAATAATTAATTTTTTGTTTTTCTAAATAATTTACAATACTTAAAAAATATTTCAGATGACTATCATAAATAATAATAAATAAAATTGGATCGACATCTTTTAATTTTTTTACATTGTTATATCTTAAATATTTTTTATTTGTATATAAAGTTCTTAAACCTGGATATTTAATTTTACTGAGATCTAAACTATTTAGAAGAGAATTAAACATTATTATTTTTTTAAAAATAAATATTCGGCAAATTCAAAATCAATCATATCATTTATATCTACTGCAGATTCTGGCTTCATTTTGTGACCGATACATTTTTCCCCATAAGTAATGTCTTTTCTCAAGTTTTTAACTCTAAATACATAAACAGCACAATTTCTTATATAGATATCCGGCAAATCTTTTTCTGCTGTTTTTTGTCCTTCATCAACAAGCCAGGGCCTCAGAACCTCTCCGTCTAGGGTTTTAAATTTATAAGGATGAACGTCATGAGGTAATTTAACAATACTTACAGCACTATCAGCAATAAGGTTTTTTCTAAGACAGTCTATTGTTTTGTCTATGTCTTCTCCATTCCTAATAGGACTGGTCGGTTGAATAATCACTACTAAATCTGGTGTCCAACCTTGAGTCTCACAATAATTAACAGCATGCTTCATATAATCAATTGCTGGGGCTGTATCTGAGGCTAAGTCGGAAGGACGTCTTAAAGCCTCCACTTTTTTATATGTTTCTGCAATACTCAAAACTTTATCAGAATCAGAACTTACAATAATTCTATCCAAATGTTTTGCTTCAAGAGCTTGCTCAATAGCTAGGTGAGTCAATGTTTTACCCGAAAAAGGTCTGATGTTTTTATCTTTAACTCTTTTTGATCCGGCTCTCGCAGGTATTATTCCTAAGATTTTCAATTAATTGCTTTTATTAGTTTATTGTAAATGAACTTTTCTGTTTTATCAAAGCTCTCCCATGTATTGCCTCCGATGTGAGGAGTTATAATTAGGTTTGATAATTTGTTACTCGTTAATAACTCCATTTCTGGAGAATTAGATAAATCAAATTCATCAGAAATTACATCAAGGGCTGTCCCAGATATTTCACCTTTATTCAACGCATTTTTTAGAGCAATAGCGTCTACCAATTGACCTCTTGAGGTATTAATAAATACAGCAGAAGGTTTCATCAAAGAAAAGTGACGCGTTGAAAAGAATTCAATATTTTCAGGTAAAAAATTTATGTGTAAGGATACAATATCTGATTTTCTTAACAACGTCTCTAGATCTACAAATTCAGGAGAATTCAATAATTCAGCATTTGGATATTTTTCGTAAATTAAAATTTTTGCTCCTAATACTTTATAATAATCACTTACAATTTTTCCTAATCTCCCAAAACCGATAATTCCAACGGTTTTCTTAAATATTTCATTTCCTTTAAATGGTTCTCTATCCCAAGTGCCTGAAATTGTACTTTCTACAGCGGGAACTAATTTTCTTAATAGTGCTAAGGTCAGTAATAACGTATGTTCGGCAGTAGCTCTAACTTCTTTTAAAAATTCAGTTTCTCCTTTTAAACTTATTATTCTAACTCCATGTTCTGCACAAGCTACCGTATCAATATGATTTAATCCTGTAACTGGGGTGACAATGTATTTAACCCTTCTATTTGACATTTCTATTAGGGTTCTGTCTATTTGAAACCCCAATCGAAACCAAAACACATCAAAATGACAAAAAGCATGCTCTAATTCATCTGATTTTAAATTTTTAACCGTTAAATTAAAATAACTTTCTAAAGAATCTTTAACTTCTTCACTAAAATCTTTAGGTTCAGCGATTATTACTTTCATTATTTTTTAAGTTGATTTGGCAGATATGATCTCGAATTATTTTTACCTCCAGGAGCATCATTTGTATCAATTCGCTTGAGGAGAAAAGGATGCTCTAAAGTGTCGTTAAGCCCCCTATGCATTGTCAATCCAAAATCGTAATTACTGCTTTTCACAATACTAGTAACAACCTCATTTACGGCAGACTTACCGCCGAATGGATAAGAAAATGAGATTAGTTTATTCTGGGTTAGTTTTTCAAAAAAAATAGTAGATTTAAGTACATCTTCTTTTGCATCATTTACACTTAAAGTTGCTAAGGGTTTATGTGCATACCCATGATTCCCTAACATTCCTTTATTTGAAATTAGTTTTACATCGTTTTCATCCATGTAAAACAAATTACAGAATGCCTCCTCATTCCCAAAAATTTTAACGAAATAATTATCAATTAATTTTTTCTTTTCTTTTTCAGGAATGATGAAATTTAAAATATATTTTAACTTTTGTGAACTTACACTATCATATCTGTATTGATTTTTTGCTTCCAAAGCATTTTGATGAGTAAATTCAATATCAAATGTCTCATTTGTCAAGTCTAACAAATCAGCATCATTAGTCTTAGTTCTTATTAGGTGAAGCTTATGAACATCTAAAATTGTTTTTTCTACAAACGGTTTTGCAGGGACATAAAATATAGCTGGGATCTCATTTTCCACAAGCCAATTAAAGGCGTTCATTTGTTGTTTTAGCCCATCGTCAAATGTGATAAGACAATAATTTCCTTCAGGACTTTCTCCAGTTTTAATCCAATCTGAAATCTCTTTTTGCCCCACAAAATCATACATTTTTGAAAGGGTATTAATCTGATTAGCAAAGTTTACTGGACTTATTGGGTAAATACCCGAAGGGTAAATTTCATTACTATAGTAATGAAAGTTAACGATTAATAAATTCATTAATTATTATCTTTTTGGCTGTCTAATCCCGATTTAGTTTTGACTGTGCGTTTTTTCGATTGCATTATGTTCTCATCAGAAGTTATAAAGCGATCTCCTTCTTTAATACTATTAAATAACAATTCCCCATCTTCATTAGTACAACATTGAACATATATAGTTCCTCCATCAACAGCTACTGCTAAATATTTAATATCTTTTGTTTGACGAATACGATATACGATTCCATATTGATAAGGGTGAAAATTATTGTCTTTCTGAAAAAAACATTTTTTCAGAAAGATCGTTTTACCTCTCCATACTGTTTGAGCACCACCATAAGGATCATCAAAGGCTCTAATAAATAACTCAATATCTTCTCCTCTAAGATTCCAATCAATCCATCCATTTAATGTAGATTTTAATCTTGGCCAATAGGAAGATAAATAATGAGGCTGTTCAGCTGTTTTGGTTAGGTTAATTTGATTATTCGTAAATAGTAAGCATAACTTTTTTGCTATTTTCAACTGTTCTAGATTATATACTTCCAGATAATCTTTAGGATAATAACATTTTTCAGGGTAAATAAATTCATCGTACATTAAAATAGGTCCAGCATCAGGAGACGAGACCATTTTATGAATTAAGGCATTTCCTAACCTAGTTCTATTTAGAATAAACCAAGAAGCAACAGTACCTCCTCTACCAGTAGGAAGCATAGTTCCATGAATATTTAAAATTCCGTTTGGCTCAAATACATTTAGAAACTCCTCATTTAGTATCCATGGTGCACCAGCAGATAAAATTAAAGCGTTTTTCACTTCTTTTAAAAGTAAGTTTTTTAGCGAATCAACGTTGTCAACTAGAATAAAATTTGATCCTAAATTTGGAATATTAATATTACTATATACCCTAAATTTAATTTTTTTTGTTTTTAGAAATTCTGCTAACCTTATTACGATTTCGTTATGTCCAAGAATATGTATCATATGTTTTTTATGTCAAATCTAATCCGCTTGAGCTAAGCTCTGTTTGGATTTTTAAATATGAGTCAGGTGCTTTTACAAATCTTCCAATTTTTACTGGCACTATGTTGTTGGAGAAGGATAATTTAAAATCAGTAATTCCAGATTTTTGATCAGAAGTTACATCAATACCACCAAGATCTAAAGAATCAAAATTATTTTCTACTCCAAAAACACAAAACTCATAAACTATTTTTTTTGCTGCAACACCAAATACTAAATTTGCTTTATCAATACCTGTTGTATTTCTTACTGAAAATATTCTTCCCAATCTTATTTTATTCTCACAAGTATATGCTGAAATCCCCGAAATTGGTATTCCATTGTGACATACATAAAATATTATTGAATTAAATAGTTCATCCTCGGGCACAGGCTTCCAACCTCTACTATGTTCGCATTCAGTATAAAAATCATAAAAATCTATTTTATTAAGAATTTCTTTATGAAAAGTTAATTCATCTAATTTTTCAAATCTTCGTGTGTGTTTTCTTGCAGTAGCATTGAATTTTGAAAAAACAGAATCTATCCCCTTATCTAGTTCAATTATTACAGCATTTTTATCAACCACATCATATGACTTAGACACAAAGTCTCCATAACTAATTACAAAACTATAGTTGAAATTTTTCAATAGTTCCTCATTTTTATCTTCATAAAAATTATCGGTAACTATTCTATGATATTTTATTTTATTGTGCTCTATAGACAACATATATTAGTAATTTAATTTTTTGTTTATTGATAAATCAACCGTACTCAATATATCAGAAATTTTTTCTCCAGCACACCCATACCCATAAATCGGATTAGATTCATATCGACCATGTGTTATTTGCTTTTTGACTGCTTCCTTTATTTCAACAGTATCATAATCAACATCAATAACTGATTTTGCTTTCTCCCTTCCCGATTGCCTAGAACCAATATTGACAACTGGAACCCCTAAATAAGCACATTCTCTTATGCCTGCACTTGAGTTTCCAACTAAACATTTAGAATTTATCAATAGTTTTAAGAAGTCTTTACCTTCCATGTTTTTGAAAAAGAAGATATTTTTAACTTTATCTTTAAAGTTTTCTCTATAGGTACGTATTCCTTTTGATGTTCCATCTGAGCCAGCATCTACATTTGGCCAAAACCAAAAAACAGGCATATTAAAATTTGAAATAGCCTCTAATGTTTTCTCTATATGCTCTCTTGATAAATTGTACTCATTTGTAACGGGATGTTGCATTACAACCAAATATCCCTTATGTAAGCTAAATGAATTGCCAACACCACCATACTTTGCATATGGATCAAAGTCTAATTCACTGTTATTTTTCACTTCTTTGGCGAGATCAATTGATGGACACCCTGTTTTAAATACTTTTTCTGGGTATTCACCCATTTTAATTACTCTTGATTTTGCTTTTTCAGATGCAACAAGATGAATGTCTGCAAGTTTTGTAATAGCATGCCTTACTTTTTCATCAATATTTCCAGTAACCTCTCCTCCTTGAATATGCACTAAAGGTATATTCATATAAGAAGCAGCAATCGCAGTTGACATGGTTTCGAATCTATCAGCAATGGTCACTACCATGTCTGGTTGTAAATTATCAAATACTGAAGATAATTCGACAATTCCTATTCCTGTCGTTTTTGCAGCTGAAGTAATATTTTCTCCTTCAAGAACATTAAAAACCTTTGCTGAAATTTTAAAACCATCCTTTAGTATATAATTAATTGCTGATCCATATCGATCGAGTAATGCGGATGCAGCTAGTACCAATTGTAATTCTAGATTTTCATGAGATTGAATTGCATACAAAGCTGTTTTTATTCTGCTGTAGGAGGGTCTTGCTGTTATAACAACACATACTTTTCTTTTTTTCATGATATTTCTACTTAAGGTCTTTATAATTTATAAAGTCCCATTTGTTTAGATTATTAATTAGTACTCTTCCTATTATATCTTTAAATTTTGATGCTGGTATTCCCATTTTAGCTGGCTTTTTTGCTTCTAAATCAGAAAAAGAAATAACGTGTCCCATAGTTAAGTCCTTATTAATAGCTAAACTTTTTTCAAAAATATCTTTTAGATTGGAAAATTTATGATTGTCTAATTTATTAATTGGACTGGATAAGCTTTTTTGTATGTCTTTGATACCCTTAACTAATATTTTTGTTTGTTCAATAGTGATACTTGAGCTTGTATCAGGACCGAATTGACGTTTATCAAATACAACATGAAATTCAAAAATTTCTGAACCAAGAACTGCTGCGGCAAGACAGGCATAAATATCACCACTGTGGTCTGAAAAACCTACAGGTAGATTGTATTTGTTTTTCAGTTCAGTAATGATGTTCAATCCCCATTCTTCAGGTTCTGTTGGATATGCTGTTGTACATTGTAAAATACTTAGTGGATTACCAAATGGTTCTAAAAAATTAATAGTCTGATCAATTTCTTCGTAATTACTCATACCAGAACTAATAAGTATCGGTTTTCTTGTTTCAGCAATCTTTTGAATAATTAGAAGGTTGTTAACTTCCCCAGAGCCAACTTTGTATCGACGAACATTTAATTTCTCTAGAAGTTCCACAGCTGAATTACTGAATGGGGAGGCCATAAATTCCATACCCAAATCTTCACAATGTTTTTTAATGCCATACCATTGTTCAAACGTGAACTCCATTCTCTTCCAATAATCCATTCTTGAAGCGTCTTGCTTGCTAAACTTCACTCTAAATGGTTCGTATATAGAACTTTCTGCCTCAGCAATGTGCATTTGAAACTTAATTACATCAACTCCAGTTTTAGACAAAGCATCTATATATGCATATACTGTACCTAGACTACCGTCATGTGCTTGACCTATTTCAGCTATTATCATTACTTGTTATTTATTTTTATAATTTTCCATCAACTAAACTATTATCTAAAAAGTTTTTAACATCATAAATTATAGCGTTCTCATTTTTTAATGATAAAAAATCAAGTTCTTTAAATTTATTATGAGAAACAGTTAAAACAACCGCATCAAACTTTCCATTTGGAATGGTTTTTAAAGATTGTAAACTATATTCGTGCATCACCTCATCTTCATCTGCCCAAGGGTCATGTATAGTAATGTTAGTACCATAATCTTTTAATGCTTTTATAAGATCTACAGCTTTTGTATTTCTAACATCTGGACAATTTTCTTTAAATGTAATCCCTAAAATAATTATCCGAGCGCCATTAACTGGGATATTCTTTTTAATCATGCATTTAACTATCTGGGAAGCAACATAATCTCCCATCCCATCATTTAAACGTCGCCCTGCTAAAATAATTTCTGGGTGGTACCCATGCTCTTGCGCCTTCTGTGCTAAATAATAAGGATCTACTCCAATACAGTGTCCTCCAACTAATCCCGGTTTGAATGGCAAAAAATTCCATTTTGTTCCTGCAGCTTCTAGAATATCATGTGTATTGATATCAAGAAGATTAAAAATTTTTGCGAGTTCATTTACAAAAGCAATATTGATATCACGTTGAGAATTCTCAATCACTTTAGATGCCTCAGCTACTTTTATTGTTGGTGCTAAATGCGTACCCGCTATAATAACAGATTTATACAAATCATTTACTTTTTCTCCAACTTCAGGGGTTGATCCTGACGTTACTTTTAATATTTTCTCAACAGTATGTTCTTTATCTCCAGGATTTATGCGTTCTGGTGAATAGCCTGCATAGAAATCTTTATTAAATTTTAACCCAGAAACTTTTTCTAAAACTGGTACACAATCTTCTTCAGTAGCTCCTGGATACACTGTAGATTCATAAACCACGATATCTCCTTTTTTCAATACGGAACCAATAGTTTCACTAGCTTTAACGAGAGGGGTTAAAATGGGTCTGTTGTTTTTATCAACGGGTGTAGGAACCGTTACAATATAATAATTACAATCCTTAATTTTATCTAATTGATTGGTGCAAAACAGTCCATTTGAATCAGTGTTTTCATCAATTAATACAGATTGCAGGATTTCGTTATCAACCTCCAATGTAGAATCGACACCAGATCTTAACTCAGAAACTCTTTCTTTATTAATATCAAATCCAACTACTGAATATTTGGTTGCAAAAAGCCTTGCCAGAGGTAAACCAACATATCCCAGTCCTATAATTGCTATTTTATCTTTTTTCATTATTTAATTTTATAAATTTTCCCAATACCATTTTACAGCTTCTTTAAGTCCTTGTTGTAAAGTATAAAGTGGATTATAATTTAAATTCTCTTTTGCTTTGGCTATACTTGCATGTGAATGTGGAATGTCACCTATTCTATTTGGTCCGTGAATTAACTGAATTTTTGAAATATTAGGATCAAATTCAGATAGATACTCTTTTAGGTATTTCATTAAATCATTTAAGGTATTTCGATCTCCATAGGCTACATTATAAACAGTATTGAGAGCATTTTCATTAGTTGAAACTAGGCTTAAAAGATTTGCCTGTATAACGTTATCTATGTAGGTGAAATCTCTTGAGTAACTTCCATCACCATTAATCACAGGAGATTCTCCTTTCATGAGTTGGCTTACAAATTTTGGAATTACTGCTGCATATGCTCCATTTGGGTCTTGCTTTCTACCAAATACATTAAAATAACGCAATCCAATAGTCTCTAATCCATAAGTTTTTGAAAAAATATCTGCATACAATTCATTTACATACTTAGTAATCGCATAGGGAGATAAAGGTTTACCTATTTTATCTTCAAATTTTGGTAAAGATTCAGAATCTCCATAGGTGGATGAACTGGCTGCATAAACAAATCTTTTCACTCCTGCATCACGTGAGGCAACTAACATATTTAAAAATCCTCCCACATTTACATCATTAGAGGTAATTGGATCTTTAATTGATCTGGGAATAGATCCTAATGCCGCTTGATGTAAAACATAATCTACACCTTGTGTTGCTTTTAAACAATCTCCTAGTTTTCTAATATCTCCCTCTATTAGTCTAAAATTGTTGTCTTTGAAAAATTCTTTAATATTTTCTTTTTTACCGGTTGCAAAATTATCCAAACAAACAACTTTGTTGTTTTTTTTAAGCAAAGCCTCACATAAATTCGTTCCGATAAAACCAGCTCCTCCTGTAACTAAAATTGTTTTATTACTTAATTCAATATTCATTTAAATTCAATAGTTTTCTTGACTTCTAAAAATAGTTTTTTTATTTTTTTCCTATTTGATAATATTCAAATCCATTATTCTCCAAATCGTAAGCTATATATTGATTTCTCCCATCAAAAATAATAGAGTTTTTCATTTGATTTTTTAATACTTCAAAATCAGGCGAACGAAACTCTTTCCATTCCGTAAGTAATACCAGCGCATCTGAATCTATTAAAACCTCATATTTCGATGTTACATAGGTAATGTTTTGAACTCCTTTTAAATAATGTGTTTTGGCTTCATTTATAGCTTTCGGATCATAAGCTTTTATTTGAGCACCTCTTCTTACCAACTCTTTAATTACGTATATGGATGGAGCTTCTCGCATATCATCGGTTCCTGGCTTAAAGGCCAAGCCCCAAATACCAAAAGTAAATCCGGTTAGGTCTTCTCCAAAACGGGTTATAATTTTTTGTGCGATTACTAGTTTCTGAGCATCGTTTACTTCTTCTACTGCGGTGATCAATTGTGCAGTATAGCCATTTTCTTTGGCTATTTTTGTGAGTGCTTTTACATCTTTTGGAAAACAAGAACCTCCATAGCCTGCACCAGGATAAATAAAACTATAGCCTATACGCTGATCGGAACCAATTCCGATTCGAACCTGATTGGCATCTGCCCCTACCTTTTCACATATATTGGCAATTTCATTCATAAAAGAAATTTTAGTAGCCAACATGGCATTGGCAGCATACTTTGTCATTTCAGCAGAACGAATATCCATCGTTATAAAACGGTCATGAGATCTAAAAAAAGGACTATACAATTCCTTCATTTTTTTAAAAGCAGCCTCAGAATCAGCACCAATAACTACTCTATCAGGCTTCATAAAATCATTGATCGCAGCACCCTCCTTTAAAAACTCAGGATTTGAAACCACATCAAACTCTAAGTCAGAATTTCGTTTATCCAGTTCGTTTTGAATGGTCACTTTTACTTGATCTGCAGTTCCGATAGGTACAGTAGATTTATCTACCACAATCAATCTATTTTCCATCAATTGTCCAATAGATTTTGCTACGGCCAATACGTATTGTAGATCAGCAGAACCATCTTCACCCATCGGAGTTCCAACTGCAATAAATACAATGGTAGCATCTTGAATACTCTCTTTTAAAGAAGTAGAAAAAAATAAGTTATTCTTTTCTATATTTTTTAACACCATAGGTGCTAAACCAGGCTCAAAAATAGGGACAATTCCTTTTTTTAGGCTTTCTATCTTTTGTTTATTAATATCTACGCAGGTAACTATATTTCCCATTTCAGCAAAACAAGTCCCTGAAACTAGACCAACATACCCTGAACCTATGACTGTTATGTTCATTTCTTGTAACTTAAAAAATAATTATGTTAATTTATCTTCCAAAATCATCTTGTACTCTAATAATATCCTCTTCATCGGAAGGAATTTTATCTGTGTGCTGCCAGATTTCAGCAACTACAGCATAATCATCTAACCCTATAAGACGATGTCTTACTCCTTGATTGAGTTTCAATTGACTTCCAACAGCATATACTTTCATTTCAGTTTCAATATCTGTTTCACTTTGCACCACACCTACTTTGCCCTGATATACCTGCCAAATTTCTGCACGTCTATTATGATACTGCCATGATAACTTCACCTGAGGTTTTATCATTAAAATTTTAGGACTCAACTTTCCATCAATTTTTAGTGTATTGATATCTATTCCATTAAAAAAATGATTTGAGAAATCTTGGGCCTGATTTTCGTCAATATAATAAAATGCACCCCAAGGTCTTTGCAAATCAGCATCAATGATGGTAAAGCCTAAACTTTGAAGTTCTTGTTCTATTTTCTTATAAAAATCTACAGACATATTTATTTATATTTTGCCATAAAGTTAAACTTTTTAAACGGCTTCGCCGTCACTACTCACAGTAATGGATATTTCTTACAATAAAAAATTTCAATTGATTAACTCAATTGAAACGAAACAATAGCACCAAGTTTTTTTAACTGTGCGATACAATTTTTCCCTTTTTGGGAAAGTAAAATGGCCTCCTGCTCTAACAAGGGTACTTTAACGGTATCCCCAATTTTAAGCTCATTATCATTAATCTGTAATGTATTGTTTTGGTAGCATTGCATAGCAACAACCTCGGCATTAGATACCACTGCACGCTTCCCTTGCTCAAATAAATACCTGACCACTCCGGGAACATCAAAAACTACATTTGGATCTTTATTTTCTAAATTAACCAACACCATGGAAGGAAGTAAAGGAATGGTAATCTTTTTCTTACGAT
>Ga0206123_10000669_pt1 | contig 33512 bp, 24 predicted proteins | sample Helgoland_Spring_2_FD_160086 | JGI IMG/M metagenome (GOLD analysis project Ga0206123, IMG submission 160086) | Pelagic subsurface seawater microbial communities from Kabeltonne, Helgoland, North Sea - Helgoland_Spring_Bloom_20160316_1 | ecosystem: Environmental > Aquatic > Marine > Epipelagic ...
AGTTACATTAATAGTTTTCACACCTTTTCCCCCACGTTTTGTGACCCTATAGTCACCTAAATCAGATCTTTTTCCGAAACCTTTCTCGGATACTACGAGTAAGTTAGATGCCGTATCTTTTTTGACACATACCATGCCCACAACGAACTGGTCCTCTTTCAGATGAATGCCCCTCACACCAGCTGCAGTTCTGCCCATGGAACGAACATCTGATTCGTGAAAATGAATAGCAGTACCCGAGTTCTTTGCGATCACAACATCATTGTCCCCATCTGTCAATCGCACATCTAGTAGCTTATCTCCTTCGTGAATGGTGATGGCATTGATCCCGTTTTGTCTAGGACGACTGTAAGCTTCTAAGGTTGTTTTCTTGACCGTACCTCTCGAAGTACACATGATGAGATAATTATTATTAATATAATCGGGATCGGAAAGGGTCTTCACATTGATTACAGTCCTCACCGCATCCGCAGGTTCGATGTTTATGAGGTTTTGTATCGCACGCCCTTTCGATGTTTTTCCGCCCTCTGGAATTTCCCATACCTTCTTCCAAAAGACTTTACCCAGTTGGGTAAAAATAAGTAAGTAATTATGTGCGGTAGCCACAAATAAATGCTCGGTGAAATCATCATCTTTACTTTTTACTGCACGAGACCCCACACCTCCTCTTCCTTGTGTTCGATATTCTACTAGAGCCGTTCTTTTAATATAACCTTGATGCGAAATGGTCAAAACCATTTCATCATCCGGAATCATATCTTCTGCTGTGAAATCATCAGCAGCGTGTTCTATAATCGAATTTCTTTCATCACCATATCTATCCTTAACCTCAAGAAGTTCATCCTTGATGATTTTCATTCTAAGGTCAACGTTATCAAGTATTTCCTGAAGTTTTTCAATTAATCTTTTTATTTCCTCATATTCTTTGATGATTTTATCTCTTTCAAGACCTGTGAGTCGCTGCAATCTCATTTCTAAGATGGCTTTTGCCTGAATTTCTGACAACGAAAACTTTTCTGTCAGATTATTTTTTGCTACTTCGGGGTCACGACTGTTTCTAATCAAAGCAATCACTTCATCCAAGTTGTCTAAAGCAATTAAATATCCTTCTAGAATGTGCGCACGCTTTTCGGCCTCTTCTAGTTCATATTTTGTCCTGCGAATCACTACCTCATGTCTGTGATCAACATAGTACACAATTAAATCTTTCAGATTCAGCATCTTAGGTCTCCCTTTGACCAGGGCCACATTGTTCACACTAAATGCCGATTGCAACTGGGTATGCTTAAAAAGTGTATTTAATACAATATTGGGAATCGCATCTCTTTTTAACTCGAAAACGATACGCATTCCATCTCGATCTGATTCGTCTCTCAAATCTGATATCCCTTCTATTTTCTTTTCATTGATTAATTGAGCGGTTTTCTCGATCATAGAAGCCTTATTGACTTGAAAAGGAATTTCCGTCACAACAATTTGTTCCTTTCCACTTTTCATTACCTCAATATCTGCTTTGGCGCGCATCATGATACGACCCCTCCCTGTTTCAAAGGCTGACTGGACTCCTTGATAACCGTATATGATGGCTCCCGTTGGAAAATCAGGTGCCGTAATGAATTCCATAAGCTCAGAAATAGTAATCTCATTGTTATCTACATAGGCAACAATTCCGTTGGCCACCTCCGTTAAATTATGAGGAGCCATATTTGTAGCCATACCTACTGCGATACCCGAAGCTCCATTTAAAAGCAAATTGGGCAGTCGTGCAGGCAATACGGAAGGTTCTGTCGTAGAATCATCATAATTGGGAACAAAATCTACCGTGTTTTTTTGTATATCTCCAAGAAGATCTTCAGAAATACGCTTGAGTCTTGCTTCTGTATATCTCATGGCCGCTGGAGAATCTCCATCTACAGATCCGAAATTCCCTTGTCCGTCTACAAGCGGATACCTCAGAGACCAAGATTGGGCCATACGCACCATGGAATCATAAACAGCTGTATCACCATGTGGATGATACTTACCCAAGACATCTCCTACAATCCTGGCACATTTTTTATAAGGGCGATTGTAGTTGACACCTAATTCATCCATTCCAAATAGAATTCTTCGGTGAACAGGCTTTAATCCATCCCTCACATCAGGCAAGGCCCTTGAAACGATCACACTCATCGAATAATCGATGTAGGCGCCCCTCATTTCATCCTCAATATTTATGGGTATTATGTTGCCTGATTCGGCAATATTTTCAACATCTCCGTCTGACATGAAAAGTATCTTAGTTTAATAAAAAATCAAGTGGTAATTTAATCATTTTTTAATTCGAAATAACATTAAAAGGGATGAGATTTTTTTCTTATTAATTGCCTTATTGCGAATGAGTCGTCTATGGTTTTGACCTATTTTTGGATTTTGTTCTTTCCACAACACCTGACCCCTTACCTCTTCCAATCTTCCCTTCTTAGGATCCATAATGACATGTTTCAATTGAACATGATCTACCGCTAGCGGAGATCTTCTTAATTCAGGTATATTTATACTTATTCCTAATTGTATATAGAAAGCATTATAATTATGCGATACTTCATCTAAAAGCGCTCCCGAAGCATCTAAAATATCCATTTTATAGCTTTTAATCTCAAAAGAGGGCCTCAGTACGAACCTTAAGTATTCCGAAAAATGATATTCATAATTTAGACCTAGATTTACCATTAAACTACTATTCATTAAATCATTATTAAATTCGCCACTTGATTTTACGTTTCCTATTTGGATTTCTCCGACCAATGCAGAATTCCATTCTTCATAAAACTTATAACCCAATATGCCATAATATTTATACACCTTTGTGGTTTTAAAGCCTGGATCATAATCTAAAATACCGTAATTATTGCTGTTTGGACTTAATACATTTGTTCTTAGTTTTTCATAATGTATGCCTACGCCTACTCTAAATTTAAAAACCTCATAATGGGCAGAAAAATTAATAGGAATACTAGACCATTGGCTCTGAAATTGAAAATCAGCAGTATCACCATCCAAAAAAACAGTTTGTACACTGAGTTGCTCATTGTAAACGGATGAATCCAATCGGTCATATCCTACATCAAATAGATCACCTACATTAACATCTTCTATATCCGTTGGATTATTTAGCCAATTGGTTTGGCCATTGATGAGATCACCGGAAAAGCTTTCTGCATTTTTAGATCGGATGAGTTGGATTTCTGAAGACTGATATAAATAGAAATTTTTTAAGCTGTGATTGAAATGTGTTTTCCCAGAACCCATACTCAGTGTCCAAGAAATTTTATTGGAAATCACAAGTGCAGGATTTCTATAAATACCATACTTTTTATAGATACTCTGACCTAAACTTGAGGGTAGATTAAAAATTAAAAACAAAATAAAAAACGAGTATAAGGCTTTATTCAGAGGCACTTTATAATAACATAATGATTGCTAATTGTAAAATTACGCTTTTTTTAATCTATTTTTTCTATTATCGCTTCAAATGTCAAAATTTGAAAGGGTTCAATCTCTGCAGCGTAGGTAGGGATTACTTGTGCCGCTACCAATGCTTGTCTAAATCCCTAATAATTCGGAATAACTGCCGCACTTTCTTGGTAGGCAATGTCTGAGGTTAGCAGAATCAATGTTGGTAAATTAAGATGCATATTACGAACCGTCCAATCCAATCCAGGTATAATCTCATCTACGCCTTAAGTAAATAAAAATGGATCTACAATCGCTCTTCGATCAATGAATGCAGATGAGTCATTCAGATCATAAAGAACATAAGATAAGGAAACTTTATTGTCCTCAACAGGGGATACAAAAAAGCTAGAGTCAAGTATCTTCATGACCAATCGTGATAAAGATGATCGATAAAGAAATCCATCATTACCACTCCAAACCGAGGTATCATTTAAAGCTGAATCGTTAATTTCGAGTGGTTGAGTAGCGGATATATCAAATAAAGCAGTCAATGCTATTATTTTTTTTGAATATTAAGTATTGAATTCTTCGGAATAATTGCTTGAAAATCACCTAAATCTAAGTCTCCATAGGCCAAGGCAGGAGGTAAAATATAAATATATTCCTCGCCTACTCGAATATCCGATTGACCAATAACGTAGTCGAGACCTACGGGAATCAAGACGTTCATGCCTTGTCCAAAGTAGAATATTTCACTTCCTAAACTATAAAAGGCAATGGTATCTCCTCATAAAATAATTGTTTGATATTTTATAGATAAAATATTACCCTCTTCTTGACCCTTTCCGCTTGAGTTTGACGTGATAGGTTAATAATAATATGAGTCAAGACCTATAAAAGCTATAGTCACTGCCAAGGCATTAAGACCCGCACTGGTAAGCTGATCAAAAACATTCATCTCAAATGTTTTATAATCATAACCTTCTTCTGTAAAATCTTCTTGATCACGACAAAAATTAAATAGAGATAAAATCAATATACTCTGGCATAACCAAATGGTTAATCTATCTAAGTTTAAAATTAATACACAATTTAATTTTTTAAAGAACATGTATGTATAGATCTTTTAAGTTTTTATTTTTAGTCCTCTAACACTCTATAGATTTAGTTAGAGGTCACACATTATTTTCAAATTAAAATATCTTGCTGATAATGAGTTAGGTATCGCCAAATTATTACCATTTACATCTTCAATCCATTGATAACTAATGGTATTATCTGCTTCAAGTACATTTAATACTTCTAATCGAAAAATGATATTGTTAACAAAAAAAGAATTGCTCATGGGAAGGATCTTTGTCAACCCCATATCTATACGATAATATTCATCTCCAGAAAAAGCATTTCGATAGACACTGTTATTGGGAGGGCCAAAGGGATAACCAGACCCAAAATTTAAATTAAAATAAACTCTTAATGAAGGATCATTGGGTAAATGATCTTCAAAAAATGCACCCATCGTTATTCTTTGATCAGATGGACGCCTTTGATACCCATTTTCATCATTTTCGATGTCTTCCATTGTTTTTAACAAGCCTAAACTAAACCAAGATTGAGTACCGGCTATAAATTCTCCATTGATCCTAATATCAAGACCCGAGGCATGACCTTTAGCGTTGTTATCTGCGTAGTATCGTATTCTTACATTATCAATCTCATAAGGATTCAAATCCCATAAATGTTTATAATAAGCTTGTGTGGTAAATATAAAAGGTCTCCCCCATAAGGTTAGGAATTGATCTATTCCAGTAATAATCTGTAAAGATTTTTGAGCGGTCACACCTTTATTGATCATACCTTCACGGTTTCTGAATTCCCTATACTGTGGGTGCTGATGATAAAAGCCCATAGAAAAATTAATTCGAGTGGGTACAGACCAACTTGGTCTATATTGATATTGTACTCGGGGACTTAGTAACAATTGATCGGTCCAATTCATATAATTGAATCGGGAGCCGATGTTGAATATGTGCGAGGAATCTTGATCAAAAAAAGAATATTGGAAATAACCAAAATAGTTATTACTCATCATACTAAACTTATTTTGAATGTACTGAGTCGTTATTACATAATCAGCAGAATCAATGAAGCTATATTCATGAATATCATCAGTAATGTTTTGTTGGCTCATCCCAAAGCCAAATTCAAATAAATTATTAGAATTAATAAGCCATGCATTTCTGTTTTCTATAGTAGAAATATTTACATTTAATGCATTTCTTCCATAATCAAAATGGGTTCCAATGGCTCTGGTAACTATACATTTATCACTAAAATCAATGTCATTTTTTTGATCTACATCACATAAACGATACGCCCCTTCAACTTCAAAATTCTCTTTCTCTTGAGTCGAAACTGTTGATGCAATAAGGTAAGTCTTCAATCGATCATTTATCCTATGTGACAAATTAAAGCCTGTTTGATACGTGTCATAATCTAAAGACTCATTTCCAATAAAATCAGTTTGAAGTCTAAAATTTTGAGTCACCGAACCAAAAACTGTACTTTGGGATATTGGAATTGTTTGATATCGATTTTGACCATAAGAGAAAAGCCAGTTTAACTTAGTTTTATTAATTAAGGAATTTGACTTTTTAGTTAAGTCAAAAGTGAAAAATCCTTGCACATCTGTATATTTTGGAAAATATTCACCAGACACTTCTAAAGTATTTAACAAATATCTGGCATCTTTATGCCTTACACCAATGGCGAATTTGGAACGCTGATTATCAGAACTTCCCCCCAAATAGATCTTCCCTCCCAAAAGCCCTACCGAGGCACTGCCTTCAAAACGATCCGGTTCTTTATATTCTATGTTTAAGCTACTGGACAACTTATCCCCATATTTTGGCTGCCACCCCCCTGCATAAAATGAGATGTCTTTTACAAAATCGGGATTAATAAAGCTCAATCCTTCTTGCCTACCCGTATTGGCTAAAAAAGGTCTATACACTTGAATTCCATTGACATAAACCAAATTTTCCTGGAAATTTCCTCCACGTACCGAATAAGTGGATGAAAGTTCATTGTTGGAAGATACACCCGGTAATGTTGACAATACTTTGCTAAAATCTCCAAAGGCAGAAGGCATGACAAGGACTGATTTGGTATTTAACTTGATTTGATTTTGATCCATCTCTTGATTCTTCTCAATCGTCTCAGAAATTTCGATTTTTTCCATCAAAATCTCCCTACTGACCAAAATAAATTTAATGTCTTGACTACTATTCTTCTTATCTATCAAGAAGTCATTACGCTGATAGGCAATATGTGTAATGATGATTTTTATCTGGTTAGCATTGTCATTAATGTCGAAATGAAAGAACCCAGAATCATCGCTATTGATTGTTTTATTAAAATCTGGAAAAAATATCTCTGCTTGTGTAATGGCCTTACCCTCTTGAGAAGTAATATGACCATTAATGGTCCATTGAGCACATAGACTATGACCCATCAATACCATACCAAAAAACAAGAGTAACTTAAAAGAACTCAAAAGGTCAAGGATTCTTTAAATTCGCTATGGTTTGAGAAGGATTTATGGAGTTAAAAACATAACTTCCTGCCACCAGCATGTTTGCACCCGCCTTTACAAGCAAAGGTGCATTTTCACCGTTCACTCCACCATCAATTTCAATAAGTATGTTTTTGTCCGCCACGTCTGCTAATTGTTTTATTTCTTTAACCTTGGCATAAGTATTATCAATAAATTTTTGACCTCCAAAGCCTGGGTTTACTGACATGATGAGGATCAGATCTAGATCGTTGATGACATTCTTTAATACATCTACCGAAGTATGAGGGTTCAAAGCGACCCCGGCAAATACGCCTAATTCTTTGATCCGCTGGAGGGTTCGATTGAGGTGATTACAGACCTCTGCGTGAACCGTAATTATTTTGGCTCCACTATTTACACAGTCTTCCAAATAATGATCAGGGTTATTAATCATTAAATGAAAGTCTAAAGGCTTTTTGGCATGCTTACAAATCGCCTGAGTTACTGGAAATCCAAATGATATATTAGGTACAAAATTACCATCCATTATGTCAATATGAATATAGTCAGCTTGACTTTCATTGATCATATGCGTAGCTGCAGCTAGGTTACCAAAGTCAGCAGCTAAAATAGAGGGTGCAATCAGGATTTCAGACATAATTAATACTTAATCAGTTTTATCTTTCTTGAAATATTATCAGATGATAATACTAAAATATAAATACCCGCGCGAATCATAGAAATATCCATTGAGATCAATCCTCCTAATGGTACTGTTAAAACGTTTAGTTCACTCACATTATTTCCTTTTAAGTCTAATAATTTGATGTCAAGAGGGTAAATGTCAATTTTTGAATCTGTTTTAATAGAAATAGTATTTCCAAAAATTGGATTTGGATAAATGGAAATCCCATCTGAAGCAAATTCTGAAAGAACCAGCATCGTGGTATCTGTCTCAATCAAACTATCCTCAGCGGTCAAATAAATGGGGATACCAAAACCAAAATAATTATCAGGATCTTCAAAACGAGTACCTAAATTACGTAAATAATCAACAACTTCTAAATTAGTGAATTCAGGATGTGCTTGCCAAATTCCTGCTGAAAAACCGGCAATTAACGGCGCAGAAAAGCTCGTACCATTAGCTTGCGAAATACTCCCGTTTGAGGTCAATAATGTAGTGCCTTGTCCAAGTGCAACCAGATCAGGTTTAATTCGATCATCCACTGTCGGACCTTGGGAGCTAAAGGCTGAAATGCTGTAATCACTTTTGATACTTCCTACAGTGATATTACCTGGGCCGTCCGCAGGAGCAGTAATATATCTCCATGAATCATTGCCTTCATTGCCGGCACTCGTGATGACTAAGAGACCTTTTTTTATGGCTAAATTTGATGCCCTCGTGATGATTGCTGTTTGTCCATCCATATCCTCATAAGTATAGTCCATTGACGCATCAGAAAAGCCACTGTAGCCCAACGAACTTGAAATGATATCAGCCCCGAGACTATCTGCATATTCGGCAGCTATAAGCCAATTGTACTCTTCGATTCTGTATTCAGAAGAAACGTCTTCAGTTACACACAAAATGAATGCTGCCTTCGGGGCTGTGCCTATAAAATTTTTATAATCACTTGCTATAGTTGACCACGCCGAAGTGCCATGCCCACTGTATAAAAACGGATTTCCTCCATTCGTTACAAAATCTTTTGCAGCAATCAAGCGATTTTCATTGAATACGTTTTCAAGAGGTTCAAACAAATTGGCTCCCTTAAAGCCTGCATCTAAAATAGCAATGAGCATACTCTCACCTCGATATCCGTCCTCATGCATTTGCTGAGCATTCATCATTGCCAGCTGTAACTCAGCAGATTCAAGTGGATTATTTGGTTCTTCAAAGGTCACCGGCCATTCAAAACCTATATTTTCATAGGTTAACCTAGCACCCGGAGCTATGAAAACTACACTATCAACATAAGACCTATTTGCGACCTCGAGTAAAGTACTTGAATCCGTTTGAATGAGTAAGGCGTTCATCCACTTGGAGGTAAAGAACACATCAACCTCTAAAGAAGCTAAATCTTGAATATAAGTAGTACTAACAGGTAGGTCAAGCAAATCAATCTCAACGTTATGTCGGATTTTTCTCGCAATTGCACGCGTACTCAAAAATGCTTCTGGTTCATCTAAAGAGTAGTTTGAATGAGCTTTATCAGAGAGAAAAACCATATATCGATGAGTTTGGGCGCTGGTTGAAAAAAAGCCGATAGAAAAGAGTGACAACAAATAGATGGCCTTTAGATTTTTCATTTTTCTTTCTGGTAATTGGTTTAATTTTATAAGTATTAATTTTTTTATATTTCTTCACCCTTTTTGTATAACGCTGTGCCACTTTTATATTCTCAACTATTAATATTTAAACACTAAATTAGCTTTTTGATACAAAAAATGCTGATTCTAAACATTGGCATTCGTTTTATTTAACATGCTCAATTGCTTAAAACTTTTAGTGATCCAACCGCCACCAATTATGTCATCACCCTCGTAAAATACAGCGGCCTGTCCGGGTGCGATGGAATTAACACCATTACCAAAATATACTTTCATAATATCCCCAATTTGCTCAATGATCGCAGGATTTCCTGAGTCATTGTATCGCACTTTTGTAATGGTATCTAATTTACCTAAAGGGATTTTAGGATATTTTTGAAGATTTAAATTTTTAACATACATGCCGTCTCTAGAGAGTTCATCAAAAGTTCCCAAAACTACTCGATTCGTCTCTTTTTGAATTTCCGTAACGTATACAGGATAACCTAAGGCAATACCTAGACCTTTCCTCTGACCTACGGTGTAAAAAGGATAGCCTTCGTGGCTTCCTACCACTTCTCCTGTTTCCAAGACTAATGGTCCTCCTGCCACCCTTTCTTCTAAACCCGCTACCCTTCTACGTAAAAAACCTCGATAATCATTATCGGGAACAAAACAGATTTCATATGATTCAGATTTAGATGCCAATTCAAACAAGCCTTTTTGAAGGGCCAGTGCTTTAATATCTGTCTTTTGAAGATCACCTAATGGAAAAATAGTACGACTTAAACTTTCTTGAGAGATTCCCCAGAGCGCATAGGATTGATCCTTTTGCAAATCTTTGCCCCTTGATACTACATAGCGTAAGTTTTCTAATCTAATTTTGGCATAATGGCCCGTAGCTATAAATTCACAATCAAGTTGATCCGCCCTCCTGAGCAAACTGTCCCATTTTATGTGGGTATTGCAGAGCACACACGGATTAGGTGTTCTCCCCTCTAAATATTCACTTGTAAAATGATCTATGACATAATCTCCGAACTCTTCTCTTATGTCAATAATATAATGAGGAAACCCCAAGTTGACGGCGATATTCCTAGCATCATTAATAGAATCAAGGCTACAACAACCAGTTTCTTTTTTACTCCCTCCTGAGGTGCTGTAATCCCACGTCTTCATGGTCATCCCAATAACCTCATATCCCTGTTCATGCAACATTATCGCTGCAATCGAACTATCTATGCCACCACTCATGGCAACTAAAACTCTACCTTTTTTACTCATTGACTTGTTGCCGGGTTCACAGCCTCGGTTTACGCTCTAAAATTTAATGCAAAAATAAGCTGCTATAATTATAATTTATGATAATAAGGCTTTTAATTTTAAATACAAAGCATTAATTAGGGAACTACTCCCATTTATTTTTCGTTTTTAATTTTAAAATAAAGGATAAATAAATTCAATAGAAAGCAATATTCTATTTCCTCTTAGCTGATCATTAGTAAGTTTATTTTTTTACATTTATAGAAAAAGTTCTTCTAAAGAGCCTTCCCATTTCTTAAAAAAAAGTTTATCAAAACTATTTTATTAACAATTTGCAATTAAATGGAGTTAAAAAAATTTGTAAAAATAAGAGGTGTCAATAACCTCAGCGATGCACGTTATTGTTCAGGAATGATGGTAGACGTAATTGGTTTCAATCTAAATTCAAATCACAAAGATGGTGTTAGTATTGAAGCATTAAAAGCCATAACACAATGGATACAAGGTCCTCAAATTGCAGGAGAATTTGAGGATATGGAGCTTGAACTTATTCAAACTTACCTTCCCCTCGTTGATCTAGACATTATAGAAACAAGTAATCCTGATTTATTGGCTCCCTTATATGAAACAGGGAAGGAAATATATTTAAAAATAAATCTAGATACCATCAATAACGAGCAAACCCTTCAAAATAAGATAAAGGAAGGACAAATGGCTCATAAAATTGTAGTTTACAGATCTCAAAAAGGAAAAAATAAGACACTGATCGAACCGCTGCTCCATTACACTCAAAGTGAACAAATCATTAATGGATTTAATTTGGATCTAGACCAAATAGACTCATGGCCGGCCATTGAAATAATGGCTACTGGCGAAGAAAAGCCTGGATTTAAAGATTATGGAGAAATCATGGATATTTTGGAGTACATTGAAGACCAAAAATAAAAATATCAAATCATATAATCTGATATTCTATAAAAGGTAGGTTATCGTCTATTTAAAATCGAATGAGTACTTAAAAAATCAATTTAAAGGTACTCAATAATTTAAATTTATTATAAAAAAATAGATTAATTATGAAATAATTTCTATTATTTCTACTTCAAAGATAAGATTGGCGTTGCTAGGGATACTTGAACCACTACCGCCGCAGCCATAGCCTAGTCTCGAAGGAATATACAACATTATTTTCCCTCCCTCCTTAATAAGAGGAACACCTATTTGCCATCCAGGAATGACGAAAGATAGTGGTAATTCAATGCCCTCAGTATTCTCATCAAATAAACTATTGTCACTCAATAAAGTCCCCCTGTATTTAACATTAACCGTGCTCTTGGAAGTAGGTCTTGATCCCTCCCCTTCTTCAATAATAACATATCGAAGGCCTGATTCATCTATTTCTGCAATAATACCCTCCTCGATCAAATATTCACCTATGAGCGCAACATCAATCGCCATTTGATCAGTATAAGGAAGTTTAGTATTGCATGGGTTATTATAAAAGCTATTCATATTGTTATTATCTGAACAAGATATGAAAAGATGTAAGCTGAACAAAAAAACAAGGATAATTATATTTTTCATCTATAGTTTATTGAAATTGAAATTTAAGATATTTTATTGCTTCACCTAATGCAGCAAATTTACGTTCATATTTTGTTTTAATTCCATAATGTTCAAACACATAATCAGAATCATATAAGTCATGAGTAAAGGCTAGGTTTTTTATACTCGTTCTATTTTGATTTATCAATTCCAGTGTATAATTAAAAAGTTCAGTATTATCTGTTTTGAACCTAAACCAACCATCTGGTTTTAATAGATTTTGATAAATGGCCATAAACCTAGGAGCGGTTAATCTTCTTTTTTCATCTTTTTCCTTGGGTCTTGGGTCTGGAAAAGTAATCCATATTTCATCAATTTCCCCTTTCTGAAAAAAATGCTCTAGAAATTGAATTTGAGTTCTCAAAAAAGCAGCATTCTGAATACCTTGTCGAAGTGCTATTCCTGAACCCACCCATAATCGATCTCCTTTTATGTCGACCCCAATATGATTACGTTTCGGAAAAACTTGAGCGAGTCCCAATGTGTATTCACCCTTTCCACAGCCCAGCTCAAGAACTATGGGTTGCTTATCAGTAAAAACTTTTAAATGCCATTTCCCTTTGATTTCATCATAGAAATCTTTTCCTGACTCGACCAAATTAGCCCTCAATATATTCTCTGCAAAGCGCCTTTTTTTTTGCCTCGTCACAACGCGTCAATTTCTCCAATGATAAAAGTACTTCCTGTAATTAAAATCACATCATCTTTATCAGCTATTGATTTAACAAATGTTAAGGCCAAATTCACATTAAGAAATTCACGTTTCTCTAGACGATATTTTTCTCCAATTTCAGCCAATGACTTTAGATTCATTAATCTTGAATTATTTCCAGTAGTCAAATAGTACTGGGCTTCCTTTGGGAACTGATCAAATATCTCATCTATATTCCTATCTTTGGCTGCCCCATAAATGATATGTAATTGCTTATGCTCAAGTATCTTTATTTGATCCATTAGCTCGATAATTCCTTCTAAATTATGACTGACATCCGCAATGATCTTTGGAAGATTCGAGAGTATTTGAAATCTTCCTTTCAAGCCGGTTGAAGTTGTTATTCCACCGAGGCCGCTTACCATTTGTTCTGGACTTATTTTCCATCCTTTTTTCTTTAATTGTAAAAGAACTTCTAAGATTCCTGGAATATTTTTTACAAAATATTTTGATTTAATATCAAAAGATATTTCCTCAAGAAGCAGTTCATCTTTTTTAGAAATATGATATTTACCCTTGGCCTTGGGCGTAATCTGGTATTGGTCTGATAATTGGATCAATAGGGCTTCTTTTTCTGTGGCTTGTACTTTAAAAAGATTGATTAATCTATTTTGAAAAGAGCCAATGATTACAGGTTTATTTTTTTTCATAATGCCCGCTTTTTCTAACGCAATTTTCTCAAGGGTATCTCCAAGAATATCTGTGTGGTCTAAACCTACATTGGTTATTAAAGCTACTTCAGGATCAATGACATTGGTACTATCTAATCTTCCACCTAGTCCGGTTTCAACAATAGCAATATCTACCTTTTGCGTAGCAAAATAATCAAAAGCCATAGCTACAGTCATTTCAAAAAAGGAAGGAGATATAACCTTAATCATATCTTTATGCTTTTTAACAAAATTTCTAATTGAGTTTTGATCAATTTGATGACCATTAATTTTGATTCTTTCTCGAAAGGATTTTAAATGGGGAGAAGTATACAGGCCCACCTTATAATCACTGGCCTGAAGTACGGCTGCAATCGCATGCGCACTCGTACCTTTTCCATTCGTCCCAGCAATATGAACACATTTTATTTTATGCTCTGGATGATCTAAAACGTTTAATAAAGCAACGGTATTATCAAGGTTTTCTTTAAAGGCTCGCCTACCAGATTGTTGATAACTCGATAATTGCAAATAAAGAAAGTCTAGACATTCTTGATACTTCAATCTAACTTCGGTTTTAAGATAAAGACAACTTTACCTATCGATCCCAAAGTCACGCCGTCATCCTTGATTTCCAACTGCAAACCATCAAGTGAATTTTTATAGGCAATTGCTACCGAGGGTGGCGTCGTATAGCTGTCTAATTGTGCAGAAATATAACCATCTGAGTCGACTCTTATGTTACAGATGACTTTCCCTACAATTTCATCAGAGGTATCCTTAGGCCTTGGTTTTTGTGCGCCCCACTCCCATCCTGAGATTTGTAATTCTGGACCTTCATTCGCTCCTTGTTTAGACCCAATATTTGTCTTATATAAGGCTCTTTCGTCGATTTTATTGATTTTATTGTCTGATCCTGTCTCAGAGTCAGTTTGCTCCATTTTACCTTGCAATTCAGAATCAGAATCATTCAAAGATACATTTTGAAGATCTTCTCCATCCATATTTATCATTTTTTTAGCCTCATTATCTTTCGGTTCAGTTTGCTTTTCTTTTTTATCAGTAGATTCCACATCTTCCATAATTTGCTCAGATTCATCTGAAATAGCTACTGTTTCATCATCTGTCAACGCATCTATTTGTGAAGATGCTATTATTTGATCTGCTTCTACCTCTTGGTCTTTGATATCACCCTGTGACTCACCAGTTGATTCCAAAATTTCCTGTGATTCAGTTACTTCATTGGGGGCGATTTCACCATTACTTGTTTCTTCTTGAATAATCTGAGTATTCTCCGTTGGTGAGTCATTTGTTTGATTTGGACTCGCTTCTTCAGTACCTGTAAACATTTCAAAACCCAGTTCAATACCGTACTGAGCGATGGGAGGATTAGGTTCCTTCCATGCAACGGCAAAAAAGAGTCCACACACTAATACAATTTGTAGTATTAAGGTAATTAACGCACTTTTTTTTTCAATTCTATTCGACTCTTTTTTCACAAGTTGGGTTTCGTAGCAATGGAAACTTTAGCTTCAAGCATAGTGGCAATCGAGGCAACATATACCAGGTCTTCAACCGGCACTGTTTTATCACAATGTAGCACTACCGAACCTTCTTCCCCATTAAAGGAATTTCTCAAAATCCCCTCTAGTTGATCTTTAGAAATAAGCTGTTCATCTACATAGTATCCCAATTCTTTAGTAATGGTAACGCTTACTTTTTGCATAACAATCGCAGAAGATTTGGAAGTAGGTAGATTAACTGGGAGTCCTGAGGGGGTAATGAACGAAGAAGTCAGCATGAAAAAAATCAATAATAAAAAAACAATATCTGTCATTGACGACATACTAAAAGTCGCATCTACTTTATATTTTGAATTAATATTCATTTTTTTGGCTCTTGTAGCAACTCAATAAAATCTATCGATATAAATTCCATGTTATGAACTAATTTTTGTACCCTTGTGACGAGGTAGTTATATCCGAGATAAGCAATAATACCTACGAATAACCCTACTGAAGTTGTGATCATAGCCTCATAAATACCGCTAGACAATAATTTTGGACTTACTGCACCCTCTTCCTGCGCAATCGAGATGAACGCTTGAATCATTCCCGTTACCGTACCTAGAAAACCAATCATTGGGGCTGCTCCTGCAATAGTAGCGAGCAGAGATAAATTTTTCTCAAGTTTATTGAGTTCAATTTTACCAATATTTTCAATAGATGCTTCTATATTTGACATATTTGCCCCTATTCTTGCAATGCCTTTTTCAACCATTCTTGCAACGGGTGTATCTACTTTGCTACATACTAATTTAGCCTCATTAATAGCGCCCACTTGAACTTTTTCTCTGATATCATTTTGAAAATTTTCGGGGGTTTTTGATGCGTGTTTCAGGACTAAAATTCTTTCAATGAATATATATATAGCGGTGATCCAGAGAATAATAAGTGGAATCATCATATAGCCCCCTTTGGTCAATAAAACCAATAAACTCAGTGATCCTTCATCAACGGGCAATATTTCATCTATTTGAAGTAATAAGGATAAGACGGTCATAAATCAGAATTTGTTTAGCCTATGATTCGATAAGAACATTCTTGAGATAGAAAAAATTGAAATTATATTTATTATGCAACTTGAAAAACAGTAAAATATTATTCAGTATTACAGGATAATTGAATGCTTTATGATCAATATTTTAATACCCATAACTGCTCATCGAATTCATCTTTGTAATTATCCAGTCCAATCTTCGCTTTGTCAAAGGTTTCATATTCAAGGAGAGCTACCCTTGTAAATTTACTCGTGCTAAAAGGTGGGATGATCATAATATTTGACCCAGATAAAATCAATTTTTCAGCATAATCGAAGGCCAAGTCATTGTCTAAAAAGCTACCCACAATTAAATAATATTTATTCAATGGCTGACTTATTTCGGATATTGCTCCAATTGCTCTTGATGCAGATTTCAATTCAGGGGGATCTGTCTTGACTTCAGGTTCAATGACTTCTTCAATGACAGGTTCAATGACAGGTTCAATGACAGGTTCAATGACAGGTTCAATAACGGGTTCAGGTATTATTTCCTTTTTTACCTCTTTTTTAATTTCAGAATTAATGATCGATTTGGGGTCCTCAGCCATGCTCAAGAAAATAATACCGATAACAGAGGCAAATAATATACCTAATACGACCACAAAGATAAATTTTAACTTTTGCTTTCCATCTGCTTGATGAATGTAAGCCGATGTTTCTTCAATCTTGCCCAAGGGAGGATACTTGGATTCATTGACGTCTGCGATCGTTTGCGTTTTATCATCTATTGACGTCCCTGAAGAAGTTGTTTTGATACCTATCTCATTAAATTCAAGTGGGTCTAATGGCGAAAAATCTAATTGGGGTAGACCATAATCCTCTCCTTCGTCAAATTGTTCTTTAAAACCATTTCCCTCATTTTCTTCTAGATTACTTGTCGTCACCATAATAATTTTGTAAGCAGCAGATCAAAAAAAAGCACCAAGACTTTATTCTACATGCAAAATATATATTTACAATTAAAAACGCACACTGATTCCCCCATAAATATCAAATTCTCTTGAATTATAATAATTGTAAATTTGATTCTCTTTACCTAAAAGGTTCCTCATTTTTAAAAACATTCCTATTTTTTCATTAATAGTTACGTCAATATCCATACCAAAATCTATGACACTTGGTAAATCAATGATCTCCTCATCTACTGATAAGGCCTTTATATTAGATAAATTTATTAAGTAGGGAGAGAAAATTAATCTATCATTCTTAAGTTTGACGTTAGCTCCCATTTGAAACGAGTTTGACGGAGTATGCCAAGGCTTTCGAAGGGTATTGGTTTTAATATCAGTATACTTCATTAAGGCAAACCATGATAGCTGATTTGTTGCATCAAAATTCAGAAAACTTTCAATATCAAAACGAGAACTATTCCCCATATCATACACAGCGTCAAAATAAGCAGGATTAATTTTATTATTCGTAAAATATAGCTGATCGTCTATTGATTTTATCGATAGGTTAACATCATAGGTCATACGTGGTAAAAGCCCTCCAGATACACCTAGTTTCAAACCTAATTTCTCAATACTCGTCTTTAAGAAGATACTATCAGATACATGCCTATTAAGACTGACTACACTTTTAAAATCATTCCTTTTAACATCACCCTTTACTTCTCCGTAGACAGAAATATGATTTCCAAATGTATAAGATGCTGCCAGATCAGGTAATAAAAATCCAGAGCCACCTTCTGAAGCGTCATCATAAAAACCTATTTTAAATCCGGCAGACATAGACCAATCATTAAAGGTTAAAGTAATTTTTGGGATTCCATAAGCCCATATTCGCTGATTATTTTCAGTTCGTAAATTAGTGAATTGGGTCAAAGCCGTAAATAAATCAAAATCAAACAACCAAGATCTCTTTTTCAGTACTTCTACATTGAAATTTAAAATTAAATCGTTTTCTTCTCCACCGGAATAATAACTCGATACATTATCTGTTTTACTCAACCCTTGTTGTCCGGTATAATGCCATTCTGGCACTACGTGAATCGAATTTTTACCTTTAATATTTATTAGATAGTCAAAAAATAAATTAAAACAATGTTGTCTTCTTAGATAATGATCTGCTGTATCTGAAACACTAGAAAAGGCACTCAACTCATCAAACATCCCAAAATTATAAAATTTATCATATCCATAGTCGAGTGAAGATGACAAGGTTCCTTTGCTCAAATTGGCTCGATGCCAAAGCTGTACTTCAGAAGTGCTTTCACTACTATAATTTGCTTGAACAGGGCCTTTTTGATGTTCTTTCAGCCCAATATTCATTCCGTAGTTAGGAGAGGTTAAGCGATGAGTACTGTATTCATATGATATCCCAGGGGTATTATACGAGCCATAACCTAATTTAATTAAATGATCATAATACTTTTCTTGAGCAGGATCTTCAAGCTGTGCTACTTTCAGATTCGGATCATAAGATCGGATTTCAAAGGAAATCTCTCTTAAATCAAAAGTTAATGAATCAAAAGATGCCGAAGTTGGACTGGACTTAACACGTTGAAATAACCTTTGCCTCTTGGGTAGTTTTAACTCCTTATCTTTTTCAACAATGAACTCCGCAGACTCTATTTCTTGAATACTTTGACCGAAAGAAAGCAAAGGCAGAAAAAACAAGTAGAGCTTAAGTAAATTTTTAACCATCTATCGAATCGTTTTCTTCCGTAAGTACTCTTTTTTCTAGCTGAGTTATGTTTTCGAGTAGATTCACTGCTTTAGTTTTAAGTGTGTCATTCTCTGTATTATCCAATATGGAATTTAAAGTAGCTTTTGCTTGAAGTAATTCTCCTGAAGCCATGTAATTATTGACCAATAACAAATAAGTTTTATCAGTCCATTGCTCATAAAGACCATATTTTCCCAATAGTATGATGCATTGTTCTATTGAGGCCGCGAAGTCATCTTGTTTGTATCGTATTTGGGCTATTAGGAAAGCTGCCTCGGCAGCTGTTTGATTATCCGCACTTTCTATTAATGACTCTGCGAGCAACGAAGCTTTGTCATACTCTAGCCTATTCATTGAAATCCTCAATAAAAACAGCGCACCTAAATTCCTTTTAGACTCCGATAAACTATTATTTTCACTTATTTCCTGTGCTATCAGAAATGACTTTTCGAAATCACTAGCAGCATAATAGGCCATCATCAAACCTTCCTGCGCTTGATCTCGTTCTCGTTCACTACTGGCGTTTTCATTCAACAAAATAAATAAATCTATGGCTTGGTCATATTTTTTTAGACTCATATATGCCTTAGCTGATTTGGTGAGGGCTCTACCGAGGTAAACTCCTTGTTGTGAAATGATCGGTTCAAATTGAGCAATTCCATTCTCCCACTCCCCGAGCTCATAATAGGCATCTCCCATGAAATAATACAAATCATAGTTGCGCAACGTATTTGGATAGATACTTCTGAAAGAAGTTATACCTTGTATCAACTGCGCATAATCTTGGTTGAAATAGTCATTTTTTAATTGCTCAAACGAAATGAATTCTAAGCTCGCGTTATTAGGATCAAGTGTTCTTAGCTTGACCATATATCCCTCAAAATCATCAACTTGATAACCTTTATTACGGATATTCTGAAGACCTAAGATAGCTTCGTTTGCTATTGGGTGACTCAGATAGTTGTCCAAAATAATATAATAATCTTTAGCAGCTTCAGCCCATTGATTTTTATTTGTGAAGGCGACGGCTCTTCCCTCATATACTTTGGGAAGCAATACACTTTTATCATAACGCTCAATAAAATAATTGAAATTAGCAATAGCCAACTCAAATTTCTCTAAGTCAATCAGAATTTCTCCAAGCTGAAAGATTGCGTTATCAGCAAGAAACGAGTTTGGATAAATATCAATAAAATTTTCAAACATTTTTTGGGCTGTTTCTAACTCATTTTTCAAATAATAGATATTGGCTATTTGATAACTAGCATATTCTTGTTCGGCTTTTACATTATTTTTTTGATACATCAAAATAGCCTCATCAAACCGTTTTAAGATAAACAAACAATCGGCTGCTCTTAGAACTGCATCATTCATGTAATTATGATTTTTTGAAGTGCTCAAGTTCATAAACAAAGAAAAGTTTTGATAGGCAATTTCATACTGCTCCCCATTGTATTGAGTATATCCTAAACCATAATAGGCCTTTCTTTTCTGCTCCATACTTACTTCTTTTGCCTTAATTATGCGTTCAAAATAGCTTTCGCTTAGGTCATATTTATTCTGTGCAGAGAGACATTCAGCCATCAATAAATTGGCCTCTAATTGATATTTCGAATCCAGCGCATTCCCTAGTGACTTTGAAAGCCAATATTCTGCATCCTCATAAAGCTGATCATTGAATAAAATTTGAGCGTATTTTAAAGTAACCATTTGATAGGTCCTTTTAAGTGACCAAGTTTTAAGTTGGGTAGCTTGTAGATGATCGATTGCAGCCTTATAATTTGAAGTATATAAATAGGCATCAGCCAAAATTTGGGCTGCTTCAGCCCTATTTTCATCATTGGGATATCCATTTAAAAAAAATTCTAAAATATCAATAGTGGCTTCGAAATTATTGAGTTGAAACCAAGATTTTGCAATCAAAAAATAAGATTGATTTTTTAGTTCTGAACTGAAATCATTTTCCAAAACAATTTGAAAGGCATTGATCGCAGTATTGAATTGGTTTAATTGAATATAAATTTGCCCCAGTCGAAAGGCTGCAAGTTGGCCCAATGCATCTTCTACTAAAGCTGCAATTTTATATTGATCTGCTGCCGCAACCATTTTTCCAGCTTGCTCTAACGAGTATCCGAAATTAAAGAACAAGGCTACATCCCCTTTTGATTTACTTAAAAGGAGTACTTCGGTATAATATTGAATGGCCTTCGCATAATTTAATTGAGCAAACGATGCTTCAGCAGCTAGTCTATTTAATATGATCTTACCTTCTAAATTAATACCCTCTGTTCCGCTAAGATGCGTATCAGCATAGGTAATTACATCTGTATATTGCTTTTGATTTAAATAAATTTTAGCGATGAAGGGGGCTGTTAATTTATACATTTCAGGTACTTTTTGAGCGGATAGCAACTGCTCCAATGCATTGTCAAAATCTTCATTATTGAAATATATCACACCTGCGTAATAATGGGCATTGTACTTTTCTTCTTGGTGGTAATAAGTTATTTCATTAAACAAGGGAAGTGCTTCATCATAAAATTGATTCATATAGAGACTATAGGCCAACTTAAATCTTATATTAACATAAATGGATTCTAATAAATTTGTGGACCGAATGCGGTAAAAATAAGGAACCGCATGCTTGTATTCTTTCAAATGAAAATAATAATTACCTAAAGCAATTAAGGCCTTAACATAAAAAGGCGCAACCCTGTGAAGGTTAATAAATTGAATCATTGGCTGAACATTTTGATTGATCTCTAGTTCTATCTGTGCCAAATAAAAATGTGACCCTACTAAAAAAGAGCTGGTCTTTCCTGTTTTTAAATACTGATTAAATCCATTTGAAGCCGCCTGATAACGTCCCGATTTGTAGTATGAAATAGATTGAAGATAAGCAGGATCGTCCGCGCGATCTTGAATTGGACTTTGACCGTACAATTGGAATCCAAAGATAATTATGAAAGATGTAAATGCGTTCTTGATAGGCTTACTCATTATTCATACAAAACTAAGTCATTGAAACTGCTTCTAATGCATCAATCTAAAAATCAATTCTTTTAACAGAGCGGCTTCCTTTCCTTTGGGACAAGCAAAAGGTTTAATCCCCTTAAATTTTAAATCTGTATCCTGGACTAATGTAATATTTCTCAATACAGTCGGTAAACTATACCGTTTACTTGCATTCAAATATTCACCTACGAAATAAGGATTAACCCCTATTAAAGATGCAATATGATGGTTTTCTTTTGTTGTTGACTGATGGATGATTAGAAGTTTATTGAAGTAGGCAAATAACTGAGCAATAGTTAATACAAATGGGTTCTTCGTTAGATTTAAAGTAAAGTATTCAATAATTTTAAAGGCCTTAGAAAAATCCTCATAGGAAAGCGCTTTCTGAAGTTCAAAAATATTATAATCTCTATTAATACCTACATAATTTTGAATGTGTTGCTCGTCTATCTGTTGACCCTTAGATAAATTTAGGGCCAGTTTATCTATTTCACTAGACAATCTCTGAAGGTTATTACCAATATTTTCTGACAACATCATGACCCCTTTTTGATTCATTGTAAGCAATTTGCTCTTTAGATAACTCTGAATCCACGGACCAATTTGGTTATCATATATTTTTTTCGACTCCATCATGATGGATGTCTTAGTGAGTACTTTGGCCAGCTTGCTCCTCTTGTCTAAAGGTTTGTGTTGGTAGGCAAAAACTAAAATAGTCGAGGGCACGGGTGTCTTCAAATAATGAAGCAGCGCTTCAATACTCTGAGTTTTTTTCAAATCTTTAATATCTTGAGCTTCTTTGACTACAATAAGCTGTTGATCGCCCATCATAGGAAATTTTCTTGCGGTAGTTATAATTTGAGGAATATCAATTTCTTTACCGTAAAGTATGTATTGATTGAAACTTTTTTGACTCTCATCTAATAATTCATTTTCAAAAAGAGCTACAATATTATTGATGAAAAAAGATTCTTCTCCATGCAAGAAATAAATAGGCGCTAATTTCTTTGACTTAAAATCTTTAATTATTTCGCCATATTCAGCCATCTTCCAAAAATATTGATAAGATTCAATAATACAACCATCCGTAAAAGAGAATTTATCTAATTATTGAACTATTTATTATAATAATTACTTCTCTCCCTTGTCTTTTATTAAATAGGAGCGCTTATTTTTACGTTCTAAATAATGAAAATGACTGACTTTTTAGCCGAATTGACCTGGAGGGGTATGGTACATGATAAAATGCCCAACGTTGAAGCCCAACTCAAGAAAGAAATGACCAGCGCCTATATTGGTTTCGATCCAACAGCAGATTCGTTACACATAGGCAATCTTGTTCAAATCATGAGTTTAGTTCATCTTCAAAGATGTGGTCACAAACCCTTTGCATTAGTAGGTGGCGCCACGGGTATGGTAGGTGATCCCTCAGGAAAATCTGCGGAGAGAAATTTACTGGGTGAGGCAACCATCAAACAAAACATCCATGGAGTTACTACCCAACTCAAGAAATTTTTGGCCTTTGATGGCGTGAATGGTGCAGAAGTAGTGAACAATCAGGATTGGTTCAAAGGATTTGAATTTCTTGACTTTATTAGGGAGGTAGGGAAACATATTTCAATCAATTATATGTTGGCTAAAGATTCTGTCAAAAGTAGATTAGACATTGGAATGTCTTTTACAGAGTTTTGCTATCAATTGGTTCAAGGATATGATTTTTATTGGTTGTGGAAGAATAAAAATATAAAACTTCAATTAGGTGGTTCTGATCAATGGGGAAATATTGTGACCGGAACAGAGCTTATCCGACGGAAAGGTCAAGGTGAGGCCTTTGCCATCACCACTCCCCTGATCACTAAAGCAGATGGTACTAAATTTGGAAAATCAGAAGGCGGAAATATTTGGCTAGATCCAAAGAAAACAAGCCCTTATAAATTTTATCAATATTGGATGAACTCTTCAGATGAGGATGTGGTGACCTATATCAAGATTTTCAGTCTAAAGTCAAAAGAGGAAATAGAGACACTGATCCATCAACATCAAGAAAATAAGCATTTAAGACTTCTTCAAAATAGTTTAGCCGAAGAAATAACGGCACGTGTTCATTCAAAGTCAGACTTAGAGATGGCAAAAAAAGCCTCTCAGATTTTATTTGGAAAATCGACGAAAGAGGATTTATCAACCCTTGAAGAAGAATGGTTGCTACAATTACTCGAAGGCGTTCCAAAAGTCAAAATTTCTAGAAACGTTTATGAATCATTGCCATCAGTAACCGAACTGCTAACTGAGGCAACCGAAGGCCTTATTTTTGCATCAAAAGGAGAAGCCCGAAGGTTGATTCAAGGTGGCGGGGTAAGTATAAACAAGCAAAAGATACTTACACCAGATGCTCCGGTTGATTTTTTACTCTTAGATAATAAATATATTCTGGTACAAAAAGGCAAAAAAAATTATTATCTTGTTATTTTAGAAGGTTGATTTTTTTTACAGGCTTCTATTGAGACAATTCTTAAATCATATTAGAATGAAAATATCTTTCAGTAATTTTTTGATCGCCCTAATCCCTTTTTTATCGCTTTCCGCTTGTGCCCAATATCCAAGTATTGAATGGCAAATCAATACCGCTGTGTTGGCAAGTCCGGAGGAGTTTAGAGCACAGTCAACCGTATTGGGCTATCGTGAAAACGGCATTTTGGAAGTACTTAGAAAAGGAACAAATAATATGATTTGTTTGGCTGATAATCCTGAGACTGATGGTTTTAGTGTATCATCTTACCACTCTGATTTAGAGCCTTTTATGGAAAGAGGTAGGTCTTTAAAAGCTGAAGGTATTGATTTTAAGACCATTTTTGATATTCGTGAATCTGAGGCTAAATCTGGTATACTCAAAATGCCGACAAGAGCCACTTTATATGTTTTGAGCGGAGACATCAACCCGCAAACTCAAGAAATCGAAAATACCTACCTCAGGTATGTCATTTATATTCCATTTGCAACTCCAGAATCAACAGGACTTCCCACTAAACCTTCAATTCCAAGTGAGCCTTGGATCATGGACCCAGGTACGCACAGGGCACACATAATGATTAGTCCTGAACGAAAAAAACAGATTTAAACCTACTGCCATGCATTTCGCTGAACGAGTATTTTCCACTCTTCTATAACGGCCAATGGCTTTAGTATATTATCAGTTTTTTTGACACTCCTACTCCGCTTGTAATTTTCTTTTCCCTACTGTGTAAAAGTATTTATTTAGTAATCTACTTTAACCATACTTTGACTTAGATAAAATTTAAAATCATGAAAAAGATTATAACTTCTTTCATCCTATTGATCCCTTTTTCACTTGCTTCTCAGAAGCTAGACATGAATCTATTCGAAAACATTGAGCCAAGGAGTATCGGGCCGGGAGGTATGGCCGGGAGGATTACTTCTATCGACGTTGTCCATTCGCAATCAGAAATTATCTATGTTGGAACGGCTTCAGGGGGTCTTTGGAAATCCACTTCAGCCGGCGTTACCTGGGCAGCTATTTTTGATGAACAAACGACCTCATCTATTGGAGCGGTCGCCATTCAACAATCAAATCCATCAGTCGTTTGGGTAGGGACGGGTGAAGGTAATCCCAGAAACTCATTGAATGGAGGTGATGGTATTTATAAAAGTCTGGATGGGGGCAAGCATTGGATTAAAATGGGCTTAGAAAAAAGCCGTAACATTCATAGAATCATTATACATCCACAAAATCCAGATGTCGTGTATGTTGCAGTGACTGGCTCTCCGTGGGGTTTGCATCCTGAGCGTGGCGTGTATAAAACAATAGATGGAGGGATGAATTGGGAAAGGATCTTGTTCTCCAATCAGTCAAGTGGTGCAGCTGACCTAGTGATGGATCCTCGCAATCCAAATAAACTCATCGCCGCCCTTTGGGATCATCATCGAGATCCCTGGTTTTTCAGATCTGGAGGTGATGGATCAGGTTTGTTTATCAGTCATGATGCAGGTAAAACTTGGGAACAAAGGTCGGACAAAGATGGACTCCCTGAAGGAAATTTGGGTCGAATAGGGCTCGCTATAGCTCCCAGCAGTCCAGAAATTATATATGCATTGATCGAATCTAAAAAAAATGCCTTGTATAAGTCTACTGATGGAGGTTTTAAATGGAAATTAATAAATGACAAAGACGAAATTGGTAATCGACCCTTTTATTACAGTGATCTTCGGGTAGATCCTAAAAATGAAAATAGAATTTACAGTATTTTCACTTATATCAATGTGAGTAAGGATGGTGGTCGTTCCTTTACTGAATTGATGCCCGCTTATGGCGTTTCCAATGGAGTTCACCCCGATCACCATGCTTGGTGGATTCATCCAGATGATCCCAATTATATGATGGATGGCAACGATGGTGGACTGAATATAACCCGAGATAGAGGTGAAACTTGGCATTTTGCACAAAATATACCTGTTGCCCAATTTTATCATATCGCAGTTGACCATGATTTACCCTATAATGTTTACGGAGGTATGCAAGATAATGGCTCCTGGGCGGGTCCTGCCTATACTTGGCGGGTACAAGGTATTAGAAATAGTTATTGGCAAGAAATCTCATTTGGAGATGGGTTTGATGTGTTGCCTGATCCAGATAATAGTCGTTTCGGCATCTCTGCATCACAGCAAGGAAGTGCCGTTATTTACGATCGCTTGACGGGTTACAACGAAAGTATTAGACCTACACATCCTGAAAGAGAAGAAAAACTAAGATTTAACTGGAATGCGGCTATGAATCGTGATCCTTTCCATTCAAATACCCTCTATTTTGGCTCTCAATTTGTTCACAAAAGTACGGATGGTGGACAGACGTGGAATATTATTTCCGAAGATTTAACCACAAATAACCCAGATTATCAAAAACAAGGGGAAAGTGGTGGATTGACTATGGATGCCACTGGCGCTGAAAATTATTGTACGATATTAGTCATCGAGCCCTCTCCTATTCAAAAAGGATTATTATGGATAGGGACTGATGATGGGCAGGTAAATGTAAGTTTAAATGGAGGTGATGATTGGCAAAATATTACGAAAAATATCCCAATGCCCACAGGCGCTTGGATCAATCAAATGAGGGCTTCTAACCATAACCCTGCAGAAGCATTGCTTGTGGCCAATGATTATCGTCGCTTTAATGATGCTCCTATGGTATACAGAACTAAAGATTTTGGGAAAAGTTGGGAGCAAATAGTTGATAAAAATGATGTTATTGGTTATGCCCTTTGCGTATTACAGGATCCTATTGAACCAAATCTTTACTTTTTAGGCACCGGTGATGGTTTATACGTAAGCTTTGATGAGGCCGAAAACTGGAATAAATGGACCGCCGGCTTTCCTACTACCAATGTCATGGATCTAGTCATCCAACCAAGAGAACATGATTTAGTCATTGGTACCTTTGGTAGGGCGGCCTATGTGTTAGACGATATCCAACCCTTAAGAGCGATCGCCGCTCATCCTGCCTACCTCGATGATCCAGTGAAATTATTTCAAGCACCGGACGCTTACCAAGTTTTCCGACAGCAGCCTACGGGTTCCCGTTTTGGTGCCGATGGTATGTTTCATGGAGAAAACCGGTCATTTGATGCCAGAATCACCTATTACCTTCAAGTACCGGAAAGTTTAACGGTACCAGATCAAAGCATAACAAATAAAAAAAGGAAATCCAAAAAAGAGCAAATATCCGAACCTTCTTTGAAAAAAAAAGTGAATGCTGACTCGATTACCTTTCAAATTATAAATGGATCATCTGTGATTCGAACGCTTAAACTGAAAACCCCTGAAAAATCAGGGTTTCATAAGTTATCATGGAGGTTAGATGAAAAAGGCATACCCTATATTTCCAGAAAAAATTCAAAAACTTCGAATGCAGAGCCCGGTGGTATCGATGTGCTGCCGGGAGATTACAAAATTAAAGTCCACTATGGTGAGTATACAGATTCAAGTATGATTAAAGTTCTTTTTGATCCCAGAATTGATATCAGTCAGCAGGCACTAATTGAGAAATATAATGCCCTTAAAGCCCTAGAAAAGTCAGAAATGAAAATGTATGTTGCCGTAAATCGTCTTCAAGAGGGATTGAAGTTAGCAGGTAAATTTAAGGCAGATTTTGAGGATTTAGACAGTGTCCTTTATATATCTGAAATTGAACTTTGTCAAAACATCCAAGACAGTATAAATGTCTTGTTAGACCATTTTTTTGGTGAAGAAGATGAAAGGCAAGGCATCACGATGCGTTCAGATAAAACTTTAATTAGTCTTTACCGCCGAGCTTTTCGCTATACTGCCAATGCGGGTCATACGCCTACTTCTACCGAGTATGCGTTAATTTCAAATTTTGAATCTCATCTAATCAAAGTATTAGAGAATATAAATGGATTTTATGAAAAAGATTGGTTAAATTTTAAAACCACGATAGAGCAATTATCATTCAATCCTTTCATGGATTACAAGAAAATTGAATAATCTAAAGGGCAAACTCTACTTGCAACCTGAATCTCAAAAAATCCTCTGATGTAAAGTCAAGATCATGATAGGACAAGTCTGCTTGACACTTCAGATTATGACCCGAAAAATATTTAGAAAACCCAAAAGCATATTCAGTTTCATTGTTTAAGCTAGAGGTAGCTTCTGCATTAATATTTGTGAATCGGGCCGCAAATTCTACGTTATTGGCAAATACATATCCTGCTTGTAAGTTTAATCCTTGACCTAATCCAAAATCACCCAAGCTGTTTGTTGAATTTCTTATGGCATAAACTGCCTGAGAGGAAAAGCCATTCTTTTTAACTATTGCATCTACAAATAGAGTATTTAAATTATCTGTGATGTAATCTTCGGATACAGGATCAACGAGAAAACTACCTAAATTACCCCTACTCCTAAATGCATTATTGTTGTAATCTGCAGTTATGCCAATTGCCATTTTCAATGTTTTTTCTCTGGCCAAATCTGCACCATAATAGTCTCCCTTACCTGCAAATTCTCCCATCGGCAAAAACTCTATTCTCCCTGTATACTGATATCCATTTTCATCATTGATGATCACATTTCTTCCATTACCCAACGATAATGAGAAAGCCTCTTTGACAACAAGATTTCCAATATTACTCTTGTGGTGTAATTGAAGACCTACATCTCGATCCAAATTAAATCGCGCATTGACTAAACTTCGATCTACGAACTGAAGTTTTTGAGAGGAGAATACCCGCTCTCTGTTACCTGGCAATTTAGTCTGACCAAACCAGAGCGACCAATTTGAATTTATGTGGTATTTTAGGACCGCATCCAGAATTATGTTGGCCGTATTACCAAACTCTGTTTTGCCTCCTCCTTTAATATCCCGATTGGATAATGCCAATTCCACTTTATAAGAAAACTTGGGAGATAAAGCCCAGCCCTCCGCTTTTAATCGAGATCTTCTGATCATCATGGAACGATCCCAGACATCATTTTCGAAATTAAGAGACGAAGAAAATAAACTTTGAAAACGAAATCCAAGTTTCCCGTAAAATGAAGAATCCTTAGCTTGAATTTTGATCCCTTTTCCAAAGGTTTCATAAGCTATGCCTTGAGCATAACTATTTAAAGAGGTGAGCGATAGAAAAAAAAAAATAATATAAAGTAATATATTTTTCATGTTATTGTTTTAAATACAAAGCAGAATTTTTTTTTATTTTCAATATTACCTAATTATTAACAAATCATTATTAAAATGTCATTCGATTTTTAGTAGTTTATCAACATGTCTAGAATAAAAAGATCAAATTAGGGATTTAACATAACTTCTATTCATATTCCTCTTGAAAATGAAAATATTTAAGCTATTTACATTATAGCTCTCTAATTCTTTAAAATAAGTTTTATCGTTGAAATAATTGAATGATGAGTTAAGTTTAAGTTTTAAAAATAATTCTATAACATTATGGATAATCTATTCTTACTTATGATAGTGGCTTTGGTTTTTCTTGCCATTGCAGACTTGATCGTGGGCGTAAGTAATGACGCAGTGAATTTCTTGAATTCTGCCCTTGGTTCAAAAGCACTTTCCTTTAGAACGATCATGATCTTGGCAAGTCTAGGCATTGCATTTGGAGCCATCTTCTCGAGTGGCATGATGGAAGTGGCGCGTAAGGGAATTTTTAATCCAGGAGAATTTATGTTTGATGAAATTATGTTCATCTTCATGGCGGTCATGATTACCGATATTCTATTGTTAGATTTTTTTAATTCATTGGGCATGCCCACTTCAACAACGGTATCTATTGTCTTTGAATTATTAGGAGCTTCCGTAGCTATGGCCTTAATCAAAATCAGTGCTGATGGAGGTGAATTTGCGGATTTAATTATCTATATCAATACCTCCAAAGCCGTTCAAATTATTTTTGGCATTCTGCTCTCCGTGGTGGTCGCCTTCTCTGTGGGAGCCCTGGTACAATGGGTCTCTCGATTACTGTTATCCTATGACTACGAAAAAAAGGCAAAATGGGTTGGAGCTTTGTTTGGAAGTATTGCCCTTACCGCAATCACCTATTTTATCTTATTAAAAGGAATTAAGGGCACCTCGTACGCCGGACAAAGTTTTGAAGTACTTGGGGGTGAAACCATCAAAAGTTTTTTAACGAACCAAATATTTCTCATCATTATGGTAAGTTTGACTTTGTGGTATTTTCTTTCTTTGTTATTCATTAAGAAGCTTAAAATAAATATCTACAAAGTGATTATTGGTGTCGGCACATTTGCCTTAGCACTGGCATTTGCAGGAAATGATTTGGTGAATTTCATTGGTGTGCCAATCGCTGCATGGCAATCCTACGAAGCTTGGGTGATCTCGGGCGTACCTGCCCATGAATTTAGTATGCAAGTACTGGATGCCAAAGTACCCACCCCTACGCTCTTCTTATTTATTGCCGGAATCATTATGGTGTTGACCTTATGGTTTTCAAGTAAGGCCAAATTAGTAGTAAAAACCTCAATTGATTTATCCAATCAAGGTGAAATTAAAGAACGTTTCCAGCCCAATTGGGTATCCAGAGGGTTTGTTCGGTTTGCCATGGGGATGTCGAACGTATTATCAAAAACACTTCCTGAAACTCTTCAAAATAAAATCGAAGTTCAATTTGAAAAACCGATCATCGCATTGGCAAAAGATAAAACACTAGAATTACCCGCATTCGATATGGTCCGGGCGGCTGTAAATCTAATGGTGGCAGGGGTTTTGATCTCTATAGCAACCTCATACAAATTACCCCTCTCGACCACATATGTGACCTTCATGGTTGCCATGGGATCTTCCTTAGCAGATCGAGCTTGGGGTCGTGAAAGCGCCGTCTACAGAGTAGCCGGAGTGTTAAATGTCATAGGTGGTTGGTTTTTTACAGCGCTCGTTGCTTTTTCAGCTGCGGGTGTGATTGCATATTTAATCCATTTAGGAGGTCCTACGGCCATTGCTGTTTTACTCTTTATTGTACTCTTAAATTTTAGTTCAAATTATATTTCTCGCGTAAAAAAGTCTAAAGAAATCAGTGCAGAAGACCGATTGAAAAAAGCGGAAAGTAGTTCGGTTCAAGGTGTCATTACCGAAAGCGTAGCAAATATCGCCAATGTAGTCAAGCGAGGTAATCGAATCTATACCAATGTCATGCATGGTCTCGCTGAACATGATTTAGAATTGCTCAAGAAAAATAAAAAGCAAATTGTCAAACTTTCTGCCGAAGTAGATGAGTTGAGTGATAATGTGTTTTACTTCATTAAAAATTTGGACGAATCAAGTTTAAGTGCAAGCAACTTCTATCTCAACGTATTAGGATATCTCAAAGATATGACTCAATCACTTGAATATATCTCTAAAGTCAGCCATAAGCATGTTAACAATAATCATAAAAAATTAACCCCTACGCAAACTAAAGAACTTAAAGATTTGGATGACCGTTTTGAAACTTTCTTCATTAATATAATCAATGCCTTTAGGACAGAATCATTTGAAGAAATTGGTGTCATTTTAAATAGAAAAACTGAATTGATCAATTCAGTTTCCGACAAAATCAATAAACAAATTGAACGAACCAGAGCAGATGAGTCTAGTCCAAAAAATACAACTTTATATTTTAGCTTGTTAATAGAAACCAAAGATTTATTGAATGCAACTATGAATATATTGGATGAATATTATAGTTCATATGACAAATCAGCTGAAACTTCTCCCCAGGCTAAAAAAAATAAATATACTTGATTTTAAATAAAATAGTTAAGGAATTTTCGCTGTTCCTGATGCATAACCTAACTACATCAAAAGTGTAATCGTTTTATTTTAACATAAAATGGTCAAGTTGGCCTCTTACCGATAATTATACAAATCCAAATGATCAATTTCCAACGCAGTCCAAACTCAATCTTCCTTAAAATAAAGAGGGGTAACTTAACTAGCTAATTTTGTTTTAATCGTAAAATCCTGCTCATTTCATCCCCCTTTTACGTAATTTAGTTAACTAAACCTTGAGTCTGTTGAAGCTAAAAGTTGATGCATTTTTATTGATAGGTCTGATTTTTTTGACGCTGGTTGTTCTTTATTTTTTGATAATAACACCTGAGGTCTCTTATTATCAAACGTTACACTCAGAGTTCAATGGTCTGATGATCTCAGGTAAAACTGCGAATGATCATTCTTCTTATAGTTTTATTTTCAGTTTTGGTATGATCTGGGTTTATTTAGGAAGTCTTTTATTGTCAACCAGACATCTAATTAAAGAAAAGCGTAAGAACATTCAAATCGTAATGGCCTGCTTTTGTTTAATCTATTTATACCTGCTTGGATTATTGATTTTTTCAAAGGATCTCAACCTTCAATCCTTTTATTTTGGTTTCCCAAGATCAACCGCAGTCATGCTATATTTAGTTGGATTTTTCCCTTTATTCCTATCATACATCTATATCCGTTATTTTGAAACTCTCATAATGACTGAAGAGTCTTTCAAAAGTTTTCAAAATTTCATAAAGTCTCAAGACAAATAATTTGGAAGCATTTAGAAATCCCATCATTCTCGGCTTTGTAGCCGCTTATATGCTTTTAACTGTTTTGGTTGGTATTTGGGCCCTTCGAAAAACCAAATCTACTCAGGATTTCTTTATGGCTGGAAGAGACTTGGGCATCATGGTTACTGGATTTGCTGTTTTTTCAAGTCTATTGAGCGGCTTTGGATTTGTAGGGGGACCTGCCCTAGTATACAAAATGGGTATGAGTTCGGTATGGATGTTTGTCTGCGTGATCATGGGATTTAATTTATCCTTTTTTTTACTGGCAAAACGATTGAGATTGTTTGCTGAAATTGGCAATCCCATCTCTCTGCCCGATGTAGTTAGATTGAGATATGACAATGCGTTTACTCAAGGACTCATGGCTTTAGCTATCATTCTAGGCGTATTAGGTTATTTAGCCACGCAGATATTAGCAATGTCTATTGTGTTGCAAGATATATTAAATGCGTCTAGCTTCATTGAACACATAAGTATCGGTTACTGCATGCTCATTTCATGTTCTATTTTAGTTTTTTATAGTATTACGGGAGGTATTGTTGCCTCAGTTTATACTGATTTGGTTCAAGGTGCCATTATGATATTTGGAGCCATATTGATTTTTTTTAGC
>Ga0206123_10000674_pt1 | contig 33402 bp, 31 predicted proteins | sample Helgoland_Spring_2_FD_160086 | JGI IMG/M metagenome (GOLD analysis project Ga0206123, IMG submission 160086) | Pelagic subsurface seawater microbial communities from Kabeltonne, Helgoland, North Sea - Helgoland_Spring_Bloom_20160316_1 | ecosystem: Environmental > Aquatic > Marine > Epipelagic ...
ACGGCGTAAACGCCGCGATGTCGTAGCGCGCGAATACCCAGACCAACCCTTGATGAAAGGTGAGCGTGGAGACAAACCCGGCGATGAAAGCCTTGATGATGGCGAACATTATTTTCCCTTGATGAAATAACAATCCAAGAAAACGCTACGGCGCTGCCGCGGCTATTCCGCGGCGTCGCGGGCGGTCGCGGCGCTCTGGTTGTAGAGCCGCTCGCGGTCGGCTTCGGTCGGCGGCCGGCGGCCCCGCCATTGCTTGCCCACATCGACACCGCGCTGCACCGCCGGCCGTTCCTTGACGCGCGCCCGCCAGGCGGCGACGTTGGGGAATTCGTCCAGCGGCTGGCCCATCGCCCTGGCGATGAGCACCCACGGCCAGTTGATGATATCGGCGATGGTATAGGCGCCGCCCACCAGATAATCCCGGCCTTCGAGCCGACGTTCGAGCACGCCGAGACAGCGATTGTATTCGCCCTGGTAGCGTCGCAGCGAATACGGATGCTCGCCCGGCGCGTAGTTGACGAAATGGCTCATTTGCCCGCCCATGGGGCCGAGATTGCCGACCTGCCAGTGCAGCCATTCGTCGATCTCGATGCGTTCACGCGCCCCGGCCGGCAGCAAACGGCCGGTCTTTTCCGTCAGATACCGCAGAATCGCGCCGGACTCGAAGATCGACAGCGGCGCGTCACCATACGCCGTGCCCGGCGCGTGATCGACGATCGCCGGCATACGGTTGTTGGGCGAAATCGCCAGGAACTCGGGCTTGAACTGGTCGCCAGCGCCGATATCCACTGGTACCACGCGATAATCGAGCCCGCACTCTTCCAGCATGATCGTGATTTTCCAGCCGTTGGGCGTGGGCCAGTAGTACAGATCGATCATGGCGTGTTCTCCGTGGGGCCGGCCGCGGCGCCGGATGTCAACAACTGCTCGATAGCGGTGGCGCCGAACCCGTGCTCCGCCAAGACAGCGGCCGTATCCGCGCCCAGCGCCGGCGCGCCCCGGTATTCCGGCACCGGCATGGCCGAAAACCGGGCCGCCGGGCGCGCCTGGCGCAATTGGCCCGCCTGCGGGTGGTCGTTCTCGACCACAATGGCATTGGCCGCGATCTGTTCGTGGTCCATGACCGCCGTGCGGGTGAGCACGGGCGCGCAGGGCACGTCGAACGCAGCCAGTCGTTCAAGCCAGTAATCCGTGCTCGCGGTGGCCAGCTTCTCCTGGGTGAGTTCCAGCCGCGCGTCGATATTATCCTGACGCGCGGCCGGGGTAGCGAAACGCGGATCGTCGTTCCACTCGGGCGTGTCCAGGGCCTGGATCAACGCCTGCCATTCGGCGTCGGTCTGCACGGCGACGCTGATAAAGCCGTCGGTGGTCGCGTAGATCAGGTCGATGAAGCTGGCCGCCTGTGCTTGGTCGAACTCATCGCCGACGAATGTCTGGCTGTTCATGTCCGAATGCCAGAGGAAGTCGAGCACCGCATCCAGCATGGAAATGCGCACATGCTGGCCCGGCGCGCCGCCCGCACGCGCCAGCAACGCCGCCGTGATGGCCTGGGCCGCAACATAGCCGGTGAGCTTGTCCGGCACGATGGTGCGCACCAGACGCGGCCGTGCGTCATCCGAGCCGCCCTGGATACTGGCCAGCCCGGATAACGCCTGCACCAGCGGATCGTAGACCGGCTGCGCGGCATAGGGCCCGGCATCGCCAAAGCCGCTGATCGAGACATAGACGATATCCGGCGCCACGGCGCGAATCGCATCCTCACCGATGCCCATGCGCTCGGCAACGCCGGGACGGAAGTTCTGCACGAACACATCCGCGCCTTCACAAAGCGCTTTGAGCGCCGCCAGACCATCCGTGTGTTTGAGGTCGAGCGCCACCGAACGCTTGTTGCGATTGTTGTTGAGAAAACTGGCGGAAAACCCGTTGCGCCGATTGGCGGCCAACCGCGTGTAGTCGCCGACGTCCGGGCGTTCGATCTTGAGCACCTCGGCGCCCTGGTCGGCCAACTGCATGGTCGCCAGCGGGCCGGACACCATGGCGGTGGTGTCTATAACGCGATAGCCGCTCAAAGGTTGCTGCATACGCCATAGTCTAAGGCCGCATGCCACTGTCGCAAGACCGCGCCGGCTTTCAAGCGGCTGCGTCCTTGGCGACAATGGGCCGGATATCCATTGATCCATCTCGACGGACACCGCCATGACCACCATCGGCACGCCCTATTCCGACACCGCGACCCGCATCATGCTGCTGGGCAGCGGCGAACTCGGCAAGGAAGTCGCGATCGAACTGCAACGCCTGGGCTGCGAAGTGATTGCAGTGGACCGCTACGACCATGCGCCCGCCATGGCGGTGGCCCACCGCGCGCATGTCATCGACATGAGCGACGGCCCTGCCCTGCGCTCGGTCATCGAGGACGAAAAACCGGCACTGATCGTGCCGGAAATCGAAGCGATCGCGACCGCCACGCTGATCGAGCTCGAAACCGAAGGTCATACGGTGGTGCCGACCGCCCGCGCCGCACGCCTGACGATGGACCGCGAGGGCATCCGGCGGCTGGCGGCGGACGACCTCGGCCTGCCCGTATCCCCGTACCGCTTCGCCGATAACGAAAGCGAGCACCACGCGGCTGTCGAGGCTGTCGGCCTGCCCTGCGTCGTCAAACCGGTGATGTCGTCCTCCGGCAAAGGCCAGAGCACGGTACGCACCACCGACGATATCGAGACCGCCTGGCGCTATTCGCAAGCCGGCGGGCGCAACCAGAGCGGACAATCACGCGTGATCGTGGAAGGCTTTATCGATTTCGACTACGAAATCACCCTGCTGACCCTGCGGCACGCGGCGGACACGAATTTCTGCGCACCGATCGGCCACCGTCAGGCCCGCGGCGATTATCGCGAATCCTGGCAGCCCCACCCCATGAGCGCCCCGGCGCTCGCCGAAGCCCAGCGCCAGGCACGGATACTGACCGACAATCTCGGCGGCCGCGGCATCTTCGGGGTGGAGTTCTTCGTTGCCGGCGACCAGGTCTGGTTTTCCGAGGTCTCGCCACGACCGCACGACACCGGGCTGGTAACGCTGGTCAGCCAGAATCTGTCCGAATTCGCACTGCACGCCCGCGCCATACTCGGCCTGCCGGTGCCGACCATCGAGCAACGCGGCCCCGGCGCCTCGGCGGTGATCATGGGCGATGGCGACAGCAGCCGCATGCGTTACAGCGGCCTCGGCGACGCCCTGGCCGAACCCGATACCGAGCTACGGCTGTTCGGCAAGCCACAGATACAGGGCATACGACGTCTTGGCGTGGCGCTGGCCCGGGCCAATGATATCCATACAGCCCGCAACAAGGCGCAGCGTTGCGCCGACACCATTCGGATCGAATACCCGTGAACATGAATTGAAAACCGATCTGTTCATATACAGGAAAGGTTGGGCTGATCTATACTTGAGTACAAGCCTCGCTGGGGGCACCGATGATGTGTGCATTGATCGAGGCTTTTTTCAACCGAATTCAAGGAGTTCAACGATGCAAAATAAACTCGCTACTATTCTGTTTGCCATGATGCTGGGCCTGGGTACGCTGACGCTGGCTGCCTGTGACAACGACGGCCCGGCCGAAAATGCCGGTGAAAACATTGATAACGCCACTGAAAACGCCCAGGACTCCATGGAGAACGCGGGCGACAACATGGGCGATTCCATGGATAACGCCGGCGACGAAATGAGCGACTCCATGAACGAAGCGGGCGACAGCATGAGCGACTCCGCCGACGACATGGAAGACAACATGGATGACTCCATGGAAGAAAACAGCAACTAATCACGGTTGCCTGTCTGATTGACCGACGCGCGACGCGCCGGTTGCAGCCCGTCAGCATCGCTGGCGGGCTTTTTTGTGTCTGCACGGTAGACCAAAGCACAAGCCGACCGGCTCTTGTAAAACGCATTGTGCGGACTTAGGGTAATCAGCGTTATCAATCAACAAAAAATAAGGAGTTTGCGATGCCAACACGTCAGGCCAATGCACAGTGGGAAGGCGATCTCAAGTCCGGCAATGGCCAGATGGCGCTGGGCAGCGGTGCATTCGAGGGCCAGTTCTCGTTCAAGACCCGCTTCGAGGACGGCACCGGCACCAATCCGGAAGAACTGGTGGGCGCAGCCCATGCCGGCTGCTTTTCCATGCAGTTTTCGGCCATGCTGGCCGAAGCCGGGCATGTGCCCGACTCGGTCCAGACCCAGGCCAAAGTGCATTTCTCCGTCGACGGCACGCCGACCATCGAACGTATCGAGCTGATCACCGAGGGTCAGGTTCCCGGCATATCGAAAGACGAATTCAAGCAGACCGCCGAAAAAGCCAAGGAAGCCTGCCCGGTGTCGCGTCTATACCAGGGCGCCCAGATCACCCTCGAGGCTTCGCTCAAGTAACGGCTCATCGACGTGATGTTCGCGCTCGCCGGGTGGCGTGCGCGAACATCCGGCCCACAGTCGGCAGACGACCATTGCATTTTTTCTGATCGTCGCAATGTCTTGGGTTCACCTATCAGACAAGAAGGCAACGTAACGAGCATGCAAGCCAAGACAGACAACGTCGTCAGTATCCATTACGTGCTGCGCGACACCGAAGGCGAAGTCATCGATCAGTCGGCCGAAGGGCAGCCGCTGTCCTATCTGCACGGCCACGGCAACATCGTGCCGGGGCTGGAGCAGGCGATCGAAGGCCACGGTGAAGGCGAAGAGGTCAAAGCGACCGTGGAACCCGAAGAAGGTTACGGCCCGTACCGCGAAGAGCTGGTCCAGAAAGTCAGCCGTGATGCGTTTCAGGGCGTCGACGAACTGGCACCGGGCATGAGTTTCCGCGCCGAATCCGACGCCGGCCCCATGATCGTGACGGTCAAGGAAGTCGAAGGCGAAGAAGTCACGGTCGACGGCAATCACGTATTGGCCGGACAGACGCTGGACTTCACGGTCAACGTCGCCGAGGTACGCGAGGCCCGTTCGGAAGAAATCGAGCACGGCCACGTGCACGACGAAAATACTCCGGAACACTGAATCCGGAACGGCGTAACGCCCGGCTTGTCGAGGCCGGGTGGCCGCTCCTCCATAAGCTGAGGCCGACTCATGGATGATCCTGTACTACTGATTACCGGCGCATCCAGCGGCATTGGTGCCGCGACCGCTCGGCAGGCCGCCGAGCGAGGCTATCGCGTGGCCCTGGCCGCCCGCTCTTCGGACCGACTGGCATCGCTGGTATCCGAACTCGGCGGCGAGGCCCGGGCATTGGCCATCACCTGCGACGTCACCGACAAGACATCGCAACAGGCGATGGTGGATAACACGCTGGCCCATTTCGGGCAGCTCGATGCGGTATTTGCCAATGCCGGCATCGGCGGTTCGCCCGGCGGCTTTTGCGGCGCCGACAGCGATGTCTGGAAGGACATACTGCTGACCAATGTCTATGGCGTCGGCCTGACCATTCAGGCCAGCGCCGAAGCACTCAAGTCCAGCCGCGGCCATCTTGTTCTGACCGGCTCAGCGGCCGGCCGCACGACGATTCCGGGCTCGATGTACAGCGCCAGCAAATGGGCGGTGTCCGCCATCGGCTATGGCGTGCGCGAGGAGCTCCGCGGCTCCGGTGTGCGAGTGACGCTGATCGAACCCGGCATGGTGGACACACCATTTTTCGATCAACCGCCGGAGCAGGCGCTCGCCGACAGCGACGTGGCCGAGGCTGTTCTGTTCGCGTTGTCGCGCCCGACTCGGGCCGATGTCAACGAAATCCTGCTGCGGCCAACGCCACCGACAAACTGAAAAAGCCCATCGCTAAAGCGATGGGCTTTTATCGGCACTCCCGTGCAAGGGAAACCGGCTGGCGACTACTTCTTTTTCAACAGGAACCCGGCAGCCCAGCCGGTGCGGCCGTCGTCGAAGCGCAACTTGCGCCAACCGCCACTGCTGTCCACAAGAGTTGCCGTCTCGTTATGCTGGGCCTTGGCAACGACGCCAGCACCCGTACTTGGCCCCTCGCGCACGTTGAGGACATCCGTGGCCACACGAAGCCTTGGACCGGCCTTCTGTGTTGTTTGAGCGCTATCGCTACCCGTACCGCCCGACACGGCACTATTGCTGCCAGTGGCACCGGCATCCGCTTGTTCTGCCGCGGCAACCATGGCGTCGTTTTGCGGCTGCTCGGCTGTGACCTGCTGACTCTCGGTCGACTCGGCCTCAGCCGGGCTGCTGGCAGACTCTTCGTTGGCGACCTGATCCGGCTCCTCGGACTGCGCCGCCGCCTGCGTCTCCGATGGCTTGTTACGCAACGGTGCTGCGCTGTCGGCCAGCAAGAAGTCGGCAACCCAGCCCACGGTGTAATCGTCGGGAAACAGCACCCGAATCCAGCTACCCTTCTGGGCAAGCAGCGTCACGCGGGTATTGGCGCTGGCTTGACGCATCACCCGGCCGTTCTTGCTGGCATCGCCCCGGATATTGACGTTATTGCCGTCGATCCGGGACTGCGGCAACTCTTCCACGATCAACGGCAGGTTGGTCCGCGCAGATTCGTTACCCGCGCGGGCAGCACGCGCTGACCAGTACGCCGCCTTGCCAAGATCCGGCGCCACCCCCTGCCCTCGTACGTACATCACGGCGAGATTGTTCTGGGCGGCCGGCTCGCCATGCTGGGCGGCGAGCTGGAACCAGCGCGATGCTTCGACCGGGTCCTTGTCCACGCCGTGGCCTTCCTGATACATGATGCCGAGATTGTGCTCGGCCTTGGCGTATTCCTGCTCGGCCGCCTTGCGGTACCACTCCAGCGCCTGATCGTAATCTTTCTCCACGCCGATGCCTTCGTCGTAGAGCACGCCGAGGTTGTACTGCGCGTTGGCGTTGCCATTGTCGGCCAGCAGTTTGGCCTGCTTCAGTATTTCGCGCCCTCTTTCGCTGTCCGGCGCCGCATGAACACCCATACTGGTGAACGCGGCCATCGACACCAACGCCACACCCACACCCCGTGCGATCCTTTTTACGTTCATTCTCTTATCCTTGCTTGCCGGCACTTACGCCACGCCCCTTGATGAAAACACGCTTTTACCGAAAGCAGCGGCCACAGGTCAATCGGCGCCCCGACGCCACGCTGCCTCTCGTTTTTACCTCATCGACGCCATCTCCGGAAACAGCCTGTCAAACCTCTGCTCAACCGCTCCTGTCAGCAGACTCAGACAGAACGAATCCGCTGTTCAGCAGTGCCGTTTCACTGCCGCGCCGACGACTACGCCAACCATGACGCGCCACACGATCATGGCCCGCGGGGCCGCCTGATGTCCACTGGCTGGACGACCCGAGTCTACCCGACCATTGGCAAGCATGGCAGCGATGATGTCGGATTCCATCGATATGGCCGATTAATACCTATTATTCATTAATTTATCGAAACGTCTATAATGCGGAACTTTTATCCGTGTGCTCTGTCGGAGCCGGTCTGCCCGTCCTTTAAGTTCGGCACGATAATGCGAAGACAACGAGGCCAGTTTGATGCGTTGCAACAGGTTGCTGAGAGTCGGCACGGCCGGCACGATCGGTATGGGTCTGCTGATGGGGCTAGGCGCCCAGGCCACCCCGGTACCGAATCATCCCGGCAGTGTGGCGCAAGTGCACAACGAGCGGACGGCGGCCAGCACCGAACTCGACGGATTTCCGAGTGAAGACAGCGCCGAACCGGCGACCCATAACGCTACTAACGCTACTAACGCTACCGCGACAACCGATGCCCAACCACTACCGATAACGCGCCGGCACAACCTGACAGTACAGCCCGGGGATTCCCTGTCGGGGCTGTTTTCCCAGGCAGGGCTGCGGCCCCGGGAATGGGCCGACGTACTGAAACTGGGTCGCCAGGTAGCGCCGCTCGAAAATCTCGATCCGGGCGATGTACTGGAAATACGCAAGACGCCCGACGGCGAGCTGGCCGAGTTACGCTTCGATCTCGACGCAGTGGATACGTTATCGGTACACCGCGACGACGATGGCCTGAAGGCCGATGTCGTGCAACTGGACAGCTATACCCGGCGATTGTCCGCACGGGGCACGATAAAGGACTCATTGTCGGACGCCCTCTCGCGTGCCGACGTTCCGGCGGCCATCGCAAACCAGTTGGCGGACATCTATCGCTATCGCGCCGACCTGTCCACGCATATGGCCCCCGGCGATCGTTTCAGCATCATTTACGACGCCCAGTTCACCGATGGAAAACGGGTTGCCGCCGGTCCGATCGTCGCCGCCAAGATCACCACCGATGGGCAGGACATCGAAGCGTTCCATGCGACCACCGCTGATGGCAAGGCCGGTTATTACGATAGCGAGGGGCAATCCTTCCAGCCCGCTTTCTCCCGTCGCCCGGTGGATTACACACGGATCAGTTCGCCGTTCGACCTCAACCGCATGCATCCGGTCCTGAGAATCCACAAGCCGCACAACGGCGTCGACATGGCCGCTACACGCGGCACCGCAATCCATGCGGCCGCCGATGGCACCGTCAAGTTCGTGGGCCGCATGGCCGGTTATGGGCGATTGGTTGAACTGGACAATTTCGACGGTTATTCCACTCGTTATGGCCATATGTTCCGGTTCGCCGATGATCTGGAGAAAGGCGATGCAGTCGAGGCCGGCCAGATCATTGGTTATGTCGGTTCCAGCGGTGTAGCCACCGGCTCCCATCTGCATTTCGAGATCCGCAAGGACGGCACCCCACACAACCCGCTGACTATGGCGCTTCCCGACGGCGACCCGCTACCGGAAGACCGTCTCGCGGTATTCACTAACCGGATTCAACCGCTGGCCGCCCGACTGGACGACGTGCCGGGTATGCCCAAGACATTGATCGCGTCCAACGCGGGGCTGGCCAACAGGGGCAATTGCAGGCAATCCGGCACGATCAATGCCGCACTCGCGCTGGCACCCGCCAGCGCGCTGGAGAATCACTCGCTCAACGAGCTGTTCTGCGTGATGACCCGGGGTTCTAACGCCTGAGAAAGGGAACTACTCCAGCTACACCGCTACGGCGCTTGGCATTTCGGGCCCGTCGCTGATGGTCTAGTCGTAGTGATCGCGCCGGAGTGCTTTGCGCGTGGCTGGCAAGGAAGGTGGGCGTAGCGTGCCCATGAAAATTCATTAGGGCACGGTAGCGAACGCTGACGCCGTCCAGGCGCGCGCAAAGCTCCGGCCCCTCGCTACGCGAGCTTGCTTGGCTTGCTTGGCAAGGGGTTTGGCCCAAAAGTCGCCGCCACGGCGTTGCCGGTTTCGGTCCGGCAATAAGCCGGACGCTTCACCCGGCGCCTTGTATCACCGACTTTTGGGACTCAAACGCGACCCGCGAGGACTAGATCAAAGGTTCCTTAATCCTGCGCCCTGGCCCGCGACCGACCGCCCTCCTCGTCGGCATCCTCGAGATCGTCATCGTCCCAGGCATCGTAGAGAATATCGCGTGCCTCGAACGCGTCCGCGCCGACCGGCATCGATTCATGCCGTTCGTACAGATCCATGAGCATGCGCCGGCGGTCGTCCTGTAGCTCGCGGAAGAGCACCACGATCATCAGGTAGAGAATGATCAGGAACGGCAGCGCCGCGAGCAGCGATGCAGTCTGCAGCCCTTTCAGGCCGCTGGCCATGATCAGCGTCAGGCAAATCGCCGAGATCAACAGCCCCCAGCTCAGACGCTTGTACAGCGGTGGCTCCAGCGAACCCTCATCGGTCAGCTGGGCGACGATATAGGAGGCCGAATCTGCCGACGTCACCAGAAAGATGAAGATCAGGAACATCGACACCACCGACAGCACCATGCCGAACGGCATCATCTCGAAGAACGAGAACAGCGCGGAGGTGATGTTCTCGTCCGTGGCGGCGGCGAGGCCGCCCTCACCGAACAACTCGATATGCAGACCAGCGCCGCCGAGAATCCCGATGAAGGCACAGGCCAGCAACGGCGGCACGATAAGCACGCCGAAGACATACTCACGGATGGTCCGGCCCTTGGAAATACGGGCCACGAAGGTCCCCACAAACGGCGACCAGGCGATCACCCAGGCCCAGTAGAACACCGTCCAGTTATTCATCCATTTCTCGCCTTCCGGCTCGAACGGATTCATCTCCAGACTCATGTTGATGAAATTCTGGATATAGTCGCCGATGCCGACCACGATCGTGTTGAGGATGAAAACCGTCGGCCCCGTCAGCAACACCCACAGCAACAACCCGATACAGACCGTCAGGTTGATGTTGGACAACCATTGGATGCCCTTATCGAGACCGGAATAGCTCGAGACCGTATAACAGGCGCACATGATCGCCAGGATCACGAATTTGGACAGGGTGGAGTCGGGGATGCCGAATACCTGATTCATGCCGCCGTTGAGCTGTAGCACACCCAGACCCAGCGACGTGGCCACCCCCATCACGGTCGCCACGACCGCAAAGATATTGAGCGCATCGCCCACCGACCGCCGCGATTTCTCGGGCAGCTTGTTGGTCATCGGCCGCAGCACGGTCGACACCAGCCCGGATTTCTTCTTGCGGAATTGGAAATAGGCCACGATCAGGCCAACTATGGAGAACGCCGCCCACTGGTGAATGCCCCAGTGAAAGAAGCTGTACTGGATCGCATAGCGCGCCGACTCCGCGGACTCGGGCTCAATCGAGCCAAACGGCGGCGGGTTCAGGTATTGCTGCAACGGCTCGGCCAGACCGTAGAACACCAGCCCTACCCCGAACCCCGCGGCCAGCAACATGCTCACCCAGGAAAAGAAACTGTATTCCGGGTCGCTGTAGGGTTCACCCAGCCGGATCTTGCCGTACCGGCTCAAGGCCAGCCCGAAAAGAAAAAGCACGAAACCGAATACCGAAACCAGGTACAGCCAGCCGAAATAATGGGATATCCAGGTCAGCGCAGCGTCCGCGCCGTTGCCGAACGCTTCCGGCATCGACGCGCCGACCACGACAAGAAGCAGGATAATCAGAGCCGAGCCAGTATAGACACGCTGGCTACGCGCAAACAGATGGTTCAAGGCATCCCCCTGGCTTCTGGAATTAAAGACGCCCACTGGATGCCGCGATTTGGCGCCATGCGTTCACCTGTGGTCGCTCATGGCTCATTACTAGCACTTCGTTCGATGGACCCGCAAGCACGACTTTAGAAGGGGCGGCTAAACCCATAACCTGCGCCGCCGATACAGGAAATTATCGAGACTGCCTATCGGCTCCCGGTGCGACAATTGATCTGCACACGGTCGGTCATCGTTCCGGTAACATGAGTTTTACCAAATCATGGATGTACGCTATGGATGTTCTTCGAATTCTGCTTTCCATTCTCCTGCCGCCGGTTGGCGTTTTTCTGCAGGTGGGTATCGGCCTGCATTTCTGGCTGAATATCCTGCTGACTTTGCTCGGCTACGTACCGGGCATTATCCATGCGATTTATATCATTCTGCGGCGCTAAACCCAGCGCCGGTCGCCATCCGGACACAAGCGGCCCCGTAAGGAATCCAGGAGCCCGTCATGGTGGCTAATTCAGAATTGCATCATCTGCGTCGTTGTGTGGAACTGGCGACCGAGGCTCTGGAATCGGGTGACGAGCCGTTCGGCTCTGTACTTGTTTCAGCGGAGGGGGCGATTCTTTTTGAAGACCGCAACCGTGTTATCTCGGGTGATCCAACCCGTCATCCGGAATTCGAAATCGCGCGGTGGGCCGCAGAAAACATGAGCCCGGGGGCCAGAGCAAAGGCAACCGTCTACACTTCCGGCGAACATTGTCCGATGTGTTCTGCAGCGCACGGTTGGGTGGGATTGGGGCGTATCGTGTATGCAAGTTCCAGCGAGCAATTGGCGACGTGGCTTGCCGACCTCGGCGTTGCGGGCGCGCCCGTGCGAAACATGCCGATCCAGGAAGTGGTTCCCGGCGTGGCGGTAGAAGGCCCGGTTGCAGGCCTTGCCGAGCAGGTCGGTGATTTACATAGTCGCTTGCATCGCCCGTCATAGCGGGCATTCGCACCGTGTTCAGTGATACCGAAAACCATAACGCGGCCCCACCCGGGTTTTATGACCCGGACTTGCAACATGCGGCATGGCGCTGGCTATGGCACACCGTCAACAGGCCGAAACATCAACCGTCCAATGCCGCGACCCGGTTCGATTACCGGGCCGGTTGCTTGAAAACACGACAATACGACAGACCAGCCTGATTCTTCCCGTTTGGAAGGCAAACTATGCACGACCCCACCCAGAAGCAACGGGACTCGGACACGCCGGTACTGCGGGAGCAGCTGTGCTTCGCGCTCTACACGGCGTCACACCACGTTATCCGGGCCTATCGTCCGCTGCTCGACCCTCTCGGCCTGACCTACGTCCAGTACCTGGTGATCATCGTACTGCGGGAGCAAAGCCCGTTGTCGGTCGGGGAAATGGGCGTCCATCTGCACCTGGACAGCGGAACACTGACACCGTTGCTCAAGCGCATGGAATCAGCATCGCTGGTCAACCGCACGCGCGACCCCGATGATGAACGCCGGGTGCTGGTCGAGCTGACTGAAGACGGCGAGGTGCTCGGAGACAAGGCCGCGGAGATTGCCGATAATATGCTCTGCAATATCGACCTTTCGCGAGCCGAGGCACAGCAGCTGCGCAACCGCATCATGGCCTTGGTGGATACTCTGACGTGAGACGCCATCCGAGGCATCTGCTGCAACACCCCATTCAAGGAAGTTACACATAGCCCGGAGAGAGACCGCCCGCTCATACCGCCCGGTTTTCAGAGGGTGTTTACAAAACGTAGCGAGCGCCGGCAGTTTGGGCACGGCGGAGCACAGAAAGCGCAGCGTATAAGCGATACGTGAGCATGTACGGGTTCAAAATACCAAGCGCAGTAGTTTTGCACGCACCCTCTCAAGTACGGCACGGATACCCGACTATTATGTGGCAATGGATCAATGACAATGCTCAGGCATTGTCGGTCTTCACCGGCCTGGGTACTTTGCTGGTCTGGCTACTCTACGCCCAGTTGCTGCTCGCCAGCTTCAGGCGACAGCGCCAGCCTCGTATCTTGATCAATCAAGGCTGGGGCTCTCAAATTGATTCGATATGCCTGATCAGTAACATGAGCCATGAGCCGATCTATATCCAGAACATCGCGATGACGATCGATGCGACCGACGGCGACTACAGCGGCTCGGTCACGGATCTGGACACCGACGCGCCCGACGGCAGTGAATCGCTGGGACATATCACCCGGCAGGGACCGCTGGCTTCGGGCGCGTTCATGAATACCGGCACGTTTCGCGCCCTGATCCGGCAAGTCGCACACCAGGCGGGCCTTACCGAAAGTCAGGATCGCCCGATCGCGGCGATCGGCATCAACAGCATCACCCTGGATGTCATGACCAGCTACGGGCCGGAGACCGGCGCCATGGCGTTCTCGCGCCGCTTTATCATCGAAGGCGAGGACAACGAGCGCATCCGGCCGGCGACCATCGACACCACGCGGCTAGGCGACCGCTTCGCCCGCGAGCAGATGCAACGCTGGATACGGGCACTGGGCAAACCGCGACCGCAATCCGCCCGGCGAGCACGCGAGCGCGCCCGCGAAAATGCCGCGGATGACTAGGGCCTAGGCTACGGCCTAGCAGCGACCCTTCTTGGCTTGTCCGGGCGGGCAGAAATCGCGACCCCGGTAATGATCGTCATGACCCCGATAATGGTCGTGATCGTCATCGTCCGTGGTGATCGCGGCGCCGCCCGCACCGCCGACGGCGCCACCCAGAATCGCGCCGTTGCGGCCGCCGATTTCGTTACCGATCGCGGCACCTGCCGCGCCGCCCAGGCCACCGCCGACGGCGGCGTCCACGGTTTCGTCGTCAAGTGCAAACGCCGGCGAACTGATGGCCAGCGCCATGAGGCTCGCAGCAATCGAACTGCCAATCGTCTGTTTGATCATCGTCTTCTCCCGCTTTCGCGGCCTGGGCCGCTACATCCATTCATATTTATGGTTGCAAGTTAAAACGATGGACGCTGAATAGCGCATGAATCGCGCCCGAGCAGGCCCCGCTCAACTGAACGCCTGGATTCCGGTCTGCGCCCGGCCGAGGATGAGCGCATGAACATCATGGGTCCCCTCGTAGGTATTGACCGTTTCCAGGTTCATCACGTGCCGGATGACATGGTATTCATCGCTGATGCCGTTGGCCCCGTGCATATCGCGGGCCATGCGTGCGATATCCAGTGCCTTGCCGCAGTTGTTGCGCTTCATCAGCGACACCATTTCCGGCGCCCAGTTGCCCTCGTCCATGAGCCGGCCGAGGCGCAGCGCGCCGTGGAGGCCGAGCGTGATATCGGTTTGCATATCGGCGAGTTTTTTCTGGATCAGCTGAGTGGCGGCCAGCGGGCGCCCGAACTGCTCGCGCTCCAGGGTGTATTCGCGGGCCGCGTGCCAGCAGAATTCGGCGGCGCCCATCGCCCCCCAGGAGATACCGTAACGGGCCTTGTTGAGGCATGAGAACGGGCCTTTCAGGCCTTCCACATCGAGGCGATTTCCCTCCGGCACGAAGGTATCGTCGAGCGTGATCTGGCCGGTTTCCGAGGCCCGTAACGAAAACTTGCCCTTCAGCCGGGGCGTTTCCATACCGCCAAAGTCGCGCTCGACCACAAAACCGTTGATCTTGCCGTCGAGGTTGGCCCAGACCACCGCCAGATCGGCGATCGGCGCGTTCGTGATCCAGGTCTTGGCCCCGTTGAGCACATAGCCGCCGTCGACTTTCCTTGCTTTCGTACTCATCGACCCGGGATCGGAACCGTGATCCGGCTCGGTCAGCCCGAAACAACCGACGAGTTCGCCGGTGGCGAGCCTGGGCAGATATTTCTTGCGCAACGCTTCGCTGCCGAAGGTGTAGATCGGAAACATCACCAGCGACGACTGCACGCTCATCGCCGAGCGATACCCCGAATCCACCGACTCGACCTCCCGGGCAAGCAGGCCGTAGCAGACATGATTGACGCCGGCACCGCCATACTCTTCGGGAATGGTCGATCCCAGAAAACCGAGTTTGCCCATTTCGGTCAGGATGTCGCGATCGAAAACCTCATGACGGTTGGCCTCCAGCACACGCGGCATGAGGCTGTTCTGGCAATAGTCATGGCCGGCCTCGCGGATCATGCGCTCTTCGCCCGACAGCAGCGCGTCCAGATTCAGCGCATCCGACCAGTTGAAATCCTTCATCTCGGCTCCTCTTTGTTCGCCGCACCCGAGGGCATCATGATGCCTCATACGGGAAGCCGGACAGAAATCCGTAGGCCCGACATCCAATCCACTGTGCGATGTGACGGGCACGGACCGATAATTGACGTCCCGGCGATGACGTTCTAGCTTAAGCGTCAGTCATCCCCGCCTGCGCAGGAGCCGCCCGATGTCCACGACTGCAACTGCACACGATGCCACCATGAGTGATGCCGAGTGGCAGGTCCGGGTCGATCTCGCTGCCGCCTATCGGCTGGTCGCCCACTATGGCTGGGACGACCTCGTGTTCACGCACCTGTCGGCGCGGGTACCGGGGCCGGAGCACCATTTCCTGATCAATCCCTACGGTTTTCTGTTCGACGAAATCACCGCGTCGTCGCTGGTCAAGGTGGACGCCGACGGCCAGATCGTCGACCCCGGCGCCACCAACAGCGTCAACCCGGCCGGCTTCACGATCCACAGCGCGGTGCATATGGCGCGCGAGGATGCCGGCGCGGTGCTTCACCTGCACGCGGCCGACGGGGTCGCGGTCAGCGCGCACGCCGAGGGTTTGTTGCCGCTGAGCCAGACCGCGATGCTGGCGATCCCGCATATCGCGTTCCACGACTACGAGGGCGTCGCACTTGATCTGGCCGAACGCGAACGGCTGGTCGCCGATCTCGGCGAGCGCAACATCATGCTACTGCGCAACCACGGCACTCTGACGGTCGGCGCCGACGTGGGCGAAGCGTTCATCTATATGTATTTCCTGATGAAGGCATGCCAGATCCAGACACGCACGCTGGCCATGGGCAAGCCATATCTGCCATCGGACGCCGCCCTGGATACCACCGCCGAACAGTCGAAAATGCTCGGCGGCGCGGGCGGGCTCGCCTGGCCGGCCCTGATCCGCAAGCTCGACCGCATGGGCAGCGATTACGCCCGCTAAACCTGATTGGCGGCACGTATCCGCAAGGCAACGCGCACGGTTTCCAGCCGTGGCACGGGCACGTCCAGACGCTGCGCGATCGCGACCACGTTGCCGAGAATGGCATCGATCTCCATGGGCCGGCCGTTGCGGTAATCCAGCGCCATGCTGTTGCGGTAGGCGGGCATCGCACGGGTGCCGGCGATGTACTCGTCGATGGTGCTATCGGGCATCGGATGGCCATCGGCCGCGGCCACCGCCATCACCTCGGCCATCATGGCGCGCACCAGTGCTTCCCCGCCCGGCGTATCCAGCATGGTCAGCGTATCGGCCCCGTCCGCCAACACCGACAGCGGATTGAAGGGGCTGTTCCAAACACTCTTTTGCCAGCGGGCGCCAACGACGTGTTCGCTGTATTCGATATTGATACCACCGGCTTCGCATAACGCCCCGAAGCGGCGGCAGTGGTCTCCGAGGCCGTCGGGCCAGCCACCGATCGTGAGCCTCCCGTACGCCTTGTGTTCGATCACCCCGGGCCGCACGCGGCTGACCGCGATAAAGGCCAGACAACTGATCAGCAGATTGTCAGGGAAAGCATCGGCGATTGCGGGCTCGATATCGATGCCGTTTTCGATGAGCACAATCCGTGTCTGCGCACCGACCCAGGGCGCCAGAATCGCGACCCGGTCGATGTCCGGCAACACCTTGAGACAGCACACGACATAATCCGGCGCATCCTGCGCCCTGTCTTCCGGGCCATGAACCTGATCGGGATGAAAAGACAGATCACCGAGCGGGCTGCTGATCGCGAAGCCGTCGGAGGCGACCGTGTCGGCCGCCGAACGCAGCACCACATCCACCCGGCAACCGGCGCGCTTGAGGATCGCACCGTAGAAACTGCCGATGGCGCCGGCGCCGACAATAAGCACATGGGGTTTATCGGCCATGGCGCGACTCGCGATCAGGCCGCGTCTTCACCCGCCCGCATCATGTCGCGCAGCCGCGCCATGTGGTATTCGCGATCGCCCAGATAATGATCGATCATGACGATACGCTTGGCGTAGTGCGACACCGACGACTCGTCCATCATGCCCATGCCGCCGAATAGCTGGATCGCTTCTTCGGCAACCTGGCGGCCGGCCTTGCCGACCATCGCCTTGGCGGCCGACAGCCGCTGGCGGCGTTCATGGTCCGGCCCTTCCAGCGAACAGGCCGCCCATAGCGTGAGCGACCGCATTTTTTCCAGCGCCATGCGCATGTCGACCATACGATGCTGCAGCGCCTGAAAACTGCCGATCGGCACCCCAAACTGCTTGCGGTCCTTGAGATACTGCAGAGTGAGATCGCAAGCGACTTCCATCGCCCCGGCGGCCTCGGCGCACAGCGCGACAATACCGCGATCGAGCGCGTGTTCCAGCGCGGGCGAGGCCTTGCCCGGCTCACCCAGCAAAGCATCGGCAGCGACCGATACACCATCCAGGCTGATCTCCGCGGCGCGGTGACCATCGATGGTCGGATAGCCGCGACGGCTGACACCCGCTGCATTCGCTTCCACCACAAAAGCGCTCAGACCATCCGCTGAATCGACCGCACCGTCAGTACGCGCGATCACGATCAGCTTGTGGGCGGTGTCGCCGTTGAGCACGACCGCTTTCCGGCCATCGAGCACATACCCATCGCCATCGGCCCGTGCAGTCGTTTCAATCCAGTACGGATCGTAACGCCCGGCCGGCTCGTAGCAGGCCAGCGCGTAACGCGTCTCGCCGGCCACGATCGGCTCTACGAGCTCGGCTTTTTGCGCATCATCCGCGATGGCATCAATAAATGTGCCGCAAAGCACGACAGTCGACAGATACGGCTCGACCACCAGCCCACGGCCAAAGCCTTCGGCCACCACCATCAACTCGGCGCCGCCGCCATCGAAGCCGCCCAGGTCGGACGAAAACGGCACGCCCAGCAGACCGAGTTCGGCGAACTGCTGCCACAATTCGGCCGAAAAACCGGTGTCGGACGCCACGATCTTTTCGCGCGACTCGAAATCGTACTGATCGGCCACCACGCGGCCGACCATGTCCTGGAGCATGCGCTGCTCGTCGCTGTAGGAGAAATCCATGCGGACTACCTCTTTCTGGCCCGGGCCTTACAGGCCCAGAATGGCCTTGGAAATGATGTTCTTCTGGATCTCGTTGGAACCACCGAAGATCGAAAGCTTGCGCAGATTGAAATACTCCGGCGACGCCGGGCGGGCGAAATCGGGACCGACGGCATCATCTTCGTCCGCCAGGAACGGCAGCGCATAGGGGCCTGCGGCTTCCCGATACAGCTCGGAAATCGCCTGACGCACTTCCGTGCCCATGATCTTGAGAAACGAACTTTCCGCACCCGGCACACCACCGGCCTCGGCCGCGGCCACCGTGCGCAGGTTGGTCATCTCGACCGCCATCAGCTCGATTTCCAGATCGGCCAGCCGCTCAGCAAAACCCGGCTGCTCGATCAACGGCCTGCCCTGCACGGTCTGTGTGCGGGCGATATCCTTGAGATCGGCCAGCGCGGCCTTGGAAATACCCACCCCGGCGATACCGGTGCGCTCGAAGGTGAGCAGGTACTTGGCACAGGTCCAGCCCTTGTTCTCCTCGCCGACGAGATTCTCCACCGGCACCTTGACGTCGTCGAAGAACACTTCGTTGACCTCGTGCGCGCCGTCGAGGGTAATCAACGGACGCACGGTCACGCCCGGCGTGTCCATGTCGATAAGCAGGAATGAAATGCCCTCCTGCTTTTTCGCATCCGGGTCGGTGCGCACGAGGTTGAACATCATGTTCGCGTGCTGGCCGAGCGTGGTCCAGGTCTTCTGACCATTGACGATGTAATGGTCTCCATCGCGCACGGCACGGGTCTTGAGGCTGGCCAGATCGGAGCCGGCGCCGGGCTCGGAATAGCCCTGGGCCCACCAGTCCTCGGTCTTCAGGATACGCGGCAGGTAGTAGTCCTTCTGCGCCTGGGTGCCGAATTTCATGATCACCGGCGCGACCATGTTGATGCCGAACGGCAACAACCGCGGCGCGCCCGCCTCGGCCGTTTCCTCCTCGAAGACATGCTTTTGAATCGGGCTCCAGCCGGGGCCGCCATGCTCGACCGGCCAATGCATGGCCAGCCAGCCCTTGTCACCGAGGACCCGGTGCCAGTGCACCATTTCCTCGGGTGTCGGCTGCTCGGAGCGTTTGACCTTGGCGGCCACTTCCGGCGACAGATTGTCGTTCAGAAACGCGCGCACTTCGTCGCGAAAGGCGCGTTCTTCGGCGTTGTATTCGATTTCCATGGCGTGCTCGTTGACCTACAGATCGGCGAAACGCTTGCCATCAGCGACGAGTTTTTCCAGCAGCGCCGCTGGCTTGAAGTCGTCGTCGCCGGTGTCGGCGTGAAACTGTTTGACGCGTTCATGAATGGTGTCCAGACCGACCTGATCGGCCCAGAACATCAGCCCGCCCCGATAGACCGGGAAGCCGTAGCCATAGATCCAGACGATATCGACATCCAGCGCGCGCTGGGCGATACCTTCTTCGAGAATCTTCGCGCCCTCGTTGACCATCACGTACAGGCAGCGCTCGCGGATCTCGTCGTTGCCGATCTCGCGCGGCGTGATGCCTTTCGATTCACGGTATTTCTCGATCTCGGCGGCCGTGACATCCGAAGGCTCTGGCGTGCGGTCGCCTTCGGCATAATCGAACACACCACCGCCGGTCTTCTGACCGAAGCGGTTCTGCTCGGCCAGCGCGTCGAGCCAGTCGCGCTCGGGCGCGTTCTCGGGATCGCTTTCGCGCAGGCCCTCGCGGATACGCCAACCGACATCGACACCCGCCAGATCGGCCATCGCGAACGGCCCCATGGGAAAACCGAAGTCGTACAGCACTTCATCGACCTGTGCCGGCGCGGCCCCTTCGTTGACCAGTTCGACCGCCTGCGCCTGGCGCTTGTGCAGAATACGATTGCCCACAAAGCCCTCGCATACGCCCACCAGCACACCGACCTTGCCGATCCGTTTGGACAGATCCATGACGGTCGCGATGACCTCGTCGGAGGTCGCATCGCCACGCACATTCTCCAACAATTTCATAATGTTGGCCGGCGAGAAGAAATGCGTGCCGATGACGTCCTGCGGGCGCGAGGTCGTCGCCGCAATCTCGTTGATATCGAGCGTCGACGTATTGGTCGCCAGTATCGCCCCCCGCTTGCAGACGCGGTCGAGTTCGCCGAACACCTCTTTCTTGACCTTCATGTTCTCGAACACGGCCTCGATGACCATGTCGACGTCGGCGAAGTCATCGTAGGACAATGTGGTATCGAGCAAGGCCATGCATTTTTCGACCTGCTCGCTGCTGATGCGGCCTTTCTTCGCGGTCGCTTCGTAGTTGCGGCGGATGAGGCCCACGCCCTTGTCGAGCGCCTCCTGCTTCATCTCCAGAATCTTGACGGGGATGCCCGCGCTCAGGAAATTCATCGCGATGCCGCCGCCCATGGTGCCGGCACCGATGATGCCGACCTGCCGGATCTCGCGCTTTTCGGTGTTCTTGTCGATGCCCGGTATCTTGGCCACCTCGCGCTCGGCAAAGAACACATGCCGCTGGGCTTTCGATTCGGGCGAGTTCATCAACTCCATGAACAGTTCGCCTTCGCGTTTCAGGCCCGCCTCGAAATCCAGCTCGACTGCCGCCTGCACGGCCTTGATGCAATGAAACGGCGCCAGAAAGCCGCGTTTCTTGCGCTTGATCGACTGTTCGAAATCGCTGAAGACATCGGCGCTTTCCTTCTCGGCCGTGAGATCGCACAGGGGTCTGCGCGGCGCGTTTTCGTCGACCAGCCGCCGGGCATAGGCCAGCGCTTCGCTCTTTAGATCGCCGCTTACGATTTCATCGACCACACCAAGCTCATGCAGTCGTGCGACCTTGATCGGTTTTCCATCGACGATGGCCTGCATTGCCGCCTGCGCGCCGATCAGACGCGGCAAGCGCTGGGTGCCGCCGGCACCGGGCAACAAACCCAGATGCACCTCCGGAAACCCCATCCTCGCCGAGTCCAGGGCGACGCGGTAATCGCAGCCCAGCGTGACTTCCATGCCGCCGCCCAATGCGGTGCCGTGGATGGCCGCGATTACCAGCTTGTCGGCGTCCTCCATGGCACTGATAACCTCGTTCAATCCCGGCGGCTGCATCGGCTTGCCGAACTCACGGATATCCGCGCCTGCCGGAAAAGTCCGACCGCCGCCGATAATCACCAGCGCCTCGGCACCGCCGTCTTCAAGGCCGGCCGCCACAGCATCGCGCAGGCCCTCGCGTACCGCGTGGCCCAGCGCATTGACCGGCGGATTGTCGATAGTGATCAGGCCGATGTTGTCTTCGCGTTGATACGACACGACGTCGTTCATACCGTGGCTCCTATGGCTCGTTTCAACTGGCTCGTTTCAATCAGTAACCGGGCAACTCATGACCGCAGCAAAACGCGGCTTCAACCCATCGTCTCGCCACCATCGGCGACCAGTGTCTGCCCGGTGACATAAGCGCTGGCGTCGCTGGCGAGAAAAACCGCCACGCCGGCAATATCGATCGGTTCGCCGATCCGGCGCACGGGCGTTCGCTTCTCGGCCTTTTCCACCTGTTTGGGGTCTTCGAGCAACGCCTTGGCGAAATCGGTACGCACCAACCCGGGCGCGATCGCATTGACACGGATGTTCTTCGGCCCCCACTCCACTGCCAGATTGCGCGCCAGCGCGGCCTCGGCCGCCTTGGACACCCCGTAGGTACCGATGACGGTATTACCGAACAGCCCGGCAATGCTCGACAGCACGATCACCCGGCCGCCGCCGTTGGCGGCCATGCCCGGCAGCACCATGTTGCACAACCAGAACGTACCGCGGACATTGGTCTCGAGAATCTTGTCCCAGGCTTCGTCGGTCATGTCGGCGGTGGGGCCATAAACCGGGTTGGTCGCGGCATTGCAGACCAGAATATCGATGCGACCGAAGTGATCGACCGCAGTATCGACAAGGTTCTGCAAGTCGTCCTTGTGGCCAACGTGGCAGGCCACGGCGATCGCATCGAAGCCGTCGGCCTTGAGTTCATCGGCGACTGCCTCGCAGGCGTCGATCTTGCGGCTGGAAATGACCACTTTCGCACCCTGCTCGGCCATCTGCCGCGCGATCGCCTTGCCGATGCCGCGGCTGGAACCGGTGATGAGCGCGACCTGGCCGGTGAGATCGAATAAATCGGACATGCTGCGTTGCTCCTTGCGTTGTGTCGTGTCGCGTCAGCTTCCCGCGAGGCGCTTGAATTCGAGTTTGGCGATGCTGTCGAGATGCACTTCGTCCGGGCCGTCGGCCAGGCGCAGCGTGCGCACATTGGCCCAGGCGGCGGCCAGGAAGCTATCCTGCGACACGCCCAGCGCGCCGTGGGCCTGGATGGCGCGGTCGATCACCTCCAGCGCCATGGCCGGCGCGACCACCTTGATCATGGCGATTTCCTGACGCGCCTGCTTGTTGCCGACCCGGTCCATCAGGTCCGCCGCCTTGAGCGTGAGCAGCCGAGCCTGATCGATCTCGATACGCGAGCGCGCGATCTGCTTTTTAATGGAATCGAAGTCCGCGAGCCGACGCCCGAAGGCCTCGCGCTGTTGCACGCGCTGGCACATCGCTTCCAGGGCCCGCTCGGCAACGCCGATACAACGCATGCAATGGTGAATACGGCCCGGCCCCAGCCGGCCCTGCGCAATCTCGAAACCCCGGCCCTCGCCGAGCAGCAGATTGGCCGCCGGCACGCGGACGTTGTCGTAATGGATTTCGGCGTGGCCCTCGGGGGCGTGGTCGTAGCCGAATACATGCAACGAACGCTCGATCTGCACACCCGGGGCGTCCATGGGCACCAGAATCATCGACTGCTGGCGGTGGCGCTCGGCGTCGGGATCGGTCTTGCCCATGACGATCGCGATCTTGCAGTCCCGCGACATGGCACCGGACGACCACCACTTGCGGCCATTGATGACGTAGTCGTCGCCGTCGCGCCGGATTTCCGTGCCGATATTGGTGGCGTCCGACGAGGCCACGTCCGGCTCGGTCATGGAAAAGCAGGACCGGATCTCGGCGTCGAGCAACGGCTTGAGCCACCGCTGCTGATGTTCGGCACTGCCATAGCGGGCCAGCACTTCCATGTTGCCGGTATCGGGCGCGGCGCAATTGAACACACTCGGCGCGATCAGGCTGCGCCCCATGATTTCGCACAGGTGCGCGTAATCGTAGTTGGACAGCCCCGCGCCGTGTTCGCTCTCCGGCAGGAACAGATTCCACAGCCCCTGCGATTTCGCGCGCTCCTGCAGCTCGCGCATGATCGGCGGCTCCGCCCAGCGATCCGCGCCTTCGGCATGCTGGCGTGCATAAACCGCCTCGGCCGGGTAGACATGCGACGCCATGAAATCGAGCAACTGCGCGTGTAGCGCCTCGGCGTGATCGGATAACGCCAGCATGAGCAAACTCCCGGGAAGCTGTTATGGCTGCGCCGTACATACAACGACGCGTGACAGCCGAAAATGGCACGCGGTCATGCGGGCGTCAATCACCGCGCGGGCACCGGCTTTCCGTACCCATCCCAATGAAAGACCCCGATGGACCGCATGCCCGACGGCGGCGATATCCATGTCGCCGAGGATCGGCTCGGGCAGGCCGAGCTAGCGATAATGTCGCGAACATCCCTTTAAACGCGCTTATCTGTGCCGTTGTCCGGTTAAGCGCTTGCATGTTGCATGGCCGACAGTGCAGCCTCACCGGTCGACGGTTACAATGCCTGCGGCGGCTGTCACGTAGATCAGAGCCGGCAGGCGGATAAGGCCAGGTCGTCAACCGAGAGTTTCAAAGGGTCAGGCATGAGCGAAGTCGAACGCGATGTAATGGAATACGACGTGGTAGTCGTCGGCGCCGGCCCGGCCGGGCTGTCTGCGGCCTGCCGTCTCAAGCAGCAGAACGCCGAGATCGAAGTCTGTATCGTCGAAAAAGGCTCGGAGGTCGGCGCCCATCTGCTGTCCGGTGCCGTATTCGAGCCCCGCGCGCTGGACGAACTATTTCCCGACTGGAAGGACAAGGGCGCACCGTTGAACACCCCGGTCGCCCGCGACGAAGTCTATTTCTTCACCGGCCAGACCAAGTCGGTCAAGATGCCCAATGCCTTCGTGCCCAAGCCGATGCACAACACGGGCAACTACATCATCTCGCTGGGCAAGCTCGGACGCTGGCTCGGCGAGCAGGCCGAAGCCCTGGGCGTGGAAATCTATCCCGGTTTCGCGGCTGCCGACGCCATCGTCGAAAACGGCGTGGTCAAGGGTATCGTCACCGGCGACATGGGCATCGACAAGAACGGCGAACCCAAGGACGGTTACACGCCGGGCATCGAACTGCGCGCCAAATACACGCTGTTCGCCGAGGGCTGCCGCGGGCACATCGGTAAGCGCCTGATCCGCGAATTCGGCCTTGACGCCGATGCCGACCCACAGCACTACGGTATCGGCCTCAAGGAACTCTGGCAGGTCGATCCGGACAAGCACGAGCCGGGGCTCGTGGTCCACGGCGCCGGCTGGCCGCTGGACAAGGACAACACCGGTGGATCGTTTCTCTACCACCTGGAGGATAATATCGTCGCGGTCGGCCTGATCGTGGACCTGAACTACAGCAATCCCTATCTGAATCCGTTCAAGGAATTCCAGCGCTTCAAGCACCACCCGAAGATCGCGCAGCATCTCGAAGGCGGCAAGCGCGTGTCGTACGGCTCGCGTGCGATAACCAAGGGCGGACTGAATTCATTGCCGAACATGACCATGCCCGGCGCCGCCCTGATCGGCTGCAACGCCGGCACGTTGAACTTCGCCAAGATCAAGGGCAATCACACCGCGATGAAATCGGGCATGCTCGCCGCCGAGGCGGTCGCCGACGCGCTGGCCGCGAACGGCGACGGTGGCGACGAGCTGACCGGCTACACCGAAGCCTTCGAGAAGAGCTGGCTGTACGACGAACTGCACGCCAGCCGCAATTTCGGTCCGGCGCTGCACAAGTTCGGGGCCGTTGCCGGCGGCGCGGTCAATTACATCGAGCAGAACTGGTTCCGAGGCAAGGCGCCGTGGCGCATGCATGACACCACGCCGGACCACGCCGCGCTCGCGCCCGCCGACCAGGTGGAACCCATCGATTATCCGCGCCACGACGGCAAGCTATCCTTCGATATCCTGTCCTCGGTGCACCTGTCCAACACCGGTCATGACGAGGATCAGCCAAGCCATCTCAAGCTGACCGATCCGTCGATTCCCATCGAGCGGAATCTACCGAAGTACGCCGAGCCGGCGCAGCGTTACTGCCCGGCCGGAGTCTATGAAGTGGTCGAAGACGACGATGGCAAGCCGCGCTTCCAGATCAACTTCGCCAACTGCGTGCACTGCAAGACCTGCGATATCAAGGATCCGGCCCAGAACATCACCTGGGTTCCCCCCGAAGGTGGCGGCGGGCCGAAGTATTCGGCGATGTAGCGCCGCATAGAGCACCGACTCGCGGCCACAGCCAATTTTTTGAAGGCATAATCACGAGAGCATGACCACATGAAAATACTGGTAAGTATCAAGCGCGCGATCGACTACAACGTGCGCATCCAGATCAAGGGGGACGGCTCCGGTGTCGTCACCGACGGCGTCAAGCACAGCATCAACCCCTTCGACGAGATCGCCATCGAACAGGCGATCCGCTGGAAACAGGCCGGCGATGCCGACGAAGTGGTCGCGGTGACCATCGGCGGCGACGCCGCCGCCGAGCAATTGCGCACCGCGCTGGCCTTTGGCTGCGACCGCGCCATCCACGTCAAGACCGACGACGCCGTCCAGCCGCTGACCGCCGCGCGCGTGTTCGAAGCCCTGGCCAAGAAGGAAGAGCCGAAAGTCTTCCTCATGGGCAAGCAGGCGATCGACGACGACGCCAACCAGACCGGGCAGATGACATCGGCCCTGCTGGAATGGCCGCAGGCGACCTTCGCCTCCGAGGTGGAGCTGTCCAGTGACACCGCCAAGGTCACGCGCGAGATCGACGCCGGGCTGGAAACGCTGGACGTCGACCTGCCGGCGGTCATCACCACCGACCTGCGCCTGAACGAACCGCGCTATCTCAAGCTGCCGGACATCATGAAGGCCAAGAAAAAGCCCATCGAGGACATGAGCGTGGACGACCTCGGCGTGACCGCCGCCGCCCGGCTGGAAACGGTCAAGACCGCGCCGCCGCCCACGCGCGAAGCGGGCGTGATGGTCGAATCCACCGAAGAACTGGTCAGCAAACTCAAGGAAAAAGGTCTGCTATGAGCAACAGTATTCTAGTTGTCGCCGATCACCTCAACGGCACGCTCAACGAATCGACGGCGCGTGCGGTCAGCTGCGCACAGCAGATGTCGCCCGCCGGCATCGACGTGCTGGTGCTGGCCGACGACGGCGCCGCGATTGCCGCCGAAGCCGCGAAGATCGACGGCGTGACCAAGGTCGTCCACGCCGATAACGACGCCAACGCCCATCCCATGGCCGCCACCCTGGCGCCGCAGATCGTCGCGGCCGCCCAGCAGGGCGAGTACAGCCATGTGCTCGGCCCCAACACCACGTTCGGCAAGGATCTGATGCCGCGCGTGGCGGCCAAGCTCGGCGTGGCCATGGTCACCGACATCATGGCCGTGCATTCGGCATACGAATTCGACCGGCCAATATACGCCGGCAACGCCGTGGATACCGTCAAGGCCCCGGACGACCAGGTGCTGGTCGCGTCGGTGCGCTGTGCCTCCTACCCGGCCGCGGCCGGCGGCGGCAATGCCGAGGTCGAAGCGCTTTCGCTGGACGCCGAATTGCCCACGCACACCCGCTTCGTGAATCTCGAACAGCACAAGTCGGATCGCCCGGACCTGCAGACCGCCGGCAAGGTGGTTTCCGGCGGCCGCGGTGTCGGCAGCGAAGAGAACTTCAAGGTCGTCTACGACTTCGCCGACAAGATCGGCGCCGGCGTGGGCGCGTCCCGCGCAGCGGTCGACGCCGGCTATGTGCCCAACGACATGCAGGTGGGCCAGACCGGCAAGATCATCTCGCCCGAGCTGTACATGTGCTTCGGTATTTCCGGCGCCATCCAGCATCTGGCCGGCATCAAGGACGCCGGCACCATCGTGGCCGTCAACAAGGATCCGGAAGCCCCGATCTTCGAGGTCGCGGACATCGGCCTGGTCGGCGATCTGTTCAAGATCATCCCGGAGCTCGACGAGGCGGTCGGCTGAAAAACCGTTCGCAGGCGCGCAGCCGTGTTGCGCGCCTGCAATCATGATCATCTCACACAGGCTGTAACACCATGTCGGAACCTGCACTCGAAAGCGGTTATATCCGCGCCCAGGTGGAAGGCAAGCTGCTGCGTATCACCATCGCCCGGCCGGAAAAACGTAATTCGCTGACCCGGGCGATGTACGAGGATCTGATTCGCAGCGCCGAATACGCCGGCGAAAACGACGACGTCCACGCTCTTCTGATCGACTCCGAAGGCGACATGTTCTGTGCCGGCAACGATATCGGCGACTTCGCCAACATGAGCGAGGAAGACTTTGCCGATGAGACAGGCGGCCCGGCCCTGGTCTTCATCCGCGCACTGGCCGCCCTGGACATACCGATCGTGATTGCAGTGCAAGGCCAGGCCACGGGCATCGGCGTTACCATGCTGCTGCACGCCGATCTGGTCGTGGCCGGTGAAAGCGCGAAGTTCTACACGGCCTTCATCGACATCGGCATCGTGCCGGAAGCGGGTTCCAGCCTATTGCTGCCGCTGTTCATCGGTAAACAGAACACGGCCCGGCTGCTGCTGGCCGGCGACACTCTCAACGCCGAAGAAGCCGAACGCGCCGGCCTGATCGCCTACCGCGTGCCCGATGAGGCGGTGGCCGAACGCGCCGAAGAACTCGTCCGGCGCCTGGCCGATAAACCGCCGCAGGCCATGCGCTACACCAAGCAACTCATGCGTCAGGGCGCGGGCAGCGACGATCTGTCCGGCCAGATCGACCGCGAGTCCAAAGGTGTGGCCGACCGCCTGCAAAGCGCCGAAGCCCAGGCCATCTTCCAGAAATTCCTCAATCGCAAGCGCTGACCTCGCACCGCGCCATGCGACACGGCTGATCGGCTAGCCGAGACCGTTACGGGCGTGCCGGTACTCGGCCTCGAGCCGGTCGACGATCGCACCCGTCTCGGTCACGTCGTCGATACTGCCCACGCCCTGACCGGCACCCCAGATGTCCTTCCAGGCTTTCTTCTTGTCCTCGCCGCCGCCGTCGCGGTCGCTGCCGAACGACATTGCGTCCTTGCCGGATTCCGGCAGATCGTCCGGATCCAGCCCGGCGTTTTCGATACTGCCGCGCAGATAGTTGCCGAGCACGCCGGTAAACAGGTTGGTATAGACGATATCCCGGGCACTGGAATCGGCTACCATATTCTTGTAGCCGTCTACCGCGTTGGCTTCCGCGCTGGCGATGAAGCGCGTACCCATATAAGCGAAATCCGCACCTATCGCGCGCGCGGCCAGTACCTGCTCGCCGCGCGTGATCGCGCCGGACAGGATCAACGGCCCGTCCCAGAATTGCCGGATTTCGGAGATCAGGGCAAACGGACTGAGCATGCCGGCATGCCCGCCGGCACCCGCGCAGACCGCAATCAAGCCGTCCACGCCGGCCTCGATCGCCTTCTCGGCATGCCGCACGCTGATCACGTCGTGAAATACCTTGCCACCGTAGTCGCGCGCCACATCCACCGCGGCGTGCGGGGCACGCAGGCTGGTGATCATGATCGGCACCTTGTAATCGGCACAGGCCCGCAAATCGTGATCCAGCCGGTCGTTGGACGAATGCACGATCTGATTGACGGCGAACGGTGCGATTCGGGCATTCGGATCGGCTTCGCGATCGGCGGCCAGAGTCTCGGTGATCCGCTTCAACCAGACGGGCAACTGTTCGGCCGGACGGGCATTGAGAGCCGGAAACGCCCCGATGATGCCGGCCCGGCACTGGGCGATGACCAGATCCGGATTCGACAGAATGAACATCGGCGCACCGATGACCGGCAGACGCATCTGCGCGTTGAGCTGTGCAACCAGCGACATGACACTCCCTTGCGCGTTTCGCGCCTGAACAATCGATTGAAGTTTCACCCAACGGGGCATGAACCCCGTCGCGGCGAACCGCGGGGCGCTTCCAGACACCCGTATAAGAGCGGGTCGCGCCACCCGCTGGCTTGACGCTATTTTAACGCCTCACCATACTCGAATTGCCATGCCGCGCCACCCGAATCATACCGGCCCGGCCGCCCACCTTTGACTGCCACGTCCAGGGAACCGTCATGCGCCAAGCCGTTATCGTATCCACTGCCCGCACCCCGATCGGCAAAGCCTATCGCGGCGCCTTCAACAATACCCAGGGCCAGGCGCTGGGCAGTCATGCCATTTCCCACGCACTGCAACGCGCGGGCGTCGACGGCGAGAACATCGATGACGTCATCATGGGCGTGGCCCGGCAACAGGGCTGCACCGGCACCAACGTCGCGCGCCAGTGCGCGATCCGCGCCGGGCTGCCGATCTCGGTACCCGGTATGACCGTCGACCGCCAGTGCGCGTCCGGGCTCATGGGCATCGCCACCGCCGCCAAGCAGATCGTGCACGACCGCATGGACGTGATCGTTGGCGGCGGCCTGGAATCCGTATCGCTGGTGCAGAACGAACACGTCAACACCTTTCGCGCCAAGGACCCCTGGCTGGTCGAGCACCGTCCGGATATCTACATGGCCATGCTCGAGACCGCCGAAGTCGTGGCCGAACGCTACGACATCTCGCGCGAAGCACAGGACGAATACGCCTATCAATCGCAGATGCGCACCGCCGCCGCCCAGGATGCCGGCCGCTTCGACGACGAGATCGTGCCCATGACCACGATCAAGAAAGTCCAGGACAAGGAAACGGGTGACATCAGCGAACAGCAAGTCACGCTCGACAAAGACGAAGGCAACCGCCCCAGCACCACGCTGGATGGCTTGTCCCAGCTCAAACCGGTATTCAAGGATGGGCAGCAAGTGGAACAGGGCCGCTTCATCACCGCCGGCAATGCCTCGCAGCTATCCGACGGCGCGTCGGCCAGCGTACTCATGGAAGCCGCCGAGGCCGAACGCCGCGGCCTGCAACCACTGGGCGCCTACCTCGGCATGGCCGTCGCCGGCGTCGACCCGGACGAAATGGGCATCGGCCCCGTGTATGCCGTACCCAAACTGCTCAAACGCTTCGGTTTGACGATCGAAGACATCGGCCTGTGGGAACTCAACGAAGCCTTCGCCAGCCAGTGCCTGTACTGCCGCGACGAACTCGGTATCGACCCGGAGCTATACAACGTCGACGGCGGCTCCATCGCCATCGGCCACCCCTACGGTATGTCGGGCGCCCGGATGACCGGCCACGCCCTGATCGAGGGCAAGCGGCGCGGTGCGAAATATGTCGTCGTGACCATGTGTGTCGGTGGCGGCATCGGTGCGGCGGGCCTGTTCGAGGTTTTCTGACGGCTCGCACGGGCGATTCTCGCGGCATACGGATGCCGCACGACGCACAGTCAGGGGTCGAACGGCTCGTAATGGGCGCTCGCCGTATCGTGAAATACCTGCGCACGGGCATCATCACCGTATTCGCCGACAACCCGGTCCAGTACTTCCACGAGATCCGAATAGTTGACGGACACTTTATCGATCGGGAAATTGGAGCCGAACATGCAACGCCCGGGCCCGAAAGTATCGAGCACGAACCTATAAAATGGCGCAAGGCGATCGTATAGCTGATCGACGTCGACCGGTGCGGCTTTTTCATGCAGACGCCAGCCGACAATCGGCATGGTCAGCCCGGAGAGCTTGACGCTGACGTTGGGCAGTCTGGCCAAGGCCTGCATATCGACCTGCCATTGTCTGCGTTCACCAGCCCCCTCGCCTTGCGCTATGGGCGTGCCCAGATGACACAGCGCGACACGTGTGTCCGGACTACTGGCAAGTGCGTTGCGTAAATCCGCCAGTTGCGGCGAATACGCCCAGGCATCGAAACCGAAGTTCCTTTCGGCCAGGGTTCTCAGCCCCTGTCGCCATCGGGGGCTGTTCAGCAGATCCGAAGATCGTGCCCAGGTCATGACGCGTGAGCGCGGATCGCTCGCGAGCTTGTCCCGTACACCTGTAAAGCGTGGGCTGGCATCGATATGCGCCTGCAGTAACGACTCGAATTGCGGATGATCGAGCTCGGCACAACCGACGATGGCCTGCAGGGGCGTTTGAATATCGTTCTCGAGCCACGCGGTTTCATCGGCCAGTTGCAGATGCGTCCCCGCTTTCCATCCCGCTTCCACGTGGACCGCACCGCGAAACCTGTAGCCCAACCGGTTCAGCCCGGCCACATCGTGCTGGTACTCGGGGCTGGCATAACGCTTGCAGACATGATCGGGCTTGCCGATGAAATTCATCGTGGCGCTGGGCGTGGCCAGCCTGGCCACACGATGCAACAAGCGCCGGTTCCACCCCAGCGCCTTGACGAGCGGCGTTGCAGCACGCGGCGTGGTGTGCGGATCCCATAAATGGATATGGCTGTCGATCAATGGCTGCATGTCTGCTCGTTATTCGGATTATTCGCGATTCATGAATTCGACGACGTCTGAGACACCGAAACACGATGGCTTTTATTGATGATCTTCCGGCATCTGTAATGCAGGTAATTCACCATGATCCAGATCTTTCTGAACGCGGGGTTGCGAGTCTGCTTGTGATGATAACGATAATAAATCTGCTGCCCGATCGCCGATAAGCGAAACAGGCCGTAGACTTCATAGAACGCCCAGTTTTCCGACGATATCCCGGTGGCTTCGCAGTAGTAATCGATAACCTGCGAGCGGGTGAGCATGCCGGGCAGATGCGTGGGCTGCATGCGGGCGCTACGGGCCAGAAAATCGTCGCTGGCATTGACCCATAAGGCCAGGGTGTTACCCACGTCCATCAGTGGGTCGCCAATGGTGGCCAGTTCCCAGTCCAGCACCCCGAGAATGCGCGTCGGGTCGCCGGGAGCCAATACCAGATTGTCGAATTTGTAATCGTTGTGGGTGATGCACAGACGCTCCCGGTCGGGAATGTTGTCCTGCAGCCACGACATGATGCGACGACCGCTCGGGACATTCCACGTTCGCGCCTTGCTGTAACGCCGACACCAACCATCGATCTGACGTTTGCTGTAGCCCGCGCCTTTACCGATATGTTCAAGACCGGCGTCGCGGTAATCAACCTGATGCAATGCGATCAGGGTATCGAGTGCATTGGTGCAGAGTGCATGGCAGTCGGCCCGATCCAGCGTGACGCCGTCGGGCAGGTTCTTTCGCGGAATGATGCCCTGCAACCGCTCCATGATGTAGAACTCCGCGCCAATCACGGATGGCTCATCGCAATGGCAGACCATGGTCGGCACATGCGGAAAGTGGGGTTTCAGATCTCTCTGGATCCGATACTCACGGCCCATGTCATGTGCGCTTTCGGCCTTGGTACCGGCCGGCGGGCGGCGCAGAATATAATCGGCATTCCGGTACTCGAGCCGATACGTCCAATTCGAGGCGCCGCCGGAATACTGCGTGATCCGGGGCGTGCCTTCCAGGTCCTTGCCCGCTTGTTGCTTGAGCCAGGCGTCGAGTGACTCGATGTCCAGCTCCTCGCCTTCGCGTACCTGGCCCGCCTGATCGATGGTGCTGCTCATGGCTTTCCTGAATGGACTGAAGATGCGTTCGTCGATGCGGTCATCGATGTTGCTCCCGCAGCTGCGCATACTTGGATAACTCGAGGCGCGCCACCATGCCCCGGTGCACCTCGTCCGGCCCGTCGGCCAGCCTCAGCGAGCGCGCCATGGCAAACAGCGCCGCCAGCGGCGTGTCATCCGAAACACCGCAACCCCCATGCATCTGGATGGCGTCGTCGATCACCGACTGCAACAGATTCGCGGCAATCACCTTGATGGAGGAAATCTCCACCAGCGCCGGCATCGCGCCGAGCGTATCGATCTTCCACGCGGTATGGAGGATAAGCAGACGTGCCTGCTCGATCGCCATCCGGTGATTGGCCATTCGCTCCCGGTTACCGCCCAGATCGATCAGCGGTTTGCCGAACGCCT